>JGI24723J26617_10001187_pt1 | contig 23576 bp, 17 predicted proteins | sample Cruoilmetagenom6_FD_26617 | JGI IMG/M metagenome (IMG submission 26617)
GCTTTATCGACTTGGCACCAACAGTCTTAAACCTAGCAGGGGTTACAAAGCCAAAAGGAATGGATGGAAAGGCATTTTTAGGCCCTGACAACAGTAACCCAGAGGTGCATGCCCCTGATGAGACCTATAGCTATGCGGATAGGTTTGATGAGAAATACGATATGGTGAGGGCCGTTCGAAAAGGAAAGTACAAATATATTAGAAACTATCAGCCCTTTAATTTTGATGGCCTAATGAACAACTACCGTTACAAGCAATTGGCCTACCAAGAATGGAAAGCACTCTATGACAAAGGAGAACTGAACAAAACACAATCGGCCTTCTTTGAAGCCCGCCCCTGTGAAATGCTATTCGATATAGATGAAGACCCCTATGAAACAAAAAATCTGGCCAATGACCCAGCCTACAAAACTACTTTAATAGACTTGAGAAACAGGCTAAATACTTGGGTAAAAGGAATGCCCGACCTCTCTTTTTACCCTGAACATGTCCTTATAGATAAAGCTTTTGAGAACCCAGTGGCGTTTGGCCAAAAACACAAAGAGGAAATTATAAAATATATTGAAATTGCCAACCTGGGCCTTTTAAACTTTAAGGAGGCCAAAAATTCATTGGCAGCAGCCTTGGATTCTTCGGATCCATGGGAACGATATTGGGCCATCATTGTCTGCAGTACCTTTGGAGAACAGGCTATGGCCATGGGGGCCAAAATCAAATCGATCACAACCAAGGACCCAGAGCTTATAAACAGGGTACGTGCGGCAGAATTTATGGCAATTATGAAACAATCGGATCCATCGGCAGTGATGACCAATGCCTTGTACAAATCCGATAAGCCGAGTGAAGCCCTTCTTATTTTAAATTCTGTGGTCTTAATGAATTCCAGTAACTACAATTATACTTTTGATATCGACTTGAACAAAATTTCAAAAGTGGTTGCGGAAGATTCGGAAGTAAAGCTCAGATTGAAATACCTGAATATTATTTAGTACAGCCCATAATCAATATAGAAGCCTATAAATCCCAAATAGAAGAAAAAAANAGTCTCTCTTTCAAGGTTTTGCAATTGCCCTAAACGCAGCCAAGGGACAACTTACTGTGGTCATATACAAAGGGTTTTGTCTGTGTCCGGAAGGATGAAAACATTCATAGGGAGCTCCGTATTCCAAACCTTTTCTAAAATCGTTTTCACGCAAATCATCTATGAATTCTTTGGCTAATTTCTGCGCAAGTTTAAAATTGGTTTTAGCTATGGCATAACATACCCATCCCGTTGGTGTTCCCCAATATGCTCCATTCTGGTATGTATTTTTCTGCGCCAATGAAAATTCCCAAGCTGTAGCCTCGCTAAAATCATCCGTGGTTAATATGTGCCTAATATTGCCTTTATAGGACAAATGACCATTCTCGTAGGCTTTGGACAAAAAGCGGCTAGTTCTTTCGGTATTTTCCTTACTTAAGATATCGTAATAAATAGCCAAGGCAGTAGACCAAACATCTGCTTGATTACCTTTTCCAGTGGATGCTTTAAGCATGCCCCTTTCATCCATAAAAACTAACGGCAATGCTCCCTTGATCTTAGAAGCGATTAAACTGTATTTATCCGCTTTGGTCTTATTTTCCAATTTTTCAAACAATTCGGCAAGCTCCATAGCCGCCCTAAATTTTAATATGGATGGATAGCAAAGATCTCCTGTAATGGTCATGACATCCCTAAAACCAAAATCGATACCCCTAAAATGTTCCGTGGTAGTCACAATATGATTATCCAATCCTGATGGAGGCACATTAAATGCAATTTCTAGTCGGTCTATTAGCCTAGTACCGTTTATTTCCTGATTTAAAATAGATAGGTCTTTTGTAGTCTTCACATAATAATGGACCATATGAACAAACAGGAACTGATCACCATAGGGCGGAGTCCTACCAAATTGAGGAGTTCCCTGTTCCTCGAAGCTATAGGTCCCCGGAAAGTAAATAGGCAGACTGTCATCCATACGTATGTGATCCGCAATTGCCCCTAAGGGGATTAATGAACCATTTTTGGTAATCCATGTTTTATCGGCCTGAGTTGCCGCCGTTAGTATTAACATATTCCTTTGCTCGTCCCCTGTTATATACCCGGATTCCAACGACATGGCATAATCACGTATCCAAAAAGCAGGATAACTACCCCTTCCCCCAGGTTTAACCAAGATTGACCCAGTATTGTTATTACCCATTTGATCCGCAACCTTCTGTCCTGGATAAATACGGGAACTATCAATAATGGTTGCCGTAAGGCTTTCAAGAAATTGAAAATCCTTACCACTTAAAATAGGGCTTTTTGGTGTAATTACAGATTGCCCATAACCAGATACCACAACGGCAATCAAGAATAGGGTTATTACCGATTTCTTTAGAAAATTCATTTTGTGTTTCAAATTTAATATACCGCCTCCTTGCAATATTGGGGCACTTCTAAAATACAATTTAATACTGGAAAAAGTCCCTAACCTAAAAGACGGATATAAGTATCTAAATATAAGATAGTTAAAACCCAATACAGCTTTATTGGAATAAGGAAAATTATTAATTTTAAACAAGTTATTCAGACGGTCAAAAAATATTAGCAAGAAATTCCTGTAACTAATACACAACAAAGTCAACCAATATCAAACGAAAGATCCAAAATATCACATTAATCAATTTAAAGAAATAGCTATGCAAACAATATTGGGGGCTGGAGGGGCAATTGGTATTGAACTGGCCAAGGCCTTAACCGAATATACCAGTAAAATAAGGTTGGTAAGCAGAAATCCCAAAAAGGTGAATAAATCCGATCAACTAGTATCTGCAGACTTATTGGATAGATCCAAAGTTTTTGGAGCAATACAGGGCTCCTCCATTGTTTATGTCACTGTTGGATTTCCATATAACCTTAAATTTTGGCAGCAGCATTGGCCGAAATTTATCAAAAATGTAATAGATGCCTGCATTGAATACAATTGTAAACTGGTATTTTTCGACAATATATACATGTACGATGCCAATTTTTTGGATGGAATGAATGAGGAAACACCCATTAATCCTCCAAGCAAGAAAGGTAAAATTCGTACAGAGGTAGCGGCAATGATTATGGACAAGGTCAAGGAAGGTCGCCTTGAAGCCTTGATTGCCCGATCTGCCGATTTTTATGGCCCCAATATTAAATATTCGAGCATGTTGACAGAGATGGTTTTTAAACCTCTAAGTAATGGGAAAAAAGCGAATTGGCTATCTTCAGTAAATTTCAAACACTCCTTTACCTATACACCGGACGCTGGTAGAGCCACCGCCTTACTTGGTAATTCNGCAAAGGCCTACAATCAGGTCTGGCATTTACCTACCGCGAAAAANNCGTATACAGGAAGGGAGTGGATAACAGTCATTGCCAGTGAAATGGGGATAAAGCCCAGGTTTCAGGTTGCCAGCAGGCTAATGTTAAAAATAATGGGCCTCTTTGTATCGCTCATGCGGGAATTACCTGAAATGATGTATCAGTACGACCGGGATTATGTTTTTAATTCGGTTAAATTTGACAGGCATTTTGATTTTAGGACCACTCCCTATTTGGAAGGAATTAAAGAAATCATTAAATCCGATTATTAAAAGGAATTTTCATATATCATTTGAGCTTTATACTTTTTAGTAAGCTTGAGTGATGAATAACAACAATGCCATTCTCTTTTTAATTTTGCCCCTTATTCATTAACGCTTAGAGAATGGCATCTTTGCCCTACAAAATTTAGTTTTCNAACTTATTTTCCAAGAATGGCCTATGTCCCTGGCAAGATAGCTTGTGGAACTATATTCTTGACGGGCTTTATGCTCTTTAAATAGGCGAAAATTGCTTTTAGGTCCTCGTCTGGCAGTTTGGAATATCCTTCCCATGGCATTGGGGGCAATAGTGGCCTACTATTATCGAGACCCTTATATTTTCCAGATTTTATGGCCTTTATAAATTGTGCTTCGGACCAAAATCCAATACCTGTAGCATCCGGGGTTAAATTGGCTGCAAAGGAGGTGCCCCAAGGTCCAATAGTAGCTGTTCCATTCATATTGAACAGTACATAGCCCCCAACCGATTGGGGATCATAGCCAGGTAAAACTTCGCCGGAATCATGACCCGACAAAAATCTGTTGGGATCGGGGATGGGGCCTCTTTCGGTCATAACTTTTGGGGAATGGCAATCATTACACCCCAAGGTCGTTACCAAAAATTCCCCCCGTTCTATCTGGTCGCCAGAGTTGGGCAGATCTGCTTTCGCAACTTCCTTTTGCTTTGGTGAGCCACATGCACTTATCAAAAGACCGGTGATGGCCAGTGCCAAAAATGTTTTTTTCATAAACTTTTAATTTAAATTTTACTTTATGGATATAAGAACATTTAGTTTCAATCACATACCCATAAAAACACAGGCCGGAGATTAAAACATACTTGACAAAGGAAGGCAGAAAGTACGATGCCGTCAATCACATGATTATGTGAAAAATATACCACCAAAGACCACATGCCCGTAAAAGCGTACCATCTTATAATATGCAGTAGAAGTATTGAAAAATGGTTTTATCGTCACCATTAAAAAATATCGGCCATCCAATCCCAATTATGATAAAGGAAAAGCCTAATAATAAATTTGACTATCTTACAATATCAATCCAAAACCAATACCTATGAAGCCAAGCAAAACCTTTCTCCAAGGCAATTTCAAAGGCCTGCAGCACCTTGGGCTGCCGGTTTCAAACCTGCAGGCTTCCTTGGAATTTTACAAATCCCTCGGTTTTAAAAGAATTATGTCCTCTCATGTAGATATTCCTACAGAAAATGACAGCATTCTGGTGGCCATGATGGAGCAGAAAGGCGTAATTATTGAACTATACCAGGTTACCAAAAACGAAATGTTGGAACTAAAATCGAGAAAAGATGGGCATGTAGATCATATTGCCTTTGATGTGGCCGATGTTGAAAAGGCTTTTAAGGAACTATCGGAAGCAGGATTTACCATAATAGAGGAGAAACCGGTATTTCTTAATTTCTGGGAAAACGGTTGCAAGTATTTTGCTATACGTGGACTGGATGGGGAAAAACTGGAATTCAACCAAATTATATAAAAACACCCAACTCAATCCACAATCAAGAACAAAAATCCGTTGGCCCTTTGCCAAAAAATCAATTGTCTAAAATTCCTGACTCCAAATGGTGAACTATTCGTACCGGCACAAATAAGAGGTTTGCCCAACCGACTTCACTTTAAATGAAGTATTGGCCCCCACTTTGAACGAAGTACCCGCCTTAAAGGATTTCCATTCCGATTCACCTGGCAACAAAGCTATTAATTCACCCTCTATCACAATCATAGTTTCCTTGGCCGAGGTACCAAATTCATACTCACCCGGCTCCATCACCCCAATGGTAGACTTCCCGGTAGCCGAAGNGTAACCAAGGGATTTTACGGTTCCATCAAAATATTCATTATTCGAGATCATCAATTTACTTTTATAAAATAGCCAGCAAATATAAAGAAAGAAAAATCGGGATACCTCCCTCCCCATTACTTTTAACCAACAAAACAACCTATTCAGGAGACTATCATTAAATTCACCACAATAAACAACCCTTAGGTCTACGACAATCCAAGGTTAAAGTCTATACGCTNCTGTCCAAAAACAAATTAACAGTGTCCACTTATAAAACAAACAAAGGNATGACAGTATTTTTCCGATATATTTTTTGCCCTTTTGGAGGTAAAATAGAATCTATTTTCTTTACTTGCCAATGGTCCTAGGAGACTTTGGAGTATATTTAAAATAATTTAAATAGGTTGGGAATAATGAGAAAAATAAATNTAATCCTTTTCTTTTTGGTTTTATTTTCCTGGGAAGGAAGAACCCAAAATAGGATGGCCNATCCTTTGGATTATCTAAAGGAAATCAAAGAAGATCTTGGCATAAAATGGCCCCATAACCGCACCATAAATTTGGTGTTTCACGGGCATTCCGTTCCAGCAGGGTATTTTAAGACTCCTATTGTCAATACCTTGGACTCCTACCCTTACCAAGTATTGAAATTACTCAAAGAACAATATCCCTTTGCGGTCATCAACATTATCAATACTTCCATAGGTGGCGAGAATTCNGTTNGCGGTTCGGAACGGTTTGAATCGGAGGTATTAATCCATAAGCCAGATGTTCTCTTCATAGATTATGCCTTAAACGATATTGGAGTAGGCCTTGAGAAATCCTATGAAGCTTGGAACAAAATGATTAAAAAGGCCATGAATCTGAAAATCAAAATAATTCTTTTAACCCCTTCCCCCGACCAAAGGGTAAATATTTTGGAAGTGGACAATGTATTGGAACAGTACAAAAATCAGATTCAACTCTTGGCCAAAGAGAACCGGGTTGGACTCGTGGACAGTTACACTTTATTCAAAGAAAAGGTTTTGGCCGGAGATAGCATTCCAAAGTTTATGTCCCAGGTAAATCATCCAAATGCAGAAGGGCATAAACTCATTGCAGAAGAAATAATCACATATTTCCAATGACCCAAAAGGGCCACTACAGAACATTTTAAANGAATAGCGTACAAAATAATACTACATCAACTATAAAGATAGANTCGACTAACAATAAAATTATTGAAGGAAATGACCGATAAACGAAATACATCATTGGAAATAAACAAAGAACAGTTTAAAACAATCGGTTATCAGTTAATAGATAAGATAGCCGAATTCTTGGACACAATAGATGAAAAACCGGTTACCCCGGGGGAAGGGTCACAAGAATTGCAAAAAATATTAGGAAGATCATCCCTCCCCGAGAATGGTAGTCCAACGCAAGATATTGTTTCGAATGCAGCAGCACTGTTGATGGACCATTCCCTACTCAACGGTCATCCAAAATTCATGGGCTACATTACCTCATCCCCTGCCCCTATTGGCATGCTTGCCGATTTATTGGCTGCTTCGGTAAACTCTAATGTGGGCGCACATATACTGAGCCCCATGGCGACAGAAATAGAAAAGCAAACCGTACAATGGCTGGCAGAATTTATTGGGGTCTCCCCAGACTATGGTGGAATATTGGTAAGTGGTGGCAATATGGCCAATTTCACTGCTTTTTTAGCAGCGCGTACCGCTAAGGCCCCAAAAACCATTAAGGAAGACGGACTTAGCTCCACTTCAAAAAAGCTGCTGATCTATTGTTCAAAAACTACCCATACCTGGGTAGAAAAGGCCGCCATTCTTTTTGGTCACGGGTCTAAATCCACCAGGTGGATCCCAACGGACTCTACAAACAAAATGGATAATATGCTCTTGGAACAAGCCATAAAAAATGATCTGGATGAAGGTCATCAACCATTTATGGTGGTTGGAACGGCCGGCGATGTGAGTACGGGAACTGTAGACAATTTAAATGGCATTGCATCCATATGCAAGACCTATGATCTATGGTTCCATATAGATGGGGCCTATGGTATACCTGCTGCTATTGATCCAGAATTAAAGCAAATGTTCATGGGAATTAAAGAGGCAGATTCCATTGCACTAGATCCGCACAAATGGCTCTATAGCCCGTTGGAAGCAGGATGTACGTTGGTAAAGAACCCCAAACACCTTACAGACACCTATAGTTCCCACCCCGAATATTATAATTTTAGTAAAAATGATCATGGGCCAGCTTTGAATTTTTACGAATATGGCCTACAGAATTCACGTGGATTTAGAGCTCTTAAAGTATGGATGGCCTTAAGGCAGATAGGTAGAAATGGTTATTTGAAAACCATCAGGGAAGATATGGAATTATCCAAACTACTGTTCCAATTGGCTGAAAATCATTCCGAATTGGAAGCTATCACCCAAAGCTTGAGCATAACTACCTTGAGGTATGTTCCAGAGGGTTATGGTGACAAAACCGATAAGAACGAAACCTATTTAAACACCTTGAATGAAGCTCTCTTGGATGAGCTACAACAGGCCGGCAAGGTTTTCCTATCAAATGCCATAGTGCATCATAAATACTGCCTAAGGGGATGTATCGTCAACTTTAGGACCTCTAAAAAAGATATTGAGGAAATCATTGAAATAATAGTTAGGGAAGGAAAAAGAATGCATCAAAAACTAAGGACCAAATAAGTTGAAACCGAGAATCAATGGGTTTATATCCCTACCCCATTGCATCAAATTATAACGAACCAAATTAAACCCGCATTCAATCTGCATAAAAAAACTTGCTAAATGACAGCTAAAGACAGCCACATCAACTATGTAGAATTTAAGGCTAAAGACTTGGAAGAAATTAAGAAGTTCTATAAATCCTCCTTTAATTGGAGCTTTACCGACTATGGCCCCACCTATATTGCTTTTTCCAATAGTGGATTGGAAGGAGGCTTTGAAAAGACCGAGGAACCGATTACAAATGGGGTGTTGGTAATTTTATATCACCGCGATCTAAACGCAATAAAAAATGTAATAGAGAAAAGTGGGGGCGAAATTTCCAAAGATATATTTTCCTTTCCCGGTGGACGCAGATTCCAGTTTAAAGACCCTTCAGGCAATGAACTTGCTGTTTGGTCGGATCAAGTAAAATAAAAGGTATTAAACCTCAAGGCAGGCCCTGAACCCAATAATAGGAATCGGCCCTAGGGTCGAGGTATTGAACCTAGATCCCGCCAAAAAAGGCAGGATTAGTTCAACTTGCAATTTTAAGTGCGTCTTACCGACTTCTCAAAATTGAGTTTCACTAATAAAAATTCATCCTCATATATAATTAATAATTATACCTTGGACAAATACCGTTATACATAGTATTTCGTATATTAAAATAAACACCACTCTAAAAATCAATTTTTAACTTTACATTTCAATCTATGGGGTTTTATCAATTTAAGAGAACACAGGAAATAAAAACCTCAGTCGATGAAATATGGAAATTTATTTCAGACCCTAGCAATTTAAAGCTAATTACACCGGATTATATGGGGTTTGATATTACTTCAGAAGATATTCCCTCCCAAATGTACGAAGGGATGATCATTAGCTATAAAGTTTCACCTTTGCTTGGTATTAAAACCACCTGGGTAACTGAAATTACCCATTTAAAGAAAAATAGCTATTTCGTAGACGAGCAGCGGGTAGGGCCCTATAGGATTTGGCACCATCAACATATTGTCAAACCCATTACCAACGGGACCTTAATGACCGATATTGTGAGCTACCAACCACCTCTAGGTTTTTTGGGAAGTATCGCCAATGAACTAATTATAAAAGGAAAGCTACAGGAGATATTTGAGTATAGAACCAACGCTTTGGAAGAAATATTTTAAGAACAACCATTATAACATTGCCAAAATTCGATAAATTTGAGCCCAATGGCCACCTAGTTTATCAAATCGGAACAGGATTTCGAATGACGTTGGAGTCCCTCATAATTTCTACACAATACACTTGTGCACAATTCATTATATTAAAACAATATGAATAAAAAATCCACTATAAAAATTCCAGAGGGGAAAGTGGGAATGATAGGCTATGGAATGTTATCCTCCCTAAAGAGTGTTGAAGAAGTACTAGGCAAAAAATACCAAGATTCCATCTATTTGGTTCATCTAAAAGGTCTGCAGCGGGCCTGGAATTTTGTAGCCCCCAATAACGACCCGAATTTTCCTGCAGAATATATAAACTATGAATCCAATTCTTTTGAAAATAGCAGCACCATAGCTTACGAAAAGTCCATTTTTTTAAATATTATTGAGAATAAGGATATACGGTTAAACTGCACTTTGTATTTCGTAGCCCCGGAAGGATTGGCATTGTTAGATGAATTTGAATTGGGGTACAGCAGAATTGATGTCACGGATCGAGTTGAGGAATACAATTTTATAAATGGTATAATATATGCCTACAAGGCACTGCCGGCATATGAGTTCGATCCGGAAATGGACAGGGACAAAAGCATCGTGGAAAAAGGTTATATAGATCTAGTATTGGCTACCTATGATACTATGGGAATTATGCACAGAAGGGAATTTGACCATTCCACCATACCTCCCGACCCCACATTGGTGGCTACCGTAATACCAAAGAAGGTGCGGGAATAGTTTATACATAAGGACATGTCCAATACGCTGAATAGATAATCGTTATCTTATCATATTAAATAATAACCCCCTATGAAATAGCTCTCAAAGGGGGTTTGTTCATCTTCTTTATGAACCAAGTAATACTGAATTAACAGAAATATTACAACTTAACCAAGCCGCATCATTTGCGCTTTCTTGTCTGCTTAGCTTCCAATTTTTGCTTGATTTTCTCCTGTTTCTTTGTCTTTAAATCCACTTTTGGGGCTTTTAATTTCTTCCCTCTAGCCATGATAATAATTTTAAATAATTAATAAATAAAAAAATGTAAAACGGCAATCCTAGGGCACTAAAACCATTACCTACGAGTCATGGCAACTACAAGATAAACAACCATTGTTACCAAAAAAATGGGCGTAAGGTTTATAGGATTGTTTTAAGCACACTCGCGGGTGCCTAAATATTCGGGAAGATGATTTTCGATTTTCTAATCAAATGATTGAGAGGATATTGTTGGGCAAAATATCCTAATAACCTTATAACACCTTGGTCTTGACCAAAGTGGTATTTTTCTATTGTATTAAAGTTATGGCCTTCCATAATGAATCAAAAAATACTGTTTCATTCAACAATATCAGTGCAAATTACACCTTATTGGTTCTGTTCCAAACATACATAATATAAGTATATCCTTCAAATTTTAAAGCACCATAAATTTTTTGTAATAGTAGACCTGCCCATGGCCAAATAAACGAAAAGTGGCTTTCCCAATTTAGTTATAAATGCTGCAGTACATAGAATTACTAAAGTAAAGCCTTGTTATTTTTTTTCAAAAAGTTCTTAAGCACAAAGTGCAGGGACATGATCAACAGAAGCACAAAGAGATATTCATTAAAAAAGTTGTCCTGGGAAGGAAAACTGGGAACGTACAATCTAAACGCAATCAAATAACTGATTAGCCACAAAGCCAACACCGCCAAACTACATCGCCAGTTCTTAAGGCCATCCAGATACAAGCTGGGCATCAATAAAAGCCTTAATTCCTTTCCGAACAATTGTCCGGCCAAAGGCCATATAAAAAAAAGAGGCAATGCAAATAATCTAGCTTCCCTAGCCAAAGTAGCAGTCATTACAATAGGAGTATTTATCACTAAGGCAAGTAGAAAGGCCAAGATGTATTTTTTTTCCAAAATGGTATAAGTCTTGGGCTTTATGGACATACAAAGAAAATAAAGACCTGGACCCAAAACCAAGAAAAAAGACACTAAGGTTTCAACTGAACTGGCAAAAGTTCCAAAGTTCTGAAAGTAACAACCAAGCCTATTGGCAACCACCTCCGAAGTTTCCTTCCAAATGCCGGTTGCCCATATAAATATCCCCAAATAAATACCGTATAAAGGAAGCGGTAGAAAAAGAAGGAACAATTTCTTTTTGACAGTGGCAGACCATAAATTCTTGGACTTCAGACTTAGACCGGCAAAGATAACGACCAACCCTGGCCAAAGAAAAACAGTACTTTCCCTAGCTATGGTTGCCATTAAAAATAATGGAACATAATATTTCCAATTTTCCTTGATCAAAGCAAGGATACTGAGCAAAATTAAGCAATATTGAAGTGGCTCATCATAACTGAACACTGGAGGGAAAAAAGCGAATAGTATTGAAAAGCTTAGATAATATGCCACAAGATTAAACATTGCCTGACCCTTTGATGCTTTAAGTCTTAATGATAGGGTAAAGATCAATATGCCACTAATCCATAACAATAACAAGTTCACTAGAACAAAAGACTCCCCCAAGGTCACCCCAAAAATACCGGAAGAACCTTCGATCAACAAGGATGTTAATGGCCGCCTCGCGAAGGGTGCAAATTCCTGATGATATCTAATTTGGGAAGCCAGAAAAACATGGGATAGTTTGGTGTTGTTTTCATTCAACATACTATCCGATACGGGGAGCATATGAATCCCATAGATCAGTAGCACCATCAAAAAACCTATAAGATACTGCCAATAATTTTTCATATTCAACTCACCAATGGAATACCTAAAAGTACACAAAACATTAGTTGGTAGTTATGATACCAAATAATTAATGCCGTCTGGAAAAATTACAATTATTTCCATAATGTAGACCCCCATTAAAATATAAACTTCTAAAACCTATATTTTCCTCCCATCCAAAAGATTGATAATACGTGAACCGTAGGTAGCATTTTTTTCAGAGTGCGTTACTTGAATTATGGTAACCCCTTCTTCATTCAATTGCTTAAAAAGCTCCATAATCTCCTCCCCCTGTTTAGAGTTTAAATTTCCGGTTGGTTCATCGGCCAGGATAAGTTTTGGAGAGGAAATCAACGCCCTCGCAACCCCTACCAACTGTTGTTGGCCTCCACTTAACTGTGCCGGAAACAAGTCTTTCTTTCCTACTATATTAAATCGGTCCAGGGTATCCGCCACCAAGGATTTTCGTTCGGAACTCCCCAGTTTTTTATAGAGCAAGGGCATTTCCAGATTTTCCTGAACGGTAAGGTCGTCCAATAAATGATAGGACTGAAAGACAAAGCCTATATATTGTTTGTACAAATTGGCGCGGTGTTTTTCTTTTAGGGTGTGAACGGGCTCGTCCAAAAAACTGTATTCCCCTTCATCAAAACTATCCAACATGCCAATAACATTGAGCAATGTGGATTTGCCGGAACCGGAGGGTCCCATAATGGAAATAAACTCTCCTTCTTCCACAGTAAGGTTGATATCCTTTAGGAGGAAGACACGTTGCCCTCCTGAGTTTACCCATTTAAAAATGTTGTTTAATTGTAGTAGCATAATTTAAGTTTTAAGTCCCTAATTATATTTAGAAGTTACTAGTTTTTCATTTACATATTTAAAAACGTCTTTTCACGACCATAAATATTTGTTATTGTTCATTCATCCCTCAAAGATTCCACAGGATTTGCCACTGCTGCCCTAAAACTCTGCCAACTCACGGTTAGCAAGGCAATTAATAAAGCCACAATCCCTGCCAAGGCAAAAATCCACCAACTCATTGTTGTTTTATAGGCAAAACCGTCTAGCCATATATTCATCGCATACCATGAAATTGGTACGGCCATTACAAAAGAAAGCCCTATCCATTTTACGAAATCTTTATTGAGAAGCGATAGGATTTGCCCAATCTTGGCTCCATTGACTTTCCTAATCCCAATTTCCTTTTTACGTTGTAAAACAGTATAGGTGGTAAGCCCGAAGAGGCCCATAGATGCAATGAGAATCGCCAAAATTGTGAAAATCTGAAAGGCCCTGGCAAACTTTCTTTCCTCTATATATTGCCTTTGAAAATTCTGATCCAAAAAAATGTAATTGTACGTGCTCTCTGGAAAAACTTGATNCCAAATTTTATTTAAATCCTCCAGGGCAACGTTCGTATTTGCCAATGTAGCAACCCTTTCATCAAACTTTACCAAAATATTTCCAATGCTCTTGTTATGCGTAATTATCATTGGCGCAATGGGAGATTTCAGTCCAAAATGATGGTAATCCTTAACCACTCCCGATATGGTCCAATCTTGATCCCAAAATTTTATCGTTTTACCTATAAGGTTTTGCATATCGGAAACGCCCATGAACCGGGCCAATTTTTCATTGATGACAATATTATGGCTCCATTCCATAGCTGTTTGGGGAAAGGCTTTTCCTGCCACAAATTCCATACCCATTACATCAAAGTAGCTTGGCTGCACCGTGTAGTTATACCACACCCGCTTATCATCCGTTCTTCCATCAGGAAAAACAAGGCCTAAACTCGAATTCAAATTTGAAAAATCATCACCTGGATACGTCTGAGCCAATGCCACATTCTTAACGAACGGGCTTTTTTTAAGTTCGTCCATCAAGCTACTAAAATCCCGTTTTAAAAGGGAATCATGTTCCCTGTTCAATACTTGACCGTTTAATGCTACCAAATTGTGAAGTTCTGTGCCAATCGGCCTATTTTGAAGAAAACGAATTTGCTTATTAGCCACGAAAGCACCTGTCAATAGCGTTATTGTGGCAAAAAACTGACCAATAATCAGGCCTTTTCGTAGGTTGAGGCCTTTGTTGGAAGTCTGTAATTTTCCTTTTAACACGGTCACTGATTTGTACTTACTCAACACAAACGCAGGATAGAAGGCAGACAAAACGGCTCCTAGGAAAATAAAACCGAAATAAGGCAATAGGACTTTTAATTGGGTATTGTCCAGCTCGAAATTAGACCCAACGAACTTATTAAAAGCAGGTAACATTAGATAGGCTGCAGCCATCGCCAACAAGATGGCAATGAAATTAAGTATGCTTGATTCAAAAAGGGACTGCATTATCAATTGTGGCCGTTTGGCACCTACTACTTTCCGTATACCTATTTCTTTGGCCCGTTCCATAGATTTGCTGGTGGAAAGGTTCACATAGTTAATCCACGATAATAGAATGGTTATAAATGCGATTATGGCCAAAAGCCTAATACTATTGGCACTACCATTAGTGTCCGCCTCATAAGGCTTATTGGAATGCAAATGAATATCTTCCAATGGTTCCAAATGATGCCTTTCGTTCAATAAACCTTTAGGTTCAAAAGCCATGACCTTTTGATTGAGCCTTGGTATATCAGCATTTTTGTCCACTTTTATATACGTAAAATATTCGTTTTGATTCCATGTATACTTCCAATCGCGTTCAAATTCCTTCCAAGTATAGAAGGTGTTGAACGTGACCAGAAAATCGTTATCAATGTGGGTGTTTTGTAAACTGTTTTTCAAAACCCCAGATACTGTAAATAAAGAATTTTCGTCACCTCCTATTTTCAGGGTTTTTCCCAAAGGGTCTTCCGAACCAAAAATCTTATGTGCCAGAGAAGTGGACAGCACCATTGAATACGGTTCTTTCAATGCCGTTTTAATATCACCCTTTTCCAAAGTGCGATCAAAAATGTCGAAATAACTGCTATCTGCCAAAGACCCAGTGTTGTTGTCAAAAATATCCTTGTCGCGCATCAAAACCACTCCTTTCATGCGACGAAGCCGCACAAAATCCTTAATTTCCGGGAATTTCTCCTGTAAGGTAGGGCCACTTACAATGTAGGCATTGGCATCACCAGGAACCCACTCTTCCCCTTCCAAATAATCCATATATACCCGATATACATTTTCAGAGCCCTCAAAAGTGTCATAACTCCGCTCATGGTTCACGTATATCATAATTAAAACAAAGGATGCCAATCCAATGGCCAAGCCAAAGATGTTGATAAAGGAATACAACTTGTTCTTAAGCAAATACCTTGTCGCGATTTTTAGGAATAGTGTGTACATAGTAATTCTATTATATAATTTACTCCGTCCTTAAGCTTTTTAAGGGTTTGATCAGCGCAGCCCCAATGGACTGATAACTAATGGTCGCCACAGCAATGATCAAAGCTATTCCACCAGCAACAAAGAATATGTCCCATCCAATATCAATCTTATAGGCAAAATCCTCCAACCATCGGTTCATCATATACCATCCTAGGGGTATCGCAATAAGAATGGCCAAAAGAATCAATTTTAGAAAATCCAAGGTCAACAGTTTATAGATACTTTCAAAAGGAGCCCCCAAAACCAACCGAATACTAATTTCCTTTTTACGCTGTTCCACCATAAAGGCAGAAAGGGCAAACAAGCCCAAACAGGCCACTAGAATTGCGAACAAGGCAAAGCTGTTGAATATTTTCCCCATGCGTTCCACATCTTCGTGCATTTGGGTGAATTGTTGATCTAAAAAGGAATAAGAAAAAACTTGATTGGGAACATTTTTATTCCAAATTGCTTCAATAGAGGCCAAGGACTCCCCAATATTGTCCGGCTTGAGCTTTACTGAAATAGCACCACTATCATTATTGGCAATCACCAGGCTAAGCGGGGCTATATCTTCTTTCAAGGATTTAAAATGAAAGTCCTCCACGACCCCCACAATCGTCCAATCCATTCCGTTGTTTATCTGCTTTCCTATGGGATTATCATAACCCAGTTCATGGGCCATTTGATCATTGATAATCATCGAATTCACGGAGTCCGAAGCAAATTCCCGTGAAAAATCCCGGCCCTCCTTCACTTGGATTCCCAAAGTTGTTATATAGTCATAATCCACTCTCCAAATCTGTGCAGGAACCCCACGGTCCTCAATACCCTCCCCNGTCTTTTTAAAGGTATTTCCGTTTCTTTTGGCGCCATCTATCGGCAAATAATCACTTTTTGTTACTGTTTGTACCTGGGGAAGCTGTAAGAGTTGTTCCTTAAAACTCTCCGATTTGTTTCCTAGGATATTGGCCCCATCCAAAATAACAACCTGCTCCTTGTTATAACCCAATTCTTTGTGCTGTATATAATCCATCTGCTTGTAAATAATCAGTGTCCCTATAATCAGGATTACCGATGTGGCAAACTGAAACACGACCAAACCGCTCCTCAGCTTGCCGCTTTTACTACCAACACTAATGCTCCCTTTCAGCACATTTACCGGTCTAAAGGAAGAGAGATAAAATGCGGGGTACATTCCGGCCAAGATTCCAACGAATAAAGCGGAACAAACCATTAGCGGAACAAACCACCACACCTGCCAGGGAAATAAAATNGATTTTGCCGCTATACTGTTAAAGAAAGGCAGCAAGGCCCAGGCCAACATAATTCCCAANAGAAATGAGATTATACTGAACAACACCGATTCGGTCAAAAACTGTCCAACCAAATTACTCCTATANGCGCCCACNGTTTTACGCAGACCAACTTCCTTGGCCCTATTGGCCGATTTGGCTGTGGAAAGATTAATAAAATTGATACAAGCCAGCATTAAAATAAAACCTGCAATGGCACCAAAGAGCCATACAAAACGAATATCACCGTGTTTTAAACCATCGCCCATGGCCAGGTCCGATCGTAAATGAATATCCCCTATAGGCTGTAATTTGTATTCTATAGTCTTTAAAATTTCGATAAAATCAGGGGCACGACCACGAGCCATTTGGGCAGGAATCACATAGTTTTCCATAATAGAAAACATTTTTTTCTCCAAGGCCGGGATATCGGTGTTTTCATCCACTAGAATATAGGTGAAGTAGTTCTGGTTGGTCCAACTCATGTTGGTATCCTCTATAGGTAACAGAAAATTAAACTGTAAGTGGGAATTCTTGGGGAAATCTGGCATTACCCCGGTAATAGTATAGGGCTTTGAAGTGTTATTGTCCAAAACAATGGTCTTACCCAAAGCCTCCCCATTAGGGAAGTATTTATCTGCCTTGGATTTTGAAATTACCATATTCCCGGGTTGTAATAAGGCTTCCTTAGCATTGCCTTGTTCCAAGGAAATCTCAAGAATTTCAAGGATGTTCTGATTGGCAAATACAAATCCGTCCTCAAAATTGTTCTGGGATTCACCCGCCAATCGCAAGCCACGTTTCCCAGCCCCAAAGAGCTCGCTCATATTTATTTTCCCTGCCTTTTCTATCTCTGGAAAATCGGATTGTAGGGCATCTGCAAAAGGCAATTGAAAATGAACACTTTTTCTTAGCTCACCATCCATTACACCTTGTAAAACAACCCTATAAATACGATCCTTATTTTTGTATTGTTGGTCATAGCTGAGTTCGTCATTAATGAATAATGCAATCAACAGACAAGCTGCAATGCCCATGGCAAAGCCCCCAACCTTTATAAAGGTAAAGAGCTTATCACTTTTAATACTTCGCCAAGCGATTTTTAGATAATTTTTATACATGATTGTTGATTTTGACCTCCCCCTAACCCCCTCCAAGAGAGGGGGAATCGGTTCGGTCTTTTAATTTATCTTTTCACGTTGTTTTCCTATGTATGCGCCACCCTTTGTGGGAAATAGTATTCACTTTATTCGTTTCTCAATGATTCCGCTGGGTTAACCATGGCCGTTTTAAATGATTGTGAGAGGATGGACAATGCCGCGACCACAAGAACTACCAATAGGGGTATTGCGAACATCCAAATACTCAAATCGATTTTAAAGGCATATTTTTCCAACCATTTTTTAGTGACAAAATAGATGATGGGTAAGGCTATTGCCCCTGATAGTAGGACTAGGCTCAGTAGTTTTATTGGAATTATGGCCAAGGCTTGTGCCACAGTGGCACCCATAACTTTTCGTACACTTATCTCCTGGGTCTTTTGCATGGCCATGTGCGATCCCAGGCCAAACAGTCCCAAGGCCGCTATAAATATGGCCAATAGGGAAAACACCAAACAAATAATTCCAAATTTAGATTCGGCCTGATACTGCCGATTAAAGTAATCATCCATAAAAAAGGAGTTGTACAAATCGTTCGGGAAAAACTCTTTGAACTTGGCCTCTATTTGGGCCGTTGTTTCAGAAATATTACCCGCTACAATATTTACGGTCATAAACGAGGCAGTATAGCCCTCGATATGCATGAAGACTATAGGGTCGTACCCTTTTTGTAGGGATTGTTGATGATGGTCCTCTACCACCCCGATAATTTCGGTTGTTCGATCGATAGGACCAAACTTGAATATCATCTTTTTGTTAATAGCCGCTCCAGGGTCTGAAAAACCCAATATTTTTGCTGCAGAACGATTGATTAGGACCCGATGTCCGGATGGAACCGGGCCCTCCCTTGTATACAATGAGCTGGCATCTTCCTTAACAAAATCCCTTCCTGCCAAGAGGTCAATGTCATAGGTTTTTATAAAATCTTGATCTATGATTGCGAAATTGGCACTGACCCCCAACTCTCTTGGTTTATGAACCTGCCGTATGGTATTCCCCTGAACAATTGGTTTNCCGGGTATTTCATCGGACAAGGCAACACTGTTTATCCTNGGGTTTTGGATCAGTTCCCGTTTAAAAGATTCTACTTTCCGTTGCGTGGTGGTATCGGCATACGTAGGTGCTGCAAAGACAAGATTTTGTTCAGCATTGAAGCCAAGGTCCTGGTTCTGCATGTATGAGAATTGGTTATAAACNATGTAGGTTCCCGCAATTAAAGCAATTGAAATGGCAAATTGGGAAACTACCAAAGTCTTTTGTAGNGTATTNCCTTTGGTGGTTTTATGAAACTTTCCCCGAAGAACTTCAATAGGTACAAAACCCGACAATACNAAAGCGGGGTAAAGGCCTGCTAAAACTCCTCCTATTAGAAATATGCCNAGCAAGGCCAACCACACTTGCCATTNACCCCACATTCCAAAGTTTAAAACCTCTATACCTACTAAGGANTTAAAGGAAGGAATTAACAAATTGATCAGTACAAAGGCAATAATAACGGCAAAGAAATTAATGAGGAGCGACTCGAATAAAAATTGATGTACGAGTACCGACCTGGGTGCACCAACTACTTTTTTAATTCCTACTTCTTTGGCGCGCTCCATAGATTTGGCGGTAGAAAGGTTAATAAAATTAATCATGGCAATGGCAATGATAAAACCGGCCACAACCAATAAAAAGTACATAGTACCTTCACTGTTATTGGGTGAAATCTCTTTTAATAAATGCGATTTTAAATGAATATCCTTAACGGGTTGCAGTGCCATTCTTGCTTCAAACCCATGCTCGATCATGATATCCCCCAAATATTTTTTTACAAATGCAGGAAACTTAGCTTCTACGGTATTCTGACTGGTCCCAGGTTTAAGTTTAATATAATTGTAAAATTCTGGCCATACCCAACTGTTGGCATGATCGCCATTTGGGCCAAAGATGTTATAGGAAACAATCATTCCCATAGGTAAGTGTGTATTGTCCGGACGTTCTTTAAAAACACCTGTTACCTTTAATTTGAAATTATCATTTACCTCTATCAACTTTTCTATAGGGTCCTCGTTCCCGAAAAAGCGATGTGCTATTTTCTCACTTAGAATTACGGAGGTAGGTTCCTTTAGTGCCGTTGCCGCATCGCCTTGAACAAATTGTAAATCGAAAAGATCTATAATGGCATTATCCGCAAAATAGATATGATCATCATTGGCATCAGATTTTATTTCGTCACCCAAGGTATTGGTATAAGAAATATTCATAGTGCCAGAAAATGCCATTGGCTTGTCAGCAATCCTGGTGTAACTTTCAACCTCCGGAAAATCCGATAACATTGCCGGGCCTGTCATAGGATGATTTGTTGCGGAAGTAACAAAACCATTATCACCCAAATTGGTGGTCAGGGTAACCCTGTAGAGGTTATCCACATCTGGAATAAAGTTATCGTAGCTTTTTTCGAACGCAATATATTGTATCAACAAGATAAATGCCGTTATTCCTATGGAAAGGCCTAAGACATTGATACCAGTAAACAATTTGTTCCTTAAAAAAAATCGTAAGGCAATTTTCAAATGATTTTTTAACATGATTCCCGTGTTTTGTTTTAATTGATGATATGCGATTTAACTCCTAACCATACACCGCTCCCAATTCATTGTTAATTGCCCATTGTTCACTGCTCACTGGCAACTGCTTACTGTTTACTTAATCACTCCGTTCTTAAACTTTTGGCAGGATCTGTTCTAACGGCCCTGATAGTCTCATAACTTACTGTTATTAGCGCTACTCCCAATAGCATTATTCCCCCCAAAGCAAACAGCCACCAATTAATGGCCATATGATAGGCAAAGCCTTGTATCCATTCATTCATATAATACCAGGCAACGGGAACAGCAATTAAAAGGGCTATACCTACAAGCTTTACAAAATCTTTTGAAAGCAGGTTAAACAGCCCAAAAACACTTGCTCCCAATACTTTTCTTACGGCAATTTCCTTGACCCGCTGATTGGCCATGAAAGCTACCAGTCCAAATAGACCTATACAGGAAATAAAGATGGCCAAGGCTGTAAAGGCACCTACTAATTGCTGTGTTTTTTGCTCATGCTTGTATCCATTCCCAATAGTTTCATCCAAGAAATGATAGGCAAATGGTAAGCTACTAAATTGGGCGTGTACTTTTTCCATATGGGCGATGGCCTCCTTGGTTCTCCCGGGCATGGTTTTTATATACACAAGGTCAGGTTCTGCGGGCCTACAACGAATAATCATTGGTTGTATAGGGTTATGCAGGGAGGTAAAGTGAAAGTTCTTGACCACCCCAACAATTTTCCCGCCTTCATCACCCCAAAAACTTAATGATTTCCCAATTGCATCTTTCATCCCCATGGCTTTTACCGCTTCCTCATTGACCAAATAATTCAAAGTATCAGTGGCATATTCAGGAGAAAAACTCCGGCCCTCCTTAATAGGAATGTTCAGCATTTCCATAAGGCCAAAATCGGTTGTAAGGATGGTAAACCATTGTTGCCCATCATCAGGACTCTGTCCTTCCCAAACCGGATCGGAGGTGGTACCCCAAGAATCAATAAAATTACTACTAGCAGAACTCAGTTCTTTAATTCCCGAAAAATTTGCCAACTCGGCCTTAAATGTCTTTGATTTTAAATACGTTTCATGGTTCATCGGCATATAAACAATGTTCTCCTTATCCAAGCCTAGATTTCTATCCTTTATAAATTGAAGCTGCAGGTAGACCACCATGGTTCCCGTAATCATAAGCATGCAGAGAAAGAACTGAAATACGACCAGGCCTTTCCTTAAAAAATTTTCGCCTTTATTACCCTTTAGTTTTTCGTTCAGGGCATTTATCCCGTTGACAGAAGATAGTGAAAAAGCAGGATAGAGCCCTGAAAACAATATTGTGGCCAATGAAATAAGCACTAAAATGCCATAGATTCGACCGTCCGAAAAGTCGATTATCAATTCCTTTTCAGTAATTGCATTGAACATAGGCATGGAAACTGCCGCCAACAAAACTGCGAACACAACGGAGATGCCCACTTGAACTGCCGATTCCGTGAAAAATTGTACTAGTAATGAGCCCCTCCCTGCGCCAAGGACTTTTTTGACCCCTACCTCCTTGGAACGCTTAACGGCCAAGGCCGTAGTGAGGTTTATAAAATTAAAACAGGCAATGAGTAAAGTGAAAATGGCAATAATGGCAAAGAGAATAATATCATCAATTGGACCACCAATGGGTTGACCATTTTCAAATTTCGAATACAGGTATCGGTCATTAAGGGGTTGTAATGAGAGTGTTCGCCATTTATCGTCTCCCATTTCTTCGGGAAGATGTTGCAACTTTTTCCCCAGGAGATCAAGGTCNGCCCCTTCTCCATGCAGTACATAAGTCTTCACCCATGTATTGCCCCAACTTTTATTGTTCATCGGCAAGAAATTGTCCACCGGCACAACTGCATCGAATTTTAAAGTGGATTGCCGCGGAATTTTCTTGAATATCCCTGTAACCAGATAGGGCTCGGAAATTTCGGAAAGCATTAGATCTACTGTTTTTCCCATAGCTTCCCCATCTGGAAAATACATAGTAACCATTTCTTCAGATAGAACGATACTTTTTAGGTCTTTTAAGCAGGTTTTGGGTTCTCCTTCTTTCAAGGAAAAACTAAATAGTTCGAAAAATCCGATATCGGTTCCAATTAGTTGTGCTTCAATTGACTTCTCCCCAATTTTTAAGAGTCCCCCTCTTGGCCCTGTTCTACGTACAGCAGTCTCTATCTCGGGTAGTTGATCCATCAAAGCCTCTGCGACCGGATATCCGGTACCGTCCCATGTGCTGACAGATCCATCATCGGAGCCAACATTGGTCATTACCTGACTAATTTGACTCCCTTTAATGTGAAATGCGTCTTTATCCAACTCGTCGGAAATCCATAGGGCGATCAATAAAGTACACCATAGCCCTAAGGAAAGTCCCACAATATTGATCAGTGCAAAGGCCTTTCTTTTTGCTAAACTTCGAAATGCAATTTTAATATGGTTTTTTAACATGAATCTCGTTTTTAATCCTCCCCGCTTAGGTGTGAAACTGGGTTGATATTTGATTTAAATTTTATTGTCTTTCGTATTTATTGCACATTGATAGTTATTCTATGTTCAACGATAATGTTAATTGTTTACTGCCAACTGACCACTGTTCACTTCTTCACTCTGTTCGCAAACTCTTTACCGGATTCGAATTTGCTGCCTTGATAGCTTGAAAACTTACCGTAATAACCGTTACTGCCATGGCACCGAAAACGGCCAAGGCAAAAATCCACCATTCAAGAAGCATATGGTAGGGATAATCCTGTAACCATCCGTTCATCACATAGTAGGCAATGGGCACCGCAATAAAACAAGAGATAGTGACCAGTTTTAGAAAATCCTTTGAAAGCATAGTCCAAACATTGAACACGGTTGCTCCCAACACTTTTCGTACCCCAATTTCCTTGGTGCGCTGCTCGGCCACAAAAGAGGTTAGCCCAAATAAACCAAGACAGCTGATCAAAATTGCCAAAGCAGTGAAAATTCCGGAAAGTGTTCCAATACGCTCCTCCGAAGCAAATTTTCTGCCGTATTGGCTATCCACGAAATCATACTCAAAAGGAAGATC
>JGI24723J26617_10001188_pt1 | contig 23561 bp, 23 predicted proteins | sample Cruoilmetagenom6_FD_26617 | JGI IMG/M metagenome (IMG submission 26617)
TGGGCTCGTACCCATCCAACCAAATGTATTCTAATTTAGACTTGCTCATAATATGTATTGTTGATTTTTATTATTAACGCAGACAAAAATAATAATTTCCATCATATATGCCATTTTTTAGTGGGTTAAATGACAATAATGTTTATATTTTTCTTGAGACCCCTATTTTTTTAGGGGTAAATTATTAAATATGTATTTTATGTGAATTATTTTAATGAATTGTTATTTTTGTCAAAAAATCAATTTATGTCAAATCAAAGATTTAAGGCCATAGCAAGCAGTCATACCAGGATTGAAATGGATGTGGAGGAAACCGGTAGACGTTCGGAATATTTTGGGATAAATGTGTTTAATGAGGAGCGTATGCTACAATACCTGACCAAGGATGCCTATGACAGGGTGAAGGCAGCTGTGGTGTCCGGAGCTAAAATAGACAGAAAAGTTGCGGANCAGGTGGCGGAAGGGATGAAGACCTGGGCAATTTCCATGGGGGCAACACATTACACCCATTGGTTTCAACCACTTACAGGAACCACAGCAGAGAAGCACGATGCTTTTTTTGATTTTTCGCCGGAGGGAAGGGTAATGGAAAAGTTTGGTGGCAGCCAGTTGGTTCAACAAGAGTCGGATGCGTCCAGTTTTCCCAATGGAGGAATAAGGAATACTTTTGAGGCAAGGGGCTACACTGCTTGGGATCCAACCTCACCGGCATTCCTGTACGGCACCACTCTTTGTATACCTACGGTGTTCGTGGCCTATACAGGCGAGGCTTTGGATAATAAAGCCCCGCTATTAAGGGCATTGAACGCCATGGACGAGGCCGCGACCTCAGTGGCAAAATTCTTTGATAAAAATGTAAGCAAGGTATATGCCACTTTGGGCTGGGAGCAGGAGTATTTCTTAATAGACAAGTCTTTGGCCTATTCACGGCCCGATATAAGTTTGGCGGGCCGTACATTAATAGGACAATCCGCGGCCAAAGGCCAACAATTGGATGATCATTATTTTGGGGTTATTCCAAATCGGGTGTTGAACTTCATGAAAGATTTGGAAATGGAGTGCACCAAATTGGGGATTCCGGTAAAGACCAGGCACAATGAAGTTGCCCCTAATCAATTTGAGTTGGCCCCTATCTTCGAAGAAACAAACCTGGCCGTAGATCACAATCTGTTGCTGATGGATGTCATGGAAAAGATTGCGGACAAACACCATTTTAAAGTGCTTTTCCATGAAAAGCCGTTCAAGGATATAAACGGATCAGGGAAACATAATAATTGGTCGTTGTGCACGGATACTGGGGTAAATTTACTCAGCCCGGGATCCACCCCCATGAAAAACCTACAGTTTTTAACTTTTTTCGTGAATACCATAAAGGCAGTGGATAATTATGAGGAATTATTGCGTTCGTCCATTGCTTCTGCCGGAAATGACCATAGGTTGGGTGCCAATGAAGCGCCTCCGGCTATCTTGTCCATCTTTATAGGGGAACAATTGAATGAGGTTTTAAATGAATTGGAAGGGGTTACCAAAGGGAAATTGTCACCAGAGGAAAAGACGGAACTAAAATTGAATGTGGTAGGTAAGATTCCTGAAATTTTATTGGATAATACGGATCGCAACCGCACCTCGCCTTTTGCATTTACTGGCAATAAGTTTGAAATGAGAGGCGTAGGTTCCAAGACGAATTGTGCCAAACCAATGACGGTACTAAATACCATTGTGGCCAAGCAACTTATGGCCTTCAAAAAGGAGGTAGATCAATTGGTCGATAAGAAAGGGCTTAAAAAGGATGAAGCTATTTTTAATGTCCTTCGTGAATACATCAAAACCTCCAAAAGAATTAGGTTCGAGGGAGATGGCTATAGTGAAGCTTGGGAAAATGAGGCCAAATCACGTGGCTTGAGCAATAACAAGAACACACCCAAGGCGCTACAGGTGCTTACCTCCGAAGAAAGTTTGGCATTGTTCAAGTCTATGAACGTTATGAGCGAAACCGAGGTAAGGGTTCGGCAAGAGGTGGAATTGGAAGAATATATCCTACATATTCAAATAGAGGGGCGGGTCTTTAATGAGTTGGCTTATGGCTATATTATACCTGCCGCCGTGGAATACCAGAATAAATTGATAAAAAACGTGGTGGGCTTAAAGGAAATTTATGGAGCCGCTTACAAAAAAATGTCTGAAAGCCAGTTGGATATTGTAGAAAGGATCTCCGAGCATATTCAGGCTATAAAAATGAAGACCGATGCTATGGTAGACGAAAGAAAGTTAGCCAACAATATGACCGATATAAACAAAAAGGCCATTGCTTATTGTGATAGTGTACGGCCCTATTTTGATGAAATACGTTACCATTGTGATAAATTGGAGCAATTGGTAGGCGATCAACAGTGGCCTCTGACCAAGTACAGGGAACTTTTGTTTATTAAATAATTGGACATTTGGAAATTATTGAATTAAAAGCCCACAATTAGTGGGCTTTTTTTTATGGATTCTCCTATTTTTGTCGCAAACTTTTATTCATGAGCTCATCCAACAGCAAAAGATACGATCAAAGAGGGGTTTCTGCTTCCAAGGAAGACGTGCACAAAGCCATAAAAAACATTGATANGGGATTGTTTCCCATGGCTTTTTGCAAAATTGTCCCTGATTACCTTACCAATGATGATGAGTACTGTTTGGTGATGCACGCCGATGGTGCCGGAACCAAATCCTCCTTGGCCTATATGTATTGGAAAGAGACCGGCGATGTTTCGGTCTGGAAGGGAATTGCCCAAGATGCCTTGATCATGAATGTGGATGATCTAATTTGCGTGGGGGCTACGGATAATATTATGTTGTCCTCTACCATAGGGAGAAACAAGAACTTAATTCCGGGCGAGGTCATCTCAGCTATTATCAACGGGACGGAAGAGTTGATAGAGGATCTGGAAAAACACGGAATTACAATAAGATCTACTGGTGGGGAAACGGCAGATGTAGGGGATTTGGTGCGTACCATTATCGTTGATTCCACAGTGACAGCAAGATTAAAAAGAAATAAGGTTATAAATAATGCCAATATTGAAGCAGGCGATGTAATAGTTGGACTATCCTCTGCTGGGCAGGCGAGCTACGAAAAGGAATATAACGGGGGCATGGGGAGTAATGGGCTTACCTCTGCCAGACATGATGTTTTTGCAAAATACTTGGCGCAAAAATATCCGGAAAGCTACGATGCGGCCGTGCCCGAGGATTTGGTTTATTCCGGGAATGTGCGGTTGACCGATGAGGTCCCGGATTCCCCCTTGGATGCAGGAAAATTAGTGTTGTCCCCGACCCGGACCTATGCTCCAATTGTAAAAAAAATTCTAGGTAAATACACCGCTAAGGATATTCATGGAATGGTACACTGTAGCGGAGGTGCGCAGACCAAAATTCTTCATTTTGTAGATAAGCTCCATATTATTAAGGATAATCTATTCCCTGTTCCACCATTGTTCAAATTAATACAAGAACAATCGGGCACCGATTGGAAGGAGATGTATCAGGTTTTTAATTGTGGCCATAGGTTGGAATTGTATGTTGATCCCTCCATCGCCGAGGACCTCATTGGAATTTCGGAAAGCTTTGGGGTTTCAGCCCAAATTGTGGGGAAAGTGGAAGCAAATTCTGTTAAAAAGCTCACAATTAAAAGTGAGTACGGTACCTTTGTGTATTAAGGTATACGAATACCCTTTTTCCTACGTTGTTTTTATAAAGAAATTATGATATGGAAAGAAAGCAGTTTTTGAGGACTTTAGGCACAGGTGCGGCATTTGCACTTACTTTTCCCTGCTTGCATGGTTGTTCCAAAGATAATGACAATGGCGATATTGTGGAAGTCCCTGACAGCGTCGACTTCACCATTGATTTGAATTCTTCCGAGGGAGCAAAATTGGCAAATAACGGTAGCTTTATTTTAAAAAAATTGGTAGTGGTCGTTAAAGATCTGGATGGTAACTTTGTGGCCGCTAGCCAGGTTTGTAGTCATGAGTCCTATGATCAAGTTCGTTTTACGACAAGTAATGGCGGTATTTTCCACTGCGATGTACACGGATCGCGATTTGAATTGGATGGCACACCATTGAATCAAGTAGACAGTGTTCCGGCCAAGCCCCTAAAAATATTCAAAACAGAGTTAAACGGGCAGATTCTTCGTGTTTTTGAATAACCAAATCCGATTTTTAACCTACTTACATGTATGGGATTTTACTTAAAAGCGTTCTTCGGACCCTTATTTTCTGTTTTCGGAACTTGTCCTGTGTTATTTGTTCGCATTGGGAGGTGGCTTGGAATTCCGGCGCCAAGCAATACCGCAATGGTCAGTGTATTTTGTTGTACAATAAGTAGAACTTGGGCCTATGATGGCCATATATTTACTTTAGGCAATAAGGGAAAAAGTTTAATATCTAATGTTGTTCCAGGGTGAGGATNATATTTTTCCTTTTAGTTTGTTGCAAGTTGCTTGTGGGCCATGCCCAGGAGCCTAAGTACGTTACCGTACAACGATCGGTGCACTTAATGGGCGATAAATTTGATATTACCGTAGTGGCAGACAATGAGGAAATAGGCTATATAAATATAGAGGAGGCCGTATCGGAAATTAAAAGGATAGAAAAAATGATATCTTCCTGGGACGAGGAATCAGAAACTTCATTGATCAATAAAAATGCAGGAATTAAGCCGGTAAAGGTAAGTGTTGAGTTATATAAGCTAATAGAAAGAGCCAATCAGATTTCTGAAATAACCAACGGGGCTTTCGATATTACCTTTGCGGGAATGGATAATATCTGGAAGTTTGATGGTTCCATGAAATTCAAGCCTACAAAGGACGAAATTATACATTCGGTAAGCAAGGTGGGGTATAAAAAGATTATCCTGAACGAGGTGGATCACACCGTCTTCCTACGCTTGAAAGGGATGAAGATAGGTTTCGGAGGTATAGCAAAGGGCTACGCTGCAGATATGGCCAAAGAACTGTTGGTAGGGAAGCAGGTACGCGCAGGTGTCATCAACGCTTCCGGTGATCTAACCACATGGGGTACCAAGGCTACAGGGGAAAAGTGGTTGATCGGGATTGCAAATCCCTTGAGCAAGGATAAAATATTTTCGTGGCTGCCCGTTCTGGAATCTTCCGTAGCTACTTCCGAGAGTTATGATAAATATATCACTTTTGATGGCAGGAAATATTCCCATATTCTTGATCCCAGAACAGGAAACCCAATTTCAGGGATAAATAGTGTGTCGGTGTTTTCAAAAACCGCAGAATTTTCCGATGCCCTGGCTACGGCTATATTTGTACTTGGGGTAGATTCTGGAATGTCATTGATAAATCAATTAAAGGGGACCGAGGCAATTATAGTGGACGGTAATAACAAAATGCACAAAAGCAGCGGTATCCTATTCAATTGAGCCTTGGTTAACATAGCCTTCCCTTTTAAGTTCTTCCATGTCTTCTATGTTTTTGGAACAACCATTTTTAAGAAGATAGACCGTNTCACTTACAGCCAAAATGTCATTGTAAAAATGATCGGTCAGGATAATAATACTCCTTTTCTTTACTTGGTTGATCAGGGCTGTGAATTTCTCCACATATATTGGTGCAATAAATGAAAAGGGTTCGTCCAGAAGTATAATTTCCTTGTTGGACATAAGTACTAAGTAAGTTTCAACAACTCTAATTTCCCCACTGGATAAATCCTTTATCCTTTTCTTTTTATATTCTTTAAAACTTTGNAAAAGGTTCATGAACTGCTCCCATGAAACATTGAATAGNTCAAATGCCCGGTGAATGCTTAAATGCTTAGGTAAAAGTGGATNTTGGGGCAAGTAAGCTATTCTCCCTGTTCTGTACAAAGGTCTGGGCAGGCACTTTCCATTGCAACGGATGTTCTTGTATTTAGGTTTTAGATCCCCAAATAAAATTCTCAGCAAGGAAGTTTTGCCACTGCCATTTCTTCCGAGGATCCCGGTAACTTTTCCGCGTTCGGATTTTATATAAATGCCGTACAGGACTTTTTTGCCATCAAACTCCAAATCAACGCTGTCTATTTCCAAGGTCAAAATAAACGGACGATGTTGATGAATAATAGGGTTATGAAGCTGTCCAAGAGAAATGAAATTAAGATAAGGACTGTTTTGGACAGGCCAAAATTGTGATAAAACGTTAAACGTCTTCGCAATCCTATGTCAAAAAACGTCATGAAGACACCTATATGGAATATTATCTTGGAAATCAGGATCATGGTATTTAAGTGGGAAATCTTAAAAAATATACTCCCGCTAAAAAGCATAAAAACCGTAATTAAAAAGGATATCCAAAGGTATGGCTTGGCAAAGAGGAAACTCAATTGAAAGGTTCTAAAATTGAATATTGAATTCATCTATTAAATAGGATATGCTTAAATGTACAAAATTATCGTAAATTCGCAGTCCAAGTGTAGTTTGTATATGATAGATAAATTAAACATAGTAAAGCAGCGTTTTGATGAGGTTTCGGACCTTATAATCCAGCCTGGTATTATCGCCGATCAGAAGCGTTATGTGGCGCTAAATAAGGAGTATAAAGATTTAAAACAACTAGTGGACAAGAGGGATCTTTATTTGGAGTATACCAATAATATATCCGAGGCAGAGGAAATTCTAGCCGATGGCAGTGATGCTGAAATGGTAGATATGGCCAGAATGCAGTTGGATGAGGCCAAGGAAAAATTGCCAAAATTGGAGGAGGAGATTAAATTGATGCTGATTCCTAAAGATCCGGAAGATTCCAAAAACGTGGTGGTAGAGGTAAGAGCGGGTACTGGAGGGGATGAAGCCAGTATTTTTGCTGGAGACCTTTTTAGAATGTACACCAAATATTGCGAGTCCAAAGGGTGGAAAACGAACGTAATAGACCTAAGTGAAGGTACTAGTGGCGGATACAAGGAAATTCAGTTCGAGGTAACGGGCGAGGATGTTTATGGGACCCTTAAATTTGAAGCTGGGGTTCATAGGGTACAACGAGTTCCACAGACCGAAACCCAAGGAAGGGTACATACCAGTGCCGCTACGGTAATGGTGCTACCGGAGGCAGAGGATTTTGATGTGCAGATAGACCCTAAGGAGGTACGAATAGATTTTTTCTGTTCTTCAGGTCCAGGTGGTCAATCCGTTAACACAACCTATTCCGCAGTACGTTTAACCCACCTTCCAACAGGTTTGGTGGCACAGTGCCAGGACCAGAAATCCCAGCATAAAAACAAGGAAAAAGCATTTAAGGTTCTGCGGTCGCGTTTATATGATATGGAATTGGCAAAGAAACAGGAGGAAGATGCCGCCAAGAGAAATTCGCAAGTAAGTAGTGGGGATCGTTCTGCTAAAATTAGAACCTATAATTACCCACAGGGTAGGGTAACGGATCATAGGATCGGATTAACGCTTTACGACTTGCAAAATATTATTAATGGCGATATTCAACGTATTATAGACGAATTAAGTTTGGTTGAGAATACAGAGAAATTAAAGGAAGCCTCTGAGATATTTTAATTTCTATGACCACTGAATTTCTAGTTGAGCAGATTCGAAAAAAAGAATCCTTTCTTTGTATTGGATTGGACACAGATTTGGATAAGGTGCCAAAGCACTTATTAGGGGAGGAAGATCCTATATTTGCCTTTAACAAGGCAATAATTGATGCTACACACCATTTATGTGTTGCTTACAAGCCCAACATCGCATTTTATGAGGCTTATGGGATAAAGGGATGGCAGGCTTTGGAAAAAACCATTCACTATTTAAATGTCAATTACCCTGAAATATTCACTATTGCAGATGCCAAACGTGGCGATATAGGTAATACCTCCACCCGTTACGCCAAAGCCTTTTTTGAAGATTTGGGGTTCCATTCGGTAACCATAGCCCCCTATATGGGAAGGGATTCCGTGGAGCCGTTTTTAGCTTTTAAGGATAGGCATACCATTTTACTGGCATTAACTTCCAATGTGGGTGCATTTGATTTTCAAACAAAAATGGTGGAAGGAAAGGAGCTGTACAAACAGGTGCTGGAGATTTCAAAAACCTATGAAAATTCGGAAAACTTAATGTACGTGGTTGGAGCAACAAAGGCTACTTTTCTAACGGAAATAAGAAATATAGTTCCAAACAGTTTTCTTCTTGTACCGGGAGTAGGGGCACAAGGAGGTAGTTTGGCCGAAGTTTGTAAATATGGAATGAGCGATAACATAGGTCTTTTGGTAAATTCATCCAGGGGAATTATTTATGCATCGGACCAAGAAAATTTTGCACAGGCTTCTGCCGATAAAGCAAAGGAATTACAGCAGGAAATGAGTCTGGAGCTTAAGGAGCGCCAGATTATCTAATGTGCCAGGGTTTGAATGATTTTTTGGATTTTTGTAGCTTTCAATTCAAAAAATTCGGCAAGTTTTGAATCGGAATACTTTGTGCTGCTAGCCTTGTCCATAAAGTTTTGGTATTGGGATTCCAAAAGGCTAATTTCATTTGAACCGTTGTTCATTGGGGAGACAGAGCCAACTTTGCAATATTGATTTTCCATATATTTTTTTTCTTACAAATATAACTAGAAACAAGGTTTACGGAGGGTTGGCCGAAAGGGCATTTGACTAATAATCAGGTAATTTGTCTAATTTTTCAGATGGGTGCCATGTTGGAAAGTGTTTATTGATTTAATTAACCCTATCAAGTGTATTGGAATTAACACTACATTTATAAAAAACGAAAATTGATCAGTTATAATATACATAGCCATAAAACCTCTACCAAATGGGTGACTTTTGTGCATGGTGCCGGAGGTAGCTCCACTATATGGTATAAACAGCTTAGGGAATTTAAAAANCANTTTAATGTGCTTCTGTTGGATCTAAGGGGACATGGAAATTCTAAGGTACATCTAAAGGATGCGTTCAAGAATAAATATACATTTGACAATATAACCGAGGATATTCTGGAGGTTATCAATTTTGAAAAGATTGAAAAATCTCATTTTATTGGAATTTCCCTTGGCACAATTTTAATTCGAAACTTAGCGGAGAAACATCCCCATCGGGTGGAGAGCATGATCATGGGAGGGGCCATCATGAAATTGAACCTGAGGTCGCAAATACTGATGAGACTTGGGGTTATTTTAAAATCCATAGTCCCTTATTTGTGGTTGTACAAATTTTTTGCCTTTGTAATTATGCCCAATAAGAACCACAAGGAATCGCGTTTACTTTTTGTTCGCGAGGCGAAAAAATTGTACCAAAAAGAATTTATTCGTTGGTTTAAATTGACCTCGGAGATTAATCCCTTGCTTCAATTCTTTAGAACGGTGGATATAAAAATCCCTACACTTTACGTCATGGGAGCAGAGGACTATTTGTTCTTGCCTACTATTAAGCAAATTGTGTTGGATCATAAAAGTGCAGAACTAATAGTGGTACAAAACTGTGGACATGTAGTGAACGTGGAGCANCCCCGGTTTTTTAATGATACCGTCATAAAATATCTTTTGGTAAAATAATTTAAGTATTTTCTAGAGGAGAATAACTGCGATTGGGTATAACATTATCACTGGATCCAATTAAAAGTTTAATTCAGTGGAACATGGGGTAAAAAGTAGCAAATGTCTTGTCCGAAGATAAGCCGTAGATAAGCCGTAGATAAGCCATAGATAAGCCGTATATAGGCCGTATATGAAAATAGGGAAAAACAGGCTGGATCCACCCCTTTTTGGCGCGCTAAAATACCTTTTATTAAGCTATTTTTTCCATAACAATATTTGCATAAACACAACAATTGTTCCTGATCCGTAAACAGCTTACATCGTAAACAAAAAAACCGGTGCTCCCACCGGTTTTAAACTAACTAACTCAAAAAAATACTAACTCAAATTCTTTATGTATAACGGATAACTGTATTGTTACTATAGGTAAATTAAAGGTTGTAATAGGTACTTGTTTAAATACAACGCTAGCTAATTGGATATATTGTGTAAAATGTCCATAATTTCTTCATTTTTAATCCTGTAGGGCAAATACTTTTTTCAGCACATCCGTAGTTCTTGAGGAAACCTTGTTTCTAATTTCTTTTTCTTCAACTGCAATCATCGTAAATACGCCGTTCAGGGCTTCCTGCGTAACATAATCCGTAAGGTCCGGATTTACATTGTTCGTAAGGGGAATGTTGTTGTACCTGGTAATTAGATTGCTCCAGATCTTATCTGCCCCCACTTTTTCAAAGGAGTTTTTAATCACAGGGTTAAATTTATTGTAGAGTTCTGTCTGGGTAGCATTGGTCAGGTAGGTGGTTGCAGCATTGTCCGATCCCAAAAGTATGTTTTTGGCATCGTTAAAGGTCATTCCCTTTATCGCATTCACAAAAATGGGTGTCGCTTCCCCTACGGCATCCTCTGCCGCCCTGTTCAGTATTTTCAAGCCTTCATCAGCTAGGCTGGAAAGGCCTATATCCCTTAGGGTTTTATCTACTTTCTGTAATTCCTCTGGGAGCATAATTTTCACCAGTTCATTTCTGAAAAAACCATCGGTCTGGGTAAGCTTACTTACTTGTTTGTCGATTCCCATATTAAGGGCTTCCTTTAGTCCATTTGCAATTTCGTCATTGCCAATGGAAGTTCCTTGGGGTAATTGATTTACCACTTGTTGTAATTCCGCACATCCAATAAATTGGAAAAGGATTACGGCTAATAAGATTTTTTTCATTTTAAAATTTTAGAGTTATATCTATAACTAATGATGTAGGGATTTAGTGCCTATGGTTAGGAGAAAATTACGGTTTTGTTGTTGTAGACCATTGTCTTCCTTCTAATATGAAGTTTAACGGCCCTTGATAGTACAATTTTTTCCAAATCCCTTCCCTTGGTTATAAAGTCCTTGATGCTATGCGCATGGGTCACAGTGGTAACATCCTGTTCTATAATAGGCCCGGCATCGAGTTCTTCGGTTACGTAATGACTGGTGGCACCAATAATTTTAACCCCCCTCTCAAAGGCAGCATGATATGGCTTTGCACCTGCAAAGGCAGGAAGAAAGGAATGGTGTATGTTGATAATCTTATTGGGATAGTTATCTATAACCTTGCTGGTTACAATTTGCATATACCTTGCCAGTACAATAAAATCTATTTGATATTCTTTCAAAAGTGCCAATTGCCTATTTTCGGCCTCGCTTTTAGTGCTTTTTGTTACAGGGACATGAAAAAAGGGAATGTCGAATTGTTTGGCCACATATTCCAAATCACTGTGGTTGCTTAGGATGAAGGGTATCTCAACTTCCAGTTCACCAGAATTGTACCTGCTTAATAAATCGTATAAACAATGATTGTATTTGGAAACAAAAAGGGCCATCTTAGGTTTTACGGATCCCAAATACAAACTCCATTCCATTAGGTGTGGCAGGGCCAGTTCTTTTTCAAATTCTTCTTTCAAATTTTTCACGGCAGGAATGTTTTTTTCAAAATCGCTTTCCAATCTCATAAAAAACACACCGGCTTCCTTGTCCACATGCTGATCAATATAGATAATATTGCCCCCTTTTCTATGGATAAATCCCGTTACCGAACTGATAATCCCTGACTGGTCGGGACAATTAATGAGGATAGTTGTCTTCAAAGTTTAACTGTTTTAGGTCGCAAAATTAGGATTTTAGGAATGAAGTACTCTTGTTGAGCCTTATTTTTATAAAATTCTAATTTTTAGGCTATATTTTTTATCATTTTGTTAAATTGCACCTGTATAATGGTCCTTTTTTTGGTTATTAAAAAGTGAGCGCCTAGCTAATCCAATTTCCTCCATAACGGTTTTAGGAGCGATTGTGAATTTAGTTGTTTTATAACCGGAAATTAATATTGTTGCTATGATTCACAAATCGCCATATAATCCTAAAAATAAAGTTCGTATAGTGACGGCTGCCGCCCTATTTGATGGTCACGATGCGGCCATTAATATGATGCGTCGCATTATTCAGGCCACAGGTGTGGAAGTAATTCATTTGGGCCATGACAGGAGTGTATCCGAAGTAGTGGATTGTGCCATACAGGAGGATGCAAATGCCATTGCCATAACTTCATACCAGGGAGGGCATATGGAGTACTTCAAATACATGCAAGATCTTTTACGGGAAAAGGGAGCGGACCACATTAAGATTTTTGGCGGTGGTGGTGGGGTGATTCTTCCAGCTGAGATTAAAGAATTAATGGATTATGGCATAACCAGAATATACTCCCCGGATGATGGTAGGACGATGGGGTTACAGGGAATGATAAACGATTTGGTTAGACAAAGTGATTTTCCCGTTCCTTGCTTCGCAATTCCAGAGGGCAGGTCAATGGCTCAATTGATAAAGGAAAGGAATGTAAATGCCATAGCCAGGCTTATTACCTGGGCCGAAAATGGGCATGAGGATTTTCCGAAGGATTTTTCAGGTTGGGCAGTATCTGAAACTACTGTGCCCGTACTTGGTGTTACTGGGACCGGCGGTGCTGGAAAATCAAGCTTACTGGATGAGCTGGTAAGAAGGTTTCTGTTGGATTTTCCAGATAAAACCATCGGAATAATTTCTGTTGATCCGTCCAAAAAGAAAACCGGTGGCGCCTTGCTGGGAGATCGAATTCGCATGAACGCCATTAATGATTCCAGGGTCTATATGAGATCACTAGCTACCCGGCAGTCTAATTTGGCATTGTCCAAACACGTGGATGAGGTGGTTCAAATCCTTAAGGTGGCAGGCTTCAGTTTAATTATTTTGGAGACTTCGGGTATAGGACAATCGGATACGGAGATTATTGAACACAGCGACGTTTCCTTATATGTTATGACCCCCGAATATGGGGCCGCCACCCAGTTGGAGAAAATAGATATGTTGGATTTTGCCGATATCGTAGCAATTAATAAGTTCGATAAAAGAGGGGCTCTGGACGCCTTAAGGGATGTGAAAAAGCAATATGTCCGCAATCATGGACTTTGGGAGGTTGATCATGACGAGTTACCTATTTTTGGGACAATAGCCTCACAATTTAATGAGCCCGGGATGAATCGCTTGTATATATCAGTAATGGGTAAATTGGCTTTGACAACCGGAACAAACCTGAATTCCCAAACCCAATTGGGAAAGGATGATGAAGGGAAAGTTTATATAATTCCCCCTTCGCGCATACGTTATTTGTCCGAAATAGCCGAAAACAATAGGGGCTATGATAAAAAGGTGCTTCATCAAGCCGAGTTGGCCCAAAAGTTATTTGGTATTTTTAAGACCGTAGAGGCCATTTCCAGAGTGGATGACAAGATAGATTTCAAAACATTTCTCGTAAAAGAAGGGTTAAATAAAGAAGCAATTTTGGATTTGTCCCTTCCGGAGGATAAAAAGCAATTATTGATGCTTTTGTTCAAAGAGTTTGATGTAATTAAAATGGATTTGGAATCCCAGAATTGGGATTTGATCCTAAATTGGGAAAAAAAGGTGGAACAGTATAAAGCCCCGGCCTTTATCTTTAAAGTGAGGGGGAAAGAGGTAAAAGTGGAAACCCATACGAAATCTCTGGCCCAAACCAATATTCCAAAGGTGGCACTTCCAAAATACAAGGCATGGGGCGATATTCTGGGTTGGATTCTCCAGGAAAATGTACCAGGTGAATTTCCTTATACGGCCGGACTCTATCCTTTTAAACGGACAGAGGAAGATCCTGCAAGAATGTTTGCCGGGGAAGGAGGTCCCGAACGCACCAACAGGCGTTTTCATTATGTTAGTTTGGGATTGCCGGCCAAGCGATTGTCCACAGCATTTGATTCGGTAACCCTGTATGGTCAAGATCCCGATCTTAGACCTGATATATATGGTAAAATTGGCAACGCAGGGGTTTCAATCTGCTGTTTGGACGATGCTAAAAAGCTGTATTCCGGATTTGATCTATGCAGCCCCACTACCTCGGTTAGTATGACCATCAACGGTCCTGCGCCCATGTTGTTGGGTTATTTTTTGAATGCCGCCATAGATCAGAACTGTGAGAAGTATATTTTGGAAAACGGGCTCGAAAAGGAGGTGGCTTCCAAAATCACTGTTTTATACGAGGAGAAGGGTATTGCTAGGCCTATATACAGCGGGGAATTACCTGAGGGACATAGCGGTTTGGGATTAATGCTATTGGGTATTACGGGAGACCAGGTCTTGCCCAAGAATATATATTCCGATATTAAAAAGAAGACCCTTAACACGGTAAGAGGTACGGTGCAAGCCGATATTTTAAAGGAGGATCAGGCACAAAATACCTGTATTTTTTCAACGGAATTTGCCTTGAAATTAATGGGGGATGTTCAGGAATACTTTATTCGGCACTCAGTCCGTAATTTTTATTCTGTATCCATTTCAGGGTATCATATTGCCGAGGCGGGGGCCAACCCAATTACCCAATTGGCCTTTACACTGTCTAACGGTTTTACTTATGTGGAGTATTATTTAAGTAGGGGGATGGATATCAATAAATTTGGTCCCAACCTGTCCTTCTTCTTTTCAAATGGCATAGACCCGGAATATGCCGTGATAGGAAGGGTGGCCCGCAGGATATGGTCCAAGGCAATGAGCTTAAAGTATGGAGCTGGACCCCGGGCACAGATGTTAAAGTACCATATCCAAACTTCTGGACGTAGCCTACATGCCCAAGAAATAGATTTTAATGATATCCGCACTACGTTGCAGGCGCTCTATGCTATCTATGACAATTGTAATTCCTTACATACCAATGCCTATGATGAGGCAATAACCACCCCAACGGAGGAGTCCGTACGCAGGGCCATGGCCATTCAGCTGATCATAAACAAGGAATTGGGTTTAACGAAGAACGAAAATCCTATGCAGGGTTCCTTTATCATTGAAGAATTAACGGATTTGGTGGAAGAGGCCGTGCTTTTGGAGTTCGATCGTATTACGGAAAGGGGAGGGGTACTGGGGGCCATGGAAACAATGTATCAAAGATCCAAAATTCAGGAGGAGAGTTTACATTACGAAACGCTAAAGCACAGCGGGGAATTTCCCATTATTGGAGTAAACACCTTTCTTAGTTCCAAAGGGTCACCAACAATATCGCCAGCGGAAGTTATCCGTGCTACAGAGTCTGAAAAACAGGCCCAAATTGGCACCTTGAAAAATTTACGTGTCATGATGGGGGCAACTGCGGAGACCCAGTTAAGGGAATTACAGGAAATAGCGGTTGGAAACGGTAATATTTTCGAGAAGTTAATAGAGGTCACCAAGTACTGTTCCTTGGGGCAGATTACGGATGCTTTGTTTGCTGTTGGGGGGCGGTATAGGCGGAATATGTAATTGCAAGCATTGACCTTAAAATTTTTAAGGTTGGTCGCAAATATCAATGCGGGTGGATATAAGGTTCTAATGAATTGAAAATACAGGGATTAGCTGCGAATGGAACGTCTCCACACTTTGTACAACCTTCGGAAGCTTTTAATTTCGCTCCTCAAAAGATTTAAGTACTCCTTTTCCTTTACCCCGTCTTTTTCCAAACCGGTGCAATAAGAACTTATATTTCTTATGATAACGTTGATAAAGGTCGCACTTCTCATTCGGGCCGCATAACATTCCGAGCGTTCGGCAGCTTCAATTTGTTGCGGGATTAAGATGGAATCCGTCAAGAGGGAATCGACCATAATGTCCCTATGGCTGTTGGATTGGTATAACTTAAGCAAATCTTTGTTGTAAGATAGGTACGAAGCAATTTCCCTGCTCATCTTTAAAAGATCCAAGGATTTGCGATAAATCGGAATCGTACTTAAGTTTTTGTAAGGCATTTTTCTATAGCAACTTCTGTTATATAAAATTACGTCGAAATTAGCAAATTAGAGTTTATATAACAAAGTAAAATTGTANTTTAGCTATTGAAAGTTAATATTTTTAAACCATTTTACTTTGAATACAAAGATTGATGCCCTTAATTGGAAGATACTAAAATTGCTTCAGGAAAATGCCAGGGAATCTTTTGCCAATATTGGCAGGAAAGTAGGTCTAACACCACCTGCAGTTGCGGAGAGGGTGAAGAAAATGGAAGATATTGGGGTCATATCCGGTTACAAAGCTGTGGTGTCCCATTCACATACAGGATATCAATTAAAGGCTATTATTACCCTGCGTGCCTTTATGGGAAAGTTAAGGCCTTTTTTGGATATTGTAAACACCTATGAAGAAGTGGTTAATTGTTATCGGATTACAGGTAATGAAAATATTATAATGTTGGTGGTACTAAAGGATCAATTTCATTTGGAAAAGTTTATAGACAAGCTTATACAATACGGGGAAACACGGACACATATTATTTTGTCCGATGTAGTATCCAACGCACCCATCAAAAAAAGAGAGGTGTAGCGGCAGCTGTATTGTAAGGAAATTAAAATTAAATGGGGTTGGCAGCTTTGGTGCTATGTTTTTATTATTTAACTTAATGTACTAAATGGTTTGGTTGGATAGTGTTGAGGGCGATTTTTGTCTGGATAACTGTTTCCTGTACCCCGGTTGTTTCGGAATGCCTGTGGTACTATTTTAATTTGGCTAGATATTTGATGATAATATTTCTATGAAAAAAATTATAGTATTTCTGTTTCTCGGGGTCGGTTGTCTAGGTTATGCACAACAGATGACCTTGAAAAAAGGCATTCCAATAGATTCAATTGCTGTTCGGGATTCCATCCCCGAAAGTTTTTCGCTTTATCTTCCTACCAGCTTTGAAATGGATAAAAATTGGCCTATCCTATTAATTTTTGACATGGAAGGTCGGGGAAAACGTGCAATTCGTATGTTTATGGAGTCGGCCGAAAAGGAAGGATATGTCCTGGCAGCTTCCAACAACGTGCACGATTCGTTGACCACTTCCCGCAATATTTTAACAACGGGGAGGATGCTCAATGATATTATAAAGATGTTGCCTATTCAAAAGGATAGAATCTATAGTTCTGGATTTGGTAGCGGTGCCAGATTTGCCTCTGTCCTACCAATTTTTTTAAAGGATATATCCGGAGTAATTTCTTGCGGTGCTGGATATCCCAATATAGAGTTATTGGACACGAACAATTTGTTTCATTTTATAGGAATAGTAGGAAAGGAAGATTTTGCATATCCGGAGATGTTGATAAGTAAATCGGTCTTAGGGCGGTTGAAATTTCCTAGTCAATTGCTGGTATTCAAAGGAGGGCACGAGTGGCCCAATACCGATTATCTTGAAAAGGCTTTGGAGATTTTTACATTGTCCGCAATGGCAAAGGGCCTAAAGGAGAAAGATGAAGCCTATGTTAATGATACTTATACAAAGAATTTAAGGGAAATTAACCTTTTGATTAGTTCCGGAAAATTAATTGAGGCGGATAATTTATTGGATGAAGTCATGTCCGTTTATAGGGTCTTGAAGGATACTGATTCTCTAAAAAAAATAANGCGTGAGCTTAAGAAGGATAAACTTTTTAAAANTATGACGCGCAATGAGAACGCTACATTGTTGAAGGAATCATTTATTAAGGAGGATTATGTTTATTATTTGGAGGAAGATTTGGCCACCTACAATTACAACAATTTGGGTTGGTGGATATACCAAATGGGCGAGTTGAAGAAATATGATAATAGCAAAATTGAAGCCGAAAAAGAAATGGGGAAACGCCTTTTGGGTTATGTCAATGCGCTAATTGAGGACAATATGGATATAGTAAATTCCGGAAGTGAGGTAGATCAAGAAGTCCTAAGTCTTCTTTGGATGCTAAAGACCATTACAGACCCATCGGATTATGATTATTACCTTAAAATAATAGCGAATAGTGCTAGAATGGATGACTACGGAACCTCCCTGTTTTATTTGGAGGAATTATTGAAGCAAGGGTATACTGACAAAGCTGAATTATATAGTTTGGAAAATACCGCATTGCTCCGTATCACCCCGGAATTCAATGAAATTGTGGCTAAATACTTAAAAGATGCCCGTTACGAAATCATTGAAGAATAAATGACTTTCCAAGAGGCTGTTCCAACTTCTCGAAGATTATTGTTGCCCAGTATTGTGTTGCAATACTGATCAGATTTCGATTTCAGTGAAAGGGATAATGAATCGCTTATTTTTAAATTTATTTTTTTAATCCTTAAGGTCCGTCTTTTACAGGTTTGTTGAAACCGGATAGTTCAACGAATCCGTACACTAGAGAAGGTTGGTGGTTGCCGGCCCACTATTATGGGCCCATTTCCATTCGGGGGACGGTCCAAGGTAGGATTGGTTTTCATAATTCCTTTATTCTGAAAAATGGATGTTGTATTTTTATGCCAAAAGAAGGAAAATGAAGCAGTTATTTTTGGTTTTAATCTTATTGTCACTGGGCTGTAAGGAAAAAAGGTACCATGATCAGGAGCAAGACAATACGGTGGGACCTGTAACCGGAGCTTTGGAGGATATTATGCAATTCCAGAAAAAAATGAATATGGAATTCAAGGATCCTGAAACCTCTCCCTTGCCAGATAGGTATAGAAAGGATTTTACCACTTTGGATTTTTATGAGCCCGATACTACCTATAGGATTAAGGCAAAATTTACTAGAACCCCCGAGGCCTTACCTTTTATGATGCCGACCACTACGGAAAGACAGACAGAGGAGGTTGTATTTGGGATAATAACTTTTAGTCTACATGGACGTACCCATAAATTGGAGGTTTATCAAAACCAGGAATTAATGCATCAGGAAAAATATAGGGATTATTTGTTTTTGCCCTTTGCGGACCTTACCAATGGGGAGGAAACCTATGGTGGGGGTAGGTATTTAGACTTGACCATTCCAATGGGGGATACCATACTCTTGGATTTTAATAAGGCCTATAATCCGTACTGTGCTTACAATCCAAAGTATTCCTGTCCGTTGGTTCCCAAGCAGAATAGGCTGGATATTCCTATTGCGGCCGGGGTAAAGGAGTTTAAAAAGGGCTAAAAATATAAAAGCCCCGCATAGAGCGGGGCTATAAATAATAATCTCAATTTTGTTTAGAAAGAGTAAACGGCTGCTATTACAAATGAGGATAAACTCTTTTGTGGGGCCAAATCCGAATCTAGAAAGNTAAAAGAATCGTCTGAAGCGCTATCCAATCTTAATTCAGGCTTGATNATTAAATTACCAATTGTGGCACTACCTGTAAGCGTTACGGCAAAAACGCTGGAATCTTCAACTCCGGTTCCGATAGCACCATAGTCTCCTGTTTCTGTGAAATATTCACCTCTTAATCCCAAGGTGAAGTTATCCGAGGTAGCGTATTGTGGATAAAGGGCTACACCAGCAAATCCAATGTCGTCATTATCGTAAAGGGCTGCATTGATTCCCAAGAAAAACTCATCGGACAAATCGAAACCACCTGTGAAGTCAATTTCAAATGCCCCGTCATCGGCTAAGAAATTAAGGAATTGGCCACTGTATCCCAATTGAGCGCCGAAAGCGTATTTTTCGGTAGGATTCAATTCGGTCAAATCTGTTGGGTTCATGATNGCCAACATTAGGCTAAAGTCATCNGATAGTGTAAAGTCGGCCTTCAAACCGGTATGGGAGAAAGGACCATAAGAAAACAAATAGGATGTACTGTAGTTAAAATTGGCAACAGGAGATATTACTTCGTAACCCAAGAAGGTGTTGAAGTTACCAAATGTTAATTTAACCGATGGGCTTAAATTCCAATAAACATATAATTGATTTACAATGTTTCCAGTGGCTGAATATAAGGGAGAGGCAAAAATAGCATCTGTTCCTCTAGGGCCAAAAACAAGGTCGGCTACAAACCCAACATCTTCGCCTTCGTAAGCGGCAATCACATTGGCCATACCCAAAGCAAAGCCAGGTAAGTTGGCAAATGAAGATCCCGGTGCGGCATTAGGTAGACCGGAAGCATCGTCAAAACCGTTATCGCCATTTAAGTTGGTTCTGTAGTAGGCATCCACACTTCCGCTTAGGCTGAATTTCTTGGCTTCCTCTTCATCTTCTTGAGCGAAAGTTGCTGTTGAGGCAAAGGCAAATGCAAGTAATAGTAAATTTTTTACGTATTTTGTATAAATAATCGTTTTCATAATTCAATTGTTTATATCCTTGTTTAAGGATGTTTGCTAATTATTGAGTTGTTGTATTGAAAAAAGGTTATTAACGGAGCGTTCTGCAAAACGCTCCGTTACCTTTTGTTTTCTTTATTAGTGTTGGTTCATTCTGAAATCGGCATAGGCATCCATCCCGTGCTCGTGTAAATCCAGGCCTTCCAATTCTTCTTCTTTGGAAACTCTAATTCCAGAAGTCTTCTTGATGGCGAATAGAATAATAAAAGCTGTTAGGCAACAGAAAACGCCTGCTGCAGCTACACCGGTCAATTGATACAATAATTGTGTAAGACCGGCCTTGGTTCCAAAGATTCCTACTGCCAATGTACCCCAGATACCGCAGATTAAGTGAACGGCAACGGCTCCAACAGGATCGTCCAGTTTTAATCTGTCTACCAAAGCTACTCCCAATACAATAACTACACCGGCAATTAGTCCTATAATAATGGACTCTAAAGGGGACATTAAGTCGGCCCCGGCCGTAATTCCGACCAAGCCACCCAAGATACCGTTCAGCATCATGGTAAGGTCGTAGTTTTTGTAAAGCATCGTAGAGAAAATAAATGATCCGATGCCACCTGCTGCTGCTGCCAAACAAGTAGTGACCAATACAATGGAAGTTCCGGCTGGATCTGCGGATAATACAGATCCTCCGTTAAAGCCAAACCAGCCTAACCAAAGTATAAGAACTCCAGCTGCAGCCAATGGAATGTTATGTCCTGGAATTGCGTTTGGTTTTCCATCTTCGTCAAACTTACCAATCCTGGGCCCTAATATATATATGGCAATCAAAGCTGCCCATCCTCCAACGGAATGTACCAATGTAGATCCTGCGAAATCATGGAATCCTCCATCTTCACCACCTAGGGTGGAAAGGAATCCACCTCCCCATTGCCATGATCCAACAATTGGATAGACAAGGCCTACATAGATTATGGTGAAAATCATGAACCCGCCTAGTTTAATACGTTCGGCGACAGCTCCAGAAACTATGGTTGCAGCTGTTGCCGCAAACATGGCCTGAAAAAGAAAATCCGTCCAATAGGTATAACCTTCACTATAGGTAAGGTCCAAACTACCATCCGGTAAAATGGGGGCTTCAAGGCCGAATCCTGCAAAACCAAGATAACCGTTGAAATCACCTGGATACATAAGGTTGAATCCTCCTATATAATATAGGAGTAACCCTATACAAATGATAAATACATTCTTAAATAAAATGTTGATGGTGTTTTTTTGTCTGGTTAATCCGATTTCCAAAAGTGAAAACCCTAAATGCATGAAGAATACGAGAGCCGTACATATCATCATCCAAACGTTATTTGCTGTAAATAATCCTACGTCCATGTTGTTGTTGTTTGTTGGTTCTTAATTTTTTTTAGTTAATTCCTGCTTTTCCGCTTTCTTTTGTTCTGATGCGATAAGCTTCCAAAATTTCGGAAACGAAAATTTTACCGTCACCTACGTTACCGGAATACGCTGTTTCCAGGATGGTGTTAACGGTTGTTTCCAAGAAATCATCAGATATTACAATGGAAAGATACCTGCGTTGAATGTCGGATGTGCTGTAGGATATACCTCTATAGACATGCCCTTCTTTTTCATTTCCGACTCCTGTTACGTCCCAGTAACTAAAAAAGTTTACTCCAATTTGATGTAACGCTTTTTTTACGTCATCAAATTTTGACTTCCTAATAATTGCCTCGATTTTTTTCATAATTGATTTATTATTTATGAGACAAAAATATATATTAAATACATACCCCCCTATTTTTTTAGGGGTATATGCATTAAAATTACATTTTACATAAAAATACCCCAAATATTTTGGGGGTATCGTTATTCGTAAAGATAATTATGTTGATTTGTTAAAACTTTTAACATTTGTTTTTGGAAAAAACTGAAAAAATCGCGGATTTTTGGGTGTTTTGCTATCGATAATGCAGAAAAATGGCTAAATCCACCTATATGAATAGATATGCCTATATATATAGGAAGTAATAAGATGGTGCCTATAATTTGGAAAACCAGAACCCGATGGCTATTGCAAGGATTCCGATTGTAAGGCTGGCAAGAGTGTAGATGGTAAAATTAATAAGGTCCCCGGTTTTTAATAAGGAGTGTTGTTCCAGTGCAAAAGTGGAAAAAGTAGTGAAGCCTCCACAAAAACCTGTTGTTAATAACAAGGTCTGATTTGAAGTAAGTAGGTTGTTCTTAAAGGAGAGCCCAATAAGGAAGCCAATCAGTAAGCAACCAACGATGTTTACAATAAATGTACCTAGAAAAAAATTGTGAAAAGTTTTGTTGAAAGTTCTGCTCAATAAAAATCGCAGTCCACTTCCCAAGCCTCCACCTATAAAGACGAGTAGAAATTGTTTCATAGGTTCTTAATTTTTATCCCTTGATGAAGGTAAATAAAAATCAATGGATAGAGGTTCTTAAAAATTTGCATTGCGTAATCATAAATACTGCACAAAGATAGTATTTATGTAAAGATGCACATATTTCCTGTTAGGCTGCTTAAACTGCCTTTTTATATTTCGAGTTAATTAAATCTAGGGGGAAGATTACTGTGGTAGATTCTGAAATATTTTTTACGGATTTTTCCTTCTTTTTTGGACTGCTGTTAAAACTGACCAAAAAAAGCAATGCGTTTATACCGATAAGAACTAAGAAAATGCTGAAAAAAGTTACCATACAACTAAATGATTTAGTTACTTAACGCAAAATTACGTCTTTTCGTACATTAAACGCTCTAAAAGCCTAATTTGTTATTTATAGTAATTCTTTTTGTGGGGAAGTAAAATTAAATGTTAATTTTTAAGAAAGTATTTAATAAGGATCAAGATTACTATGAATAATGTGAAGAAAAGTCCTACCCATTTAACTCCTTTGTAATTTTTTTTATGTAATTTTTTGTCCTTTTGATAGGAAATAATGATAATTGCAACAAAGGCGACAAAAAAGAGACCAGCAAAAATTAATTGCCCCGTACTGAACATATTTTTATTTTTACGCAAATCTAACTTAAATAATTACAATAATGAAAAGTAAACTTAGTGCAGTGGAATTGTTTCATAATTCGTTTGGGTTGGGTGTTTCCAAAGAGGTCAGGGCAGATTTGGGCGAGGCCAAAAATTTACTTCGCTATAATTTGATGGACGAGGAAAATAAGGAATATCTGGAGGCTGCGAACAATAATGATCTGGTTGAAGTTGCGGATGCCCTCGGCGATATGTTATATATATTGTGTGGAACCATACTTGAACATGGTATGCAATATAAAATTGAGGAAGTTTTTGAGGAAATACAGCGAAGTAATATGAGTAAATTGGGGGAGGATGGCAAACCTATTTATAGGGAGGACGGAAAAGTGCTTAAAGGCCCCAATTACTTCAAGCCGAACATAGTGGATATTTTGGACAAAA
>JGI24723J26617_10001191_pt1 | contig 23524 bp, 22 predicted proteins | sample Cruoilmetagenom6_FD_26617 | JGI IMG/M metagenome (IMG submission 26617)
AAAGGTGGTTGTGGTTTTTTACTTAAGCCCTATTACTACTATTCCCCTTGTTGTTTTGCATTTGATAAGATATAGTTTTTGATGTCATTAATATCTTTTTCAGACAATCTGTCTTTAAAATTTGGCATTCCCTTTCCAAGAAAAATTCCGTCTCCAACAATTTGATTAAATGATTCAAAAATTTCTGGTTTTGAATAGCTTAAATTAGGAATAACGCCATCGCCATGACATTTACTACAATAGCGTCCAAATAAGCGTTGGCCACTTTCAATTTGTTCTTGGGTTGCTGTAACATCGAGATTAATGAGTTCTCTTGGTGCTTTGGGTTCAAATTCTGGAGGAGCCTCTTTTCCGCCAATAGCAAACGTATATATACCACCAGGGTTGATTTGGTCTACATATTTCACCCAAGTAGCTAAACCACCACCCCATCCAGCTACTATGGAAACATATTGAACACCATCCACCATATAGGTAATCGGGGGTGCAACAATTCCTGTTTGCAGTGGAAATTCCCATAATTTTTTCCCCGTCTTAGCATCGTAAATTACAAAATTTCCAGTTCCAGTTCCCTGAAATACTAAATCTTTACTGCTTAGCACTCCAGCGTTATAGGAGGATTGATGAACGACACTCCATACCTCTTTTTGTTGGATGGGGTCCCAAGCAATTAATTTCCCAACAGATGGTGGAATTAGTGAATCATGTACTATTGGTTTGCCTTCGGCCCAGGCTTTAGCTGTATTCCACGACCTACCATCATCTTCAAATTTAAAATTATCTTCCTGTCCATAATAGCCAGAACCTTCTCTTGCAGGAATATATACTAAACCGGTTGACTTATTATAGGCCATTGGGTGCCAATTATGTCCTCCAATTGGATGTGGGGCGATTTGTGCGTTCACATCAATATATCTGGCAAAAGCACTTTCAATGGGACGTCCGGTATTGTAATCAATTTTCTTTGCCCAATTTGTATACACAAATGGTTCCCCTGAAATAAACGCACCATTTGTTCGATCTATAACATAGAAAAAGCCATTTTTGGGTGCTTGCATTAAAACTTTTCTTGGGGTATTATCAATGTCTAAATCTGCTAAGATTATGGGTTGAGTGGCTGTAAAATCCCACGATTCGCCTGGTGTAGTTTGATAATGCCAATTCATTTTTCCATTATCCGGATTTAAGGAGATAATTGAAGAAAGATATAAATTGTCTCCTCCTTCAGGGCTTCTTACCTCTCTGTTCCAAGGTGATCCGTTACCCGTTCCAACATATAATTGATTTAATTCAGGGTCGAAGACGATGGCATCCCATGCCGTTCCTCCGCCGCCATATTTCCACCACTCGCCCGTCCAAGTTTTAGCTGCTTTTTCCATGGCTTCTGATTCAAAGCCATTTTCAGGATTATCAGGTACGGTATAAAAGCGCCATTGCTGTTCACCGCTTATAGCGTCATAGGCCGTTATATAACCTCGTACCCCATATTCTGCCCCGCCATTTCCAATAATAACATTACCTTTTACTATGCGAGGCGCTCCGGTTATGGTATAACCCTTATCTTGATTAACGGTCAAAACCTCCCATTCTTTTTTACCAGTGGTAGCATCAAGCGCAATCAGTCTGCCATCAAAAGCGCCCAAATACACTTTCCCTTTATAAAGAGCAACCCCTCTATTAACCACACCACAGCATCCTTTTTCACCATAGGCTCTAGGTACTTCTGGGTCAAACGTCCAAATTACTTTTCCTTTTCTTATATCAATAGCATAAACCATGCTCCATGTTCCTGTCAAATACATAATGCCATCTACAACCAACGGGGTTGCTTCCAAACCTCTTGTTGTACCGAAGTTAATACTCCAAACCAATCCTAAACTATCAATGGTAGATTTGTTAATTTGGTTAAGAGAACTGTATCTGTCTTCTTGATAATTGCCTCCGTGGGTTAGCCAATCATTTGCTATTTTTCCATTGCCTCTAAGCTTAGCATCATCAATTGTATTGGTTATACTTTTTATATGGTCAGGAGATCCACTGTGTTGTGTTTTCTTACATGAAATTAAAGCGCTTAATAATAGAATGGAAATAAGGTTGAAACTTGATTTTTTCATTTGGTTACTGTTTTGTGAAGGTTGTCTGGTTTAGGGTTGATTTTGAGAGATTACCACTGCTTTAAAGATAGTAAATAAATCATAGATAGGTAGTTAAGGTTAATTAGCGGGAAATTATAGACGGTCCGTTTGTTGTAAAAGCCACTAATTTATCCAGTTCATCTAAGGGAAACGGGATGAACTTTTTAGGCTGTTCCACACGTACATATGTGATGACGTATTTTTCATAACTAAATAGCATTGTGACCAAATTACTACACAATTCAAGTCATCTGCTCCTCATTCGTTTAAGAAAGGTGGCCTAACGTACATGCCATGGGTTGAGCTGCTAAACACCCATNAAGCAACCGTTTTTAAATGACAGGGCTAGTGCAACAGCAAAATGAAATTAACCTGTAAACTGGTAGTGGTCTCATGCATGGGTTATTTGGGTAGCTTAGGCGTTATTTACAACGATAAAAAAGGAGTTACAAACAGGTAAATTAAACTATCCATTAATACTTTGCCTAGGTTTGACAGCCAGAAATAGTCCGCAAAGAAATAAATAGCAAATACCATAATGACAGAAATAAGGTCAATAAAAACTAACTTTTTATACCAAGCGAAATCAAAGACAAAGAGCAACAGCGCTGGTAAAACTTGAAGTCCCTTATTGAACAGTTGACTAGCCTCCAAATTAAAATCAAATGACATTCGAAATATAGCAGCACTCATCAACATAACCATCCCGCCAAGCATATATCGTTTGTGAAGAAAGGATTTTTTACGATTAATAAAAGCTAATATAATTAGGATATATCCGCAAACTAGTCTAAAAACATTATGCCCTGCTGCATCAATTGTAGTAGTGCCGGCATACACTTTATAAATTGAGGGAAAAATCCCCGAAGGAATCATCAGAATCAAAATACACAGGCCAAAAATTCCTAGTTGTTGATGTAGTTGAAAATTTGTAAACCTAATTAAAAGGACTTGAATAGCATATAAAACAATCCAAATGGTGAAAATTATGCCATGAATTACTAAGTGTTTTGGTAAGGGTTCAGGATTTTCAAAAAAATTTGATAGATAAAAGGAAGGCGCAAAACCCCAAAACACAATTAAAATATACCATATTCCAGTTGCCGCAAAGTAGTTGTGTTCTGCTTTTGGTTTCATTGTTTTTTATAGTTAGCGCCTCGGCTGTATACCGTAACTAGTAGTTGATAAATTACTAAGTTATAAATAAAATAAAAACTTCAGCCGTTTGAGGCGCTTTTAAGTCCACAGTTTTACGTTCAATATTCGTCCAAACCCTCAGTATATACACAAAAAATGGCTTATTTTACACCCTTTGACCTCCATATATACGTCAGTATGAATTGGCTATAAATTGTATTTCGCTCTATATTGTCAATTTAGTCAACGTATTCCAATTGTAGTACGTTTACTATGACGTTTCCAGCTGTTTAGCCATAAGCTCAAAGATTGCAGTGTTGTTCAGTTTACTACTTTTTCGAGATTACTATCCATCAATACACTATGTATTTCATCTCTAAATTTTTAGTATGGAACGTTAGCCTTAAGATAGAATTGATTGTGAATCTAACTAGCGTTACGCCCCGCGGTTAATATGTCAACATAATGTTCTTCAAATTCTTTTAAGGTTGAATAGTTTAAGAGGGCCCACGGAGTGAAGTTTAGCAGAAATAGTTGATATACATCCGTTTGATTAAATACATTTTGACTAGCTAAATTTTTAGCAGTAGCTACTTGACACAGGTTTCCAAAGACTTCATTCATCCAATTTCACTGTGTGCCTTTTTTTATAAAATTGCTGTAAATGGTCAAAATTAACACAACATCTTAAATAAGACAAGTAGGGTGGGGTGATACTGTCTTTTTGCTGCACCACAAATAAATACTTTTACGGTTTGTTTTTCTTCTTTTATTAAGAAGTTAACTTAAAAATCAGTGGATGTAGAACCTAATTTATTACCGTTGTTTACCATTTAACTTTACTAGTTTTTTCCCTTGTTAGGACCTCGAACTTATATCTATGCACGTTTAGCTAATGCTGTTTGTTTTTTTATTGATTTAAACAACCGTACAAACGCTAATAGCGCAAAGAAAAGAGTTAATTTTCAAATTCCTCAATAGCATTTAAAAACGCTAAAGCTTTCATTGTTTTTGACCCTATAAACAAACCTAACGTTTTTCTTACCCATTTTATATGTAGGTTTTTGTAGGTTAATTTATTTAAAAACCAGACTAAGGGGATAATTAATAAGGAATTAACCATCAGGTATTTTAACACAAAATCAACATCCATTTTTGCATATACGTCAATGTTGAATAATAAGTCGCTAGCAACCACTATATATGACCACCATATTGGAGTGGATAGGAACATTAATTTTACAAATAACAACCCGTGGGCATTAACTAATTCTATATTTTTTCTAATAGTTACGATTGGTTTTGTATAGTCAATTTGTTGTAATAAGGTAACTTGTCCTATACTGCCCGCTAATGCAATTAACGTGAAAATACCAACAATAATTCCACTTAGCGCTAAATGTGTTTGGCTCCAATTCGTAGCAATATAATTCCCCATACATAGTGATAATAATGAAAAAACTATAATTTCTATAATTCTGTACGTTAGAATACGCTGTGTACTCTTTTCTGATTTATCTAAATTAATACGTTTAAAGGAGGCTACATTTAAACTTAATGTTTCATTTAGTTTAGTATCGTAAGCTGCTAGTATTTTTTTTAACTCTCTTGCTTCCATAATTCTATATATTTTGAAATTCTTTTTTTAATTTTAGTTTAATTCTATTAATTTTTGTGGCCACATTAGTTTTAGTAATACCAAGTATTTCTGAAATTTCCGCATAACTTTTTTCTTCTAAATACAATAACATGAGCGCTTTGTTCAGTTCGTTTAAATTATGAATGAATTCTTGTAATAACTTGAGATGATAATTTAATTCTGTTTGCTCTTCAACCATATCTTTCTCTATAGTGAAAATTGATTCTTCATTGTAAACATCTTTTTTTATAGACCACTTTTTTTCTTTTCTATAAAAAGAGATTGCAACGTTTAGGGCAATTCTATACATCCATGTTGAATATTTATAATCGCTGTTATAATTATCGAACGAATTCCATAATTGAATAATAATTTCTTGTTCTAAGTCTTTTCTATTTTCTTTATTTTGACAATAAGAGTTCACAATTTTATAGATGATTTTTTTATGCTCATCTATAGTTTTCATGAATTGTTCTTTTTTATTGCCCCTCATTAGTACGTGATTTTACATTTGTAATTTAATATTATTTACTTCTTGTTAAACTATAGCTCATTGTTTAATATATTATTCGCAATGCAGATTAAAAAATCACACGCTTTTTGAAAAAATTATAAATAATAAGAAAAAGCAGTGATTATAGTTCCAAGAATTAAACTAGAAACACCTTCTTTTAATGATAAATGTTTTTGATTAATAGTATCTGAATAAGCAATCCATAACGCCAGCAATGCACTAGAAAAGAATATGGCAACAATATAAGTTGGGAAATTAATAGAAATGATACCAAACCAACTGAATACAATTTCTTCGAGTACTGCAAATCCGAATACGGCTAATATTGGATTTGATCTTGTAGGTTTTACTAGTAGCAATAAGCCACCATAGAGCAGGATTAAGCAAATAATCAGTGGCAAAACTTGACTAAAATAGGATAAGCTAAAATAACTCTTTAAAGAAAAATCAAAATATTCTTTTAAATCAGTATTTACATCTGTTTGTAATAGGAAGATTATACTAAATAGAATTCCTATAAATGAAAATGCGAGTCCGATAATTTTTCTAGTTGCCATAATACGCTAATTTAATTTACTTATTATTCGCAAACATTTAATAAAGTCACACTTTTTAAAATTTATGTTGCGCGTTAATTAAAAAAACATACCAATTGAGTGAAAGCACAGAGTAACAGCTAAGGTTCTGTATACCTGTCTATTTGAAGGCGTTTTTTATCACGTACGGTTATGTTTATAGAATTTTTTAACTAAATACAAAGAACAAAGTGCGAAGTACCGTTAATGTACACGGTGAAGCTTGTAGAGAATCTTAGGAAAGAATTGTCGTAAAAAGAAAAAACAAAAATACGGGCACGTAGTGCAAGTGCCAAAAAATGAGTAAAATAAGCATTTGCCATTGCATAACAGGGGGGGCAGGTGCTCAAAATCTTGTGTGAATTGTAGATAGAATTAGGCGGTTTCTAACCCTGGTCTTGGTTCGTAGTTTGGTTTTATATTTTTAATTTTGTCACTCTATAAGCAAAGTATTTAGCGAACAATTTCATTGCAATGCTCGAAGGTATTAGTTTAAAAAAGAAGTTCCTTAAGTTGATTAAAATGGGGTTGGTAATTTGACCAATTTTTCCAAGTTTTAAACTTTCGTTTATAATTTTTTTTGCACGTGGAAATTGATGCTTTTCGTAAATTTCATATGCTTTAGAAGACAGTCCGTATTTGTTAATGCATTTAGCCAAGAGATAGGCCCCTTCAATGGCTAGGCAACCTCCTTGACCTAGATTTGGAGTAGTTGGGTGTGCTGCGTCTCCAATTAGCGTAATATTGCCAATAGTCCAACCTTTTTGTGGGATACGGTCTGACAAACTATTTTTCAATATCGTTTCGGTAGTATCGATAAGTTCAGGAATAGGGTAGTGCCAATTTCCAAAAAGGCGTTTAAGTTTTTGCTTCGTGCCTTCTGGTTCATCATCTTTCAAAAATTCTTCATTATACGTTGCCCACCAGCCATATACACCATCTTTTATTGGAACAATTCCAACACGTTGCCCTTTTCCGTAGGTTTCACTGGCGTATCCAATATCAAAATTGGTTTTTACTACACCACGCCAAACAGAATATCCTCTAAATAGTGGGTCTCCATCATTGATGATGTGTTTTCTGACTTTCGAATGTATTCCATCTGCTCCAATTACGGCATCAAATACCGAAGATTTGCCATTGTGAAAAATTAGTTCTACTTGACCATTGTCTAAATTAGTTAATTGCTTTACATTACTATTAATATGTACATGCGTATTGATATCTGATAATAAAATTTTGTGAAGATCGGCTCGGTGAATGCAAATAACAGGGTAATCGCTTTTAGGTGNAGATTTACTTAAGATGGTCCCTCTATCCGTTTTGAGATACACATTTTCAAACTTTCCGCTTGAATTTAAGATGCGCTCAAGTAATCCGATTTCATCCAGTACACAGAGGGCATTTGGAAACACACTAATTGCAGCTCCTATTTCTTTAAATTCTTCTTTTTTTTCAAAAATATGTGTTTCATAGTCATCAGAAATACAACGAGCAAAGGTAAGTCCAGCAATTCCTCCGCCAATTATCGCAATTTTTCTTTTCATCTTGTACTTTTTTAGCTGACCACCAGCATTGCGTCTATGTGTCGTTAATTTTACGTAGTTAAAGCACTAAAATAATAAAAAAGCACGGACCTTGAGGGTTGAGACGTTTTTTAGGTTATTTTACACCCATCCAGTAACCGTATGAGTTGGCACCTACTCGTATATAAATACTCCAGGTAAAAGCACAAGTCAGGGTAGGGGAGGTCAAAAATATTGGCTTAAGGCCAAGTTACACCTCGTTTTTATGCTGTATTCAATAGGTGTTCTCTAATAAACTTAGTTCTGAATTTTAATAAAGTAGCATTTTTTAGCGTAGGTTCGTTTGGAATTGGGAAGCAATTCGCAATAGACTTTCCTTCTACAACGCGCTCAATCCAATCCTCCATGAGTTCGCAATAAATTTCAACTGCTTCAGCTCCAGAAGAAGCACTTTTGTCTAGATAGACTGTTGGTAAGTCCCCAACTATGATCCAAACGAAATCATCAATATTTGGATTGGCTGGTTCTATTTCAAATAGAAAGATTCCAACCTTATCATAAAAACTATATTCGCGGTCATTCCATGAGTTTATTATTCTTGAACACCAATCAAATTCTTCTAAATACGCTTTTGCTTCATTATATAAATTTAGTAGACATTGTATTTCATCCATTTCGGTTAAATTCCCGATCAATTCTTCGTCCATTTTACTGATAATTTTAATTTATTAACCCCATTTCTCATATAATGCACAATCCTTTTGCGTATGATGTGGTTGCCTGTTTAAGCACCTAATTTAGATTAACAAAAACGGCTACCGTTTAGGCCATAGGTATTTATGCGTATACTCAACGGGCAATGATTTATATTCAAATGGATCAATTGCCAATATTATTTATATACAGTTATATGCTTAATTACGCTGCTTTATTTCATCGTTAATATTTTGCAGGGCTTCTTTGTAATAAGCGAGATTTTTATCTTTGCTTTTGATCGCTATATCAACGGCTTTCTGATAACTTGCTACCGAAGCATTTAAGTCTCCGGTTATTTTTAAAGCCTCTCCGTAGCTATCAAATACATTTGGTGAATTGGGAAAGAGTACTGTATTTGACTTGAGAATGCATAAGGCAATTTTTGACTTATTCTTGTTCATTAAATAGTCAAAACCTAAGGAATTTATATCCCATTCACCAAAAAGACCCGCATCTACAAAATTAGATATATGTTTATGGATATTAAGTTCAGATTCATCATTCTTGTATTCGTCCAGATGTTTGTTTAGCTCTTTATGCAAACGGATATACTGTATGGTTTTATTTTTCCGCATAGTTTCAGCTTTGGCTTTGGCTAGTGCATATGCTTGGCTAAAGGTTTCTTTTTTTGTTGTTTTAATTTCAGGTATTACCCCTGTTCCTTCCCAGCTTGTTTTTGTAATGGGATTAATGGCTCGTCCTGTGGGTATAAATACGGCAAGATCTTTATTGATTGCTCTTGTTCCTCCTGGATTAGCACCACCACCAGATGTTTGTCCGATTAAGGTAGCTCTTTGCTGCGTTTGCATATTATAAGAAAATTCCTCTGCGCCGGAGAAGGTTTTTTCACTTATCATTATAAATAAAGGCACCTTGTCCATTTTTTTTCCGCCCACTTCCTCTAAAGTCCAATATTCTTCAGTTCGATCGCCTTCCCGATAGTAGAGACTATTGAGGTGTAATTTTTGATTAAAAAAATAACTACATACATATTGAACCATAGCAGGATCCCCTCCGCCATTATTACTTAAATCAATGATTACTGCATCAGCTTGAGATATTAATTTCATATATGTATCTGTAATTTCTTTAGCCCTGTCTAGGGTTGCAAATCCTCTTAGGTCTAAATAGGCAACATTTCCATCTAATAATTTTACTTCTCGAACTCCATGATTAAAGCTTCTGTAATTATTAATTTGATCCATTCGCTGTGCTGCTTTTCTTTCTAACGAATGCTCAGGAGCTTTATACGGTTTATTAGCTATGATACGCATATGTTTATCCTTGTTGATATGTTGGACTGCTTCCGTGAGGCCATTTGCAAATGCCTGATGGTCTTTATAGCGATCAAAATTCCCGGATTGAAATTCCGAATTTAGATGTTTGCTGGTTTTTTGTCCAATAGCTGGGTAGATATAGAAGTCGTTAATTAACTTAGACAGCTTTTCAATGACTTCTTTTTTGTAATTAGAAGNCAAAGTTGTTTCTTGACTATACGAAGTTAGCGTTAACAATGTAAATACGATGAGTACAAAATATTTCATAATTATATATTTTTTTAAGACGGTAGTTTACAAGGTATGGAATACTGATTACTACCCGTATTTTTGCCTGATATAGCTACGCTGAATAGTTTACCTAGATCGTTAATATTTGTTTGACTGTCTATGGTTAGCGGTTGGTCTGCCTTGTTTCTAAGGTGTTTCTTTCGTTTAATCTATTCACTAAAGTCATTATTTCATAAGCACTTTAAGCGTTACGGTCCTTTTTTTGTAAAATTTTATATTTGTGCTAACAAAATACTAATCATATTTGTATATTAGTCTTTTTTACAAATTATTTTATAACCAAAACCAATTTTTCAAATGAAAAGATATATTCAAATCTTAATGGCTTTCGCGTTATTCACGAGCGGAATGGCTTTCGGGCAGGGTAATGACCCAGTGATTGACGGTATGATTAAAGAAGCTACCGAAAACTCTCAACTAGAACGATTAGCACATGAACTTTTAGATGTGATTGGACCTAGATTAGTAGGAACACCTCAAATGGAAGAGGCAAGTAAATGGGCAATTAATCAATACAAAGAATGGGGAATTCCAGCAAAAAAAGAAAATTACGGTACATGGCGTGGTTGGGAACGCGGCATTACGCATATAGATATGATATCGCCACGTGTACAATCATTAGATGGTACACAATTAGCATGGAGCCCTGGCACGTCAAGCAAAGGTGTTACTGGTGAGGCAGTAGTATTGCCAAGTAATATTAAAGATGAAGCAGAATTTAAAAACTGGTTATCTACGATAAAAGGAAAGCTCGTACTTATTTCTATGAATCAACCAACTGGGCGTCCAGATTATAATTGGGAAGAGTTTGCTACAGAAGAATCTTTTCAAAAAATGAAAGATGAGCGAACTAAAATGACTCAAGACTGGAGAAACAATATAAGAAAAACAGGGTACACTACACGCACAATTATTACTGCCTTAGAAGAAGCAGGTGCGGCAGGTCTGGTAGCTTGTAACTGGTCTAATGGTTTTGGTGTTAATAAAATATTTAGTGCTAGAACTAAAAATATTCCAACAGTAGATTTGGAGTTAGAAGATTATACTATGTTATATCGATTGGCAGAATATGGTGATAAACCTGTGTTAAAAATTGTAGCCGAGTCTAAAGAATTAGGTGAAGTACCAACGTTTAATACGATAGCCGAAATCAAAGGGAGCGAAAAACCAAACGAATATGTTTTGTTATCTGCGCATTTTGATTCTTGGGATGGTGGACAAGGAGCTACTGATAATGGAACAGGAACTTTAGTAATGTTGGAAGCTATGCGTATTTTAAAGAAAATTTACCCTAACCCAAAGCGAACTATTTTAGTTGGGCATTGGGGAAGTGAAGAGCAAGGTTTAAATGGTTCTAGAGCTTTTGTTGAAGATAATCCAGAGATTGTAAAAAACATTCAAGCAGCTTTTAACCAAGATAACGGAACAGGGCGTGTTGTAAATATTTCAGGAGCTGGTTTTTTACATGCTTATGACTATTTAGGAACTTGGTTAAACGCTGTGCCAAGAAGTATTAAAAGACACATAGAAACTAGCTTTCCAGGAAGTCCAAGTACAGGAGGTTCTGATAATGCATCGTTCTTAGCCGCGGGAGCACCTACCTTTAATTTAAGCGCTTTAAATTGGTCCTATTGGAACTATACATGGCATACAAATCGGGATACCTATGATAAAATTGTTTTTGACGATGTTAGAAATAATGTTATTTTAACCGCGATTTTAGCGTATATGGCATCTGAAGATCCTAATAGAGCGTCAAATGAAAAAATGGTAATGCCAATTAATCCTGGAACCGGAGAGCGTCGCCAATGGCCTTCTAAAAGATCACCAACTCGAAAAGGGGGGATGTAATAAATCATTATCCACAGTATAAAACTAAGCCTTCTCATTGAGAAGGCTTTTTTTATGGGTTTATTTAGTACAACAATATAGCGTGATAATTGTTTTAAATTGTCGCTTCGTTAAAGCTGACTTTAATTGTATTATTTCATTATCGATAACTATAGTCAAACTTCTATTTTTGGTAAAACGTACCATACGTAGTTGTATAGTTTTTTTTTAGGCTTGAGTAAGAACGGCTTAACCATATTCCGACTCTGCGTGTATAAAAACTATTTTCACCCTTGTTTAAGAAGAAATTTACATTAAGTTTCAGAAAGCTTTACAGTACAATTTTTTAAGGTATAGAAGAATTCACCATCTTCTTCTACTAAGTAGAGTGTACCTGTAACAGTAACGATTTCATCGGTTTTGAGTTTTAATTTTTGGTTGTCAAAATTGGCAAGTTCCATTACAGTTTCAGGGCCAACTCCAGTACAAAAAAAGCAATTTTCGAAAGGAAATCTTGAGAGCATATACCACATGGCATCAGCACCTAAGTCTAAAAAATAGCCTCTAATGGTAATTTTTTTTCCTTCAATATCTTTTAGCGATAGTGTTTTTTCATCATTCTTATTGTTCAGAATTACTTCTTTATAATATAAGGTGGTTTTTTTTTCATCATCACTTTTTTTATTATAAATCTCTTTACGATATATGGTAGTAAGCTCTTTCCAAGTCATTTTTTTTTGGCTAAAGGCAGTAGTATACCCCAAAGTAAAAATCAACAGAACTAATACATATTTAACTTTCATGACTTATAATTTTAGATATATCCATTTTAAAGATTGGACGAATGGCTAGTAGTGTTGCAATTATAATTATACCAAATATAAACAAAAACAATTCTAAGATATCATTATAGTATTCTAAAAAATAGATTTGTTGTTTATAGGTATCTTTAATTAAAGAAAATATAGTTTGTAAAATAAAAGTGGCTAACAAAGCTCCGAGTAAAAAACTAAAAAGACCAACTAATAAACCTTCAGAAAACACAAGTAAAATTAATTTATTTCTACGCGCACCATAGGTTCTAATCAACGCCAATTCTTTAGCCTTTTCTTTTACCATTCTATATAAACTAACAAACATGCTTATTCCAGAAACAAATAGTATAGAAAGCGCAATCCATGTGATGGCTTTGGTGCCTATGGCTGTAAACTTAAAAAGTTTGTCTAGTTGATATTTTGGTAATGCTGCTTGAAAGTTTGTATTTTCATTAATATTTCTAGGAAGAAATAGTAAGCCTCTTTTGTTTTTAAACTTTATCAATAATGCGGTTATGTCTTCATCGTCATGATTGTGATCTTGACTGTTATTTTCATCTTCATGCTCATGGAGATGCCAAATACTTTCAAGATTAGTTAAAATTAATCTATCAATAACATTTTGGGTAGGCTTTAAAATACCGACTACTTTAAGTGGATGTTCATCATGACTTTCAACCGCATTTTCAATCAGTCCATGTGAGCTATAGAAGGTATCGCCAATGTTTAAGTTCAAGTTTTCAGAAACAGCATTACCTATAACAACCTCGTAGTTATTTGTGAACATAACGCCTTTTTCTATACTAGTTTTATGTAGATCGACAAAACCTACAGAAGTGCCAATAATTTTATAGCCTTTATAGCTATCACCAATTGAAATTGGAATAGCTTCTTGGATGTACTTGTTTTCTGCTATCTTTTTTGCTTCATTATACGGAATATTTCCAGTAGGATTGTCAATATGTAGGACCGTAGAAAGTACTAATTGCAACGGACTTCCTTTGGCGCCAACAACCATATCAACACCGTTTAAACTTTGGTGTAATTGAGATTCAAACACTTTGTCTAATTGCTTTACGCCTAGCAGTAGCCCAATGCTTAAAGTGAGTCTCAAAACCGTTAAAAAAGTTGGTAACGGTTTGGCAATAATATTTTTATAACTAATCCTTAGAATGTTCATAAAACAATGGTATTAGTAAATGAATTTTTTATCCGGTGATCGTGTGTGATTATAATCAAATTGGCATTCGACTTTTCTGCCTGATTTTTCAATAATTGAATTACTAATTCACAATTTTCATCATCTAAACTTGACGTAGGTTCATCGGCAAGAATAATGGCAGGTTTATGAATAACTCCTAATGCAATTCCTAAACGTTGCAACTGACCTGTGCTTAAGGTATTTGGTTTTTGGTTTTTTACAGAATCTAAATCTAATTGTTCTAAAATAGTTGTAATCGCTCCTTTTTGTTCGGAAATTCCGCTAAAATACAATCTAGCTTGTAAGTTTTCGTAAACGGTCAATGAAGAAATTGCGATGGTATTCTGAAAAACAATTCCAATTTGTTTTCCCCTAAAAAGATCTAATTTTTTACTGCTAATACTGGTGATATTGGTGTCATTGATGAAAATAGTTCCATTGTCTGGACTTAAAATTCCTGCCAATAAATGTAGCAGCGTGGTCTTACCAATACCCGATTTGCCAAGAATTAATAATGACTGACTACTGGATAACTTAATATTAGGGAAATGAAAAGAAGATTCTTTGGTGTAAGAAAAAGTTACATCTACTGTTTTAAGCATAAAATCTATATATGAATGTAAATATACTAAGTTTTACTAAATTTCTTAAGAAGAAGGTTTGGAGTTTGAATTTTGTTATTGTTTTCACTCCTAAAATGGTACGGTATTTCCTAAAGACTAGTTTTATTGGTAATCGGTTGCTGATTATGAAGCACAATGGGTTGTATATGGACCTAATTTAGCAAATAAAAACCAAATAGAAAGTCCCTTCCGACACGCTTTAAGACATGGGAGGGTTTTGTAAGTAATCAAAAGCCAGGCAATTAAATTTATACGGTGTGCTAGGCTGTTTTTTAATCTTTTCGAATCCAATATTGAGTTCTTCCAAAAAGAGATAACCCAAGATACCCTCTTACTTTCAATTTGTTGGAATTTATTAATTTTAAATAACACCTGTACGTCTTTCCATTTTCTGGGTCCATAATAGTTCCACCAGTAAATTCGTCTCCATCTTTTTTTAGATTTTCGATAATGATTAAACCAATTATTGGTTTGTTTTTATTTTTACCTGTACAGGTTTCGCAGACCGCATTTTTTTCGCTAACAAAACTTTCAACAATTTTGGCGAAATACAGATTATTTGTATTATAAATTTCGATAACTGATTTTTTCGCTTGGGTTTCATCATCAAAAGTTTCCCATTGTCCAATAATAGATTGCCCGTAAGTTGCACAACTCAAAGTCATTATAAAAAATAAATAAAAATGTTTCATAGTTGTTGGATCTTTTTAAAGAGTTAAATTAATCGTCTATTGTTTCTTTTTTTATCAAGTGTGTAAAGCGTTATGATTAGAAAAACTAAAGAAATTACTTCCATAAGTACTCTTAACCAATGCATAAATTCCCAACTTTTCAATGTAGATTTTAATTGATTTGCATCAAAAGTGGCTCCGTAGAATTGTTCATTGGTTCCCTTAAAATAGAGATAAAAAAGTGCTATTACTAGTAGGGCAAAAAAAGATGATGTGGCTGCATATTTTAAGGAAGGAAGTTTATTGGTGTAGCAATAAATGCTGATACGTATTGGAATCAATACAGCAACAATAGTTAGGGTGGTATAAAACGCACTTATTAGCGGTCCAAATTTGTGATAATATTCATAAAACTCTGTTTTAGATAACGACTGCCAATACGGAACTAGTAAAAATCCTTCCGTAATTTGACTTCCTAAAAAAATGGAAAAAATAATAATTGATACAAAAAATAAAATCCTATTCATACATTGACTGTTTTAAAATTTTGATAACCCCCTAAAAAGGGAAGTTTAAAATCATGTTCAATGCAAAGGAAAATACTTTTTGGTGTGGTTACATTTACATATGTAATTAAAATCAGGATTCTTTAATTTTTTTTCGAATACGACTCAATTGAGTTGTTGAAATGCCTAAATAGGAAGCAATGTAATATTGTGGTATGACAGTTTCAATAGATGGAAATTTTTGTTGCATAATTAAATACCTTCTGTCAGCATCCAATAGCGCCATTTCAATTTCTTTCTGTTCTTTTTCTAAAAAATAAAATTCAGCAATTTTTCTACCTAATCTTTCTAAATCATGAAATTTAGTATAAAGTTTTTCCAATTCTCTATAATCAGCAACCAAGATTTCACAATCAGTTAAGGCTTGTTGGGCTATCTTATTTGGCTGCTTTGTAAGTAAAGAATTGTAAGCCCCAATTATGGAAGAATCTACAAAAAATTGTTTGGTATATTCTTTTCCATCTTGATTTAAGAAAAATGCTCTAACTATTCCTTTTTTTAAGAACCCTATTTGTTGAGCATATTCATTTTCTCTGACAAAAAAATCATTTTTTTTAAGTTCTAAAGGTTTAAAGCATTTTTTCAATTCGTTAAATGTAGCTTCCTTTAAAGGACTAATTTGATTTATGTAGGTTATTAGTTCTTTCATTCGTTTAAGTAAGTAACATAATGGGTTGTCTTAATGGCATAGACCGGTTGGGCTATGCTGTTGATTTTCTTTGATTAAGCACTAAATTTAATAGATTAAACACAGACCACCTTGTTTTTAAAATATTTTTTTGTGTTGCACTGGGGCTTCCATAAATAATACCTACTAAGAGCACGAGAAGTTTGAAGAAAAAGAGGTTTAAAGGCTATTGTTCCAGAACGCAATAAATTAGCCAAAATTAATGGCATATGGGCTTTGTTATGACCAACTAGCTACTACTTTAAACGTTATAACATCGTTGTATCCAACCTTCAACTAGTCATTTTTCGTTCTTTTAAGATACGTTCTTCCTACTTTAAAGAACACTTTTTAGGTATTAGCGTTTTAGTGAAGCGATAATAAGTATAATTGTCTTACATTATTTCTTTCCTATCCGATATTAGGTTGAAGTTAATAGTAATAGCACAGAACTTACGTCTAACAGTTTATGCTGTAATTGGAGTTGAATAATAAGTAACTACTACCACCATACATAAATAAAATGAGGTAATTAAAAATCAACTATTAACGTTAAAGAATGGGACTAGTACTTTTCATACGATATGGTGTTGCCTGTAGGTATTAATCAATTCTTTATCATTAATTTATAACGCCATCATTTAGATATAATCCAATCAGGCTAAGAGAGTTAATAATTCCATGTGCAATTATTATAGGAAAAAGTTTTCGCTTAATTATAAAATAGACTGAACCGAATATAAGGGCAATACAACCAGTGGCAATAACACCTGCTAGTCCTTGGTAAATATGGAGCATTCCAAATATTACAGCATGTATAACTAAGGCTATTATTATTCCCAATTTATTAGTCCCTGTACAATCAACCAATCTATTTAGTAAATATCCGCGAAATAACAATTCTTCACCTAAGGCTGCACCAAACCAAACAACTGTTATTAGATAACCTACAAACACAAGAGGTTTTCCCATAAAAAAGGAAAATCTATCAGCTACACTTGCTGGATTCGATAGACCAAAACGTTCTAATAATGGTTTTACAATTAGCCCCATAATTGAAAAAACTAGTATTACAGTGCCAAGTGCTATCAATATAGTAATCAACTTATTTTTTCTGCCTTTTGGAATCTTAAGCCCAAACTCTTTCCATTTTGTTTTATTTTGTTTCATGAAAATATTACTAACTATAATTCCACACCAAATTGCTATTGAGCCAGCACCGATAATGTCGAAATAGTCTGCAAGGTGTTTTATGCTCAATATAGTTAGGAATACAATTGCTATTTCTACAAGTATTTTAATAGTAAAGGATTTCTTTTGTAGTTCCATATCATTCTTCTAATTGTTTTTTGTAATTTTAGGACAAATTTACTAATAATAATTTAAATTAGGACAAATTTACTAATGAGATCGACAAAAGAAAAAATATTGGAAAAAGCAAGGCACTTATTTAATGAGCAATCATATAGTTTAGTAACTATTAGAATGATTGCAAAATCATTAAAGATGAGTTCAGGGAATTTAAATTATCATTTTAAAAAACGTGAAGAAATTTTGGAGGCTTTATATTTTGAAATGACAAAAGAATTTGACCTTAGACTCTTAAGTTTTCCTAAGATGGATGTTTCTATGAACCAACTAAAAATTGAAATTAAGTTAACAATGAAGCGAATGATTGAGTATCAATTTTTCTGGACAGACTTATATAATATATTAAATTTAAATGATAATATAAAAACACATTTTCACAAAATATATGATGCGCGATTTGAGAGTTATATCTTTTTATTTACTCAATTAAAAAAGAATAAATTAATGAAAGTATCTATACTAGATTGGGAATGCCAAAATCTTGCCGAACAAATGATTGTCTATAGTAATACTTGGTTGTATTCTACCGTATTATATGGAGGAATAATTAATGAGAGTATAATAGAAAAAAAAGCAAATACGTTATTAAGTATACTTTATCCTTATCTTACTATAAAAGGAAAGAAAGAATTTTATGAAATTATAGATTCTACTAAAAAATAAAGCTGTTTTTTTCAATTAGTATCTTTATGTGGATTTTTACTTACAGCGATCGTGTTTGTGTATGGTTAGTTTCGTGGCTACGGACCTAAATGTGCAAAAAAATTACAGATAGAATATTCTGGAGTATTGTTCGTAAGTCGGCAGTGACTTAGTACGTAATTAAACATGGTGTTGTGCGTTTGTTTTTTTTTATTACTTAAGATTATTTTTTTTCTTCTTCAAGTAATCCAATAACTTCTGTCATTCCATTGCTTATTCTATTCATATAATTAATCCGTACAACTTTCATCTGTAAAGAATTATTTAACGTGGCATACGTAGAAGGACGTGCAAGGATATCCAAAAATTCTTTTTCAGTTAATCTAAATCTTTCAGGTATCATCTCATTAGGCGTAGATAAAATTTCGCTTAATCCTATTTCTTTTCTTAGTTCCCAGTCAGAACCATTATAATACATGTCATTACTAATTTTACGGTGAATGGATCCACCAATGTCGGCAGACATTATCTCAGCGTAAAGTATGAGTACTTTCTTATTATTAATCATACTAAGCCTGCCTGACGATTTTGAATCTTCATAAATTGGTAAATTGAGATCATAAGGAATACCATAGGTTATAAAATCTCCAAGTTTTTTCAGTGAATCTATTTGAATTGTCAATTCTTTAGATCCAATATGTTTTAAATACAATTGACCATCTGCAATTAGAGAATCACCAAGGGCAATAGCATCATGTAGTATAACCCGCGATGATTGTAATTCTACAATTAAGTCTTCAATTAACTGCTGTTTAATTATCTCATTTTTTCTTGATTCATTCCAATTATTTAAACTCAGTGCAATTAAAATTCCTATAACGACCAAAACAATCTCTCCAATAGCATACTTAAAATACTTTCCAGCGTTATTTTTTTCCAGAAGGTCGTAGCGGATTTTTCTAAAGAATTTAATCATTGGTTAGCGGTTTCTGGTAGTGAAGCAGAACGGTCTTGTGAATAGTTAAACAACTAATTTAGCAAAAATGAACCGAACGAGAGGAAATTCCTCAGAAATTTCCACGTAGGCAAGTCACAAACAATTAATTATACGCGGTGTGGTACTATCGTTATTTTAATTTCCGCTTGGTTTAGTAGCTTCAATTATTTCATCTATGAGTTTATCTGTTTCTAAACAGCGTTCTTTAACTTGTTGATAATGCCAAATACTATTGTCTAAGTAATTTTCGAATTTTACCTCTTGAAACAAAGGATAATAGTCTGGTTTTACTTTAGAAATTCCAGTCCAAGGATAATTACTTGCCTTATCCATTTGCTTAAAGGATATTTTATCTAATAAATAGGGTATAAGCTCTTTATTTGACCAATTATCCAACTTTGTCACACGGGTTTTTCTAATTTCAGAGAGGGTATTCCATTTATAAAGTAAGTCTGTGGTTTTTTCATTTTTTAAAATGTTTAATTTGCCACTTTGGATAATGTTTTTAATAGTATTATCTGCAAAGGCTATTTCGCTATATCCGAAAGAAACATAAAAAATACTATCTAAATTATGTTTAAAGAGATCATCTTTTGAAGCTCCAATTAAATTCATTAGCGTTATATGCGCATTCATCTGATTATTAACTTCAATTAGAAAATCTTTCAAGACCTTTTTATTTTCTTGAAAATCTGTGTGAAGTTTGGCGATTACCTCTTTTTCTTCGTTTTTCTCAATGCGATTGTTGTTCCAGTTATTGACTTGTAATGCTAAAAGAATACCAATCATTACTAGTATGATTTCGCCAATAGCATACTTTAAATACTTTCCAGCGTTATTTTTTTCCAGAAGGTCGTAGCGGATTTTTCTAAAGAATTTAATCATTGGTTAGCGGTTTCTGGTAGTGAAGCACAACGTCTAAGTAGGTGAGTGGTAGCTGACCTCTGGAAGCTATTACTTATATAATTATTATGCAACGTATTTAAATTCATAATATCCTTTTGGTGCAGTTATAGGTCTTGTTTGAGTTTCTCCAGTATTCGCTTTTACTTCTATATAGTACTCTATTTCCATTCCTTCACTTCCCTCTATAAATTTAGTCTTCCAATGATTGGGGTTGTTATTCATGTCCATTATTATTTTGTTCCAATTAGTTTGACCTTTTATCCTCCAGTTCAGCAATACTTCTTTTGTAGACAAGCTTTCTTTTCCATAGTCAATAATTGTTGCATAAAGAATAGCTTCTTGGTTTACGTTAATTTCGGGTAAGACTTTTTTAACGGATATAAGTATTTTGTTTTCATCCCATATCGCTTTTGTTCGGCAATGGATGGCATCCTCATACAGCCATCCAGTTTTTACACCTAATTCGTCAAAACCCTCAAAATGATATTTAGATTTAATTGGTTGGTCTTCCAATATATAATCAAATCCTTTGATAGTATATCCAGGCATTATAGACTTCCATGTTTTTAACGCTACAGAATCTTCTTTAATACCAAATAATGGAACATATACATTTTTGTTAAGAATAATGGAATTGGTATATGCTGCTAGATAAGCAGCTTCTTCATCTTCATAATAAACTCCGGTTTTAATCCTATGAATTGTATATGGACGATTATATACTGTTTTCAAATTCGATAATTCATGCTTAACAATGTTATCATATATTTTATATAATTTATGGTCTACCGGTGGTTCAGCAACTAAAATGGTTTCTTCATCAATAAGCTTCATAAGACAATCNATATGTTGGATACCCATTTCATCAAAATTTGAAATGATATGATAAGTTGAGAGTCCAAGGATTGAATCGTTTAACCTAAAAAACTCATTATCGCTTACACCATTATATCTATTTTCTGTCAGTAAAGCACACGTGGAAAACGCGGTGCCTAAACCATCAGTTAGCACATTGCCTCCAGTATTTGCAAAGGGAACATCAATTACTTCAAGTCCAATTTTATTTCCAATAGTTACTATTGCCGTATCTACATGAATACTTTTATAACTATTTCCAGTACGACTACTTATGTGAAATTCAAGCGAATCATTGCAAACCATATCTGTTGATGGGCTTCCATATTTATACTGACCATCGGTAATTTTAACTTCTCCTTTATTTGTAAAAACAGCACTTGGCCCCCAATCTCTAGGAGTGACTTCCCAATTCGTTTTTAGATTAATAAAAGTAATATTTTGATGGTCTAATTCCCATTTTTCAAACCATGCTTTGGCTTCAATTTCCCCTTCTTGTCCATCTACATAAAGATAAATGTGCGTGTCCTTTGCAAATTCAATAATGAGTTCTTTAGAAATTACTGGTGGCCATACGAACATTACTCCTTTAACTGGTTCCCACTCAGCTGCTAATCTATTGTTATCAATTTGTAGGTAATTCTTGCCTTTGAATTTGTTTTCTACTTTCTCATTTTGACAGGAAACTAGAAAAGAATATAATACTATTAAAAGGCTAAATCTTATCATAATTTTTTTATGTTGCACAACGTGTATGATTTCGTTGTGCGTTTAAGCACTAAAGTTAGCAAATAAATCACAGATAGAAAGCTTATCCAGCCATGCTTTAGGGCGTGGGAGGACTTTCGTAAGCAAGCTATAACTAGCAATGAATTATATACGTCTTAAGTTTACAATGTATTAAATTTCAGCACAAATCAGCAAAGACAACAAAGCGGAATAAGGTTCTAATAAACGCAGTGTTAGCTTCCGTATTTTTCTATCAGTCTTGGTAGTTTTCCATTTAAGAATTTCATTTGTTGTTCAATTCCATTTGGTGTGTCGTGGTTGTGAGTTGTAACAATAATTAATTCTTTATTCGGAATCATAATGATGAATTGCCCACCATAACCCATTCCATAATTGATTATATTTCCTTTCAATTCGGATTGATACCAACAAAAACCGTGTCTGGAATTTCTTAAACCCCATTCCGTTTTAGATTTCTCATTTTCATCAAATAGTTTTTGAACCCATTTTTCTGATATTATTTGATCTCCATTCCAAGTTCCATTTTTTTCTAATAATTGACCTATTTTCATTAAATCATTTGGTTTCATTTTAAGACCAAGCCCACTTCCGTCATAATATCCTTTATTCCTTTTTTGCCATTCAATTAGGTTTATATTCAAGGGTTGGAACAGAACTTCATTTCCAAATTCTAAAGTTGTCTTTCCTGTGGCTTTTCTTATAATTGCTGATAATAAATGTGTCGCTCCAGAATTGTAATTATAATTTTCTCCAGGTTCATAGGCTAAATCCTTATTTAATACGAAAGAAATAGGGTCTTCGCTGTTCAGCCATTTTTCGTGCTCTAAATACCCTTTCCAAGCAAGCCCTGAAGTTTGATTTAAAAGATGTTCAATTGTAATAGTATTCTTTTTTTTATTAGTCAACCCTTTAAATTCGTTCGGGAAATATTTTTCTATTGGTTCATTGATATTCTTAATGTATTTCTTGTCAATAGCAATTCCAATGAGAATACTCATAAGTCCTTTCGTTAAAGACTGTACATCACAAAGACTATCTTTTGTTTTACCATTATAATATGCTTCAAATACAATTTCACCATTTCTAGAAATTAAGGTAGATAAGATATAATCTTCTTTTGGTGTCACCATTTCAGATGATTCAGTTTCTTTTGGTTTTTCTTTTTGAATTTCTTTACAAGATGAAAATATAAATACGATAGTGATTAGTATAAACGAAATATATCTTCTCATTCTAATGTTTATTTATAGGGTAGCTAACGGTCTTGTATAAGATTTACCTTCGGTGATTAGTTGAACAAGCGTGCATTTTACATGGCATTTTTCCACAATACCAGTAAAATATCTCCTTGTTTTACTAGTTGTTGCGTGGTAAACGACTAAGTTAACAAATAAAAACCGAATAGAAATTCCGTCCCACCACGCTTTTAGGCATGAGAGGGATTTCCGAGTAGGCGATAATCAAGCAATTGATTATACACGTTGTGCTTTCGTTATTTTTTTATTTGGTTATCTAAAACTTCAAGAATACGATTAATCCTTTTCATTAAGGTTTGGGATTCTTGATTATTGAACATATTTAGGGTTAATGCCCAAGCAATCTTACCTTCTAATTTTGAATCTTTTAAAAGTTCATTTGTAGTCCTCGTAATGAGTTTTGATTTTCCAGGTATGAGGTTTTTAACTTGTTTGGATTCTAACAAGTTTTTAGGGGCGTCTTCCCAATAAGTGTATGACATATCACGTTGTATATCTACTTCATTTAAATAAGGAAAAAATCT
>JGI24723J26617_10001198_pt1 | contig 23463 bp, 23 predicted proteins | sample Cruoilmetagenom6_FD_26617 | JGI IMG/M metagenome (IMG submission 26617)
CCCTGAAGCGCGTCAGCGTCCTACTGTCTCGTAGCGTTCGAATCCGGCTTCTTTTACATCTGTACGGCTGTAGATGTTGCGCAGATCGGCCATGCGAGGAGTTGCCATGCTACCCGCCAGCTGCGCCAGGTCCAGCGCCCGGAATTCATTCCATTCGGTCAGGATCACCAGGGCATCGGCCCCCTTTGCGGCCTTGTAGGGATCGTCATGCCAAGCGACGCCGGGCAACAGGGCTTCTCCCTCCTTGCGGCCTTGTGGATCGACGACACGCACTTTCGCGCCGCCACCAACCAGCGCGGGCACGATGGTAAGGCTGGGGGCATCACGCATGTCGTCGGTGTTCGGCTTGAAGGTGACGCCCAAAACCGCCACCGTCTTGCCGTTGAAGCTGTCGTCGCAGAGGTCGAGAACCTTGGCCAGCATGCGCCGCTTGATCGCTTCGTTTACCTCGATCACCGTCTCGACGATCCGCATGGGCGAGGCGTGTTCCTGGCCGATCCGCGCCAGGGCCTTGGTGTCCTTGGGAAAGCACGAGCCGCCATAGCCCGGCCCGGCATGCAGGAACTTGCTGCCGATACGATTGTCCATGCCCATGCCGTTCGCCACGGATTTGACGTCTGCGCCAACCTTTTCGCAAAGCGCCGCGATCTCGTTGATAAAGGTGATCTTGGTCGCCAGAAACGCGTTGGCGGCATATTTGATCATCTCGGCGCTTTCGAGATTGGTCTTCACGATCGGAAAATCCCGCAGGTAGAGCGGCCGGTAGATCGCCTCCATGACCTCTGCTGCGCGTTGTGTTTCGACGCCGACAACGATGCGGTCGGGGCGCATGAAATCGTCCAGGGCTGCGCCTTCTCTCAGGAACTCGGGGTTGGAGGCGATACCGAACTCGTCCTCCTTCCGGGACCGGGCGATGATGTCGTGGATGGCGCGATTGGTTCCCACCGGGACGGTGGATTTCGTCACAACCACGGTGTAGCCGGTCAGCGCTTCGGCGATTTCCTCGGCGGCGGCGTAGACATAGGTCAGGTCGGCATGACCATCACCGCGCCGCGTGGGCGTGCCGACCGCGATAAACACCGCATCGGCCCCGGCCACTGCCTCTTTCAGATCGCCGGTAAAGCTGAGCCTTTCGGCGGCGACGTTGCGCACCATCATGTCTTCGAGCCCCGGCTCGTAGATCGGAACCTTTCCCGATTTGAGAAGCGCGATCTTGGCGGGGTCGCGATCCACGCAGATCACCTCGTGCCCGAAATCCGAAAAGCAAACTCCTGAGACAAGGCCAACATAACCCGTGCCGATCATAGCAATACGCATCTTCCACCGTCCTGTTTTCTTCCTGGTCAGAAATTTGACCAATCTGTTCTCTGGTATGTGGGTCGAAGCCCGATTTTGTGGCAGTCAAAAGCCCGGAGAAGGGCAATTTCTTGCATTTGTCGCGGCGCGCCGCCTCGGGATGGCTCCGAATGGTGCCCGCGTGGCTTTCACTATGCTCCATAAACCGAAAGGGAAAGACCACAGATTCACTTTGTAACCCGTGTCCCCGCGCCGTGTAAGATGTTGGCCCGGAAACCATTGTTGATCCGTGAGGCAGAATCGGGGCAGGGCCGGGGCCGTAGTGGCGCCTTGCAACCCTTGCCGCGCGTGGAGCCGTTACCTGAACCGCCCGGGCAAGGAGCGTTTTGCCTGTGCAACCGGTCGGACGCGGTGTCTTGCTGAGGCGGACCGGCTGGCGACGCCCCGCCCCGGACATGGCGAAACTCTGCCGAAAGAGAGGGCGGCGCGATCCGATCCCGGTGCGCGGGCGGCACAGTTGCCTTGTCAATCGACCCCTCAGAGTGTAGCGTCTCGCCGCACATATCTGCGATTTATCCTTAATGGCAGGCGGTGTTTCTCTCACTCACAGGTGTTGTTTTTCTCCGTGCTAAAATTAACCAAGCATCTCCGATCTTCTCGCCCGGCATCTGTTTCTTCGCCCTCGCCTGATAAGCAGCCGTTTGTGCCTGACAGACCGCTTTATGCGGTGGGCGACATCCACGGCAATGCCCAACTCGTCGAGCCGCTGTTGGAGCAAATTGACGCAGATGCCGCCGCGAGAGGCTATGACGCGCCACAATTGGTTTTTCTGGGTGACTACGTGGATCGCGGCGACAGTTCGGACCTGGTGCTGGAGCATTTGCGCATCCTGACCCAATCGGCGCCTAATTCCGTGGCGCCTGATTCCGTGATCTGCCTGATGGGCAACCACGAAAAGATGTTGCTGGAATTTGTTGACGATCCTGCCGGGCGCGGTGCGCGTTGGCTGGCCAATGGCGGCTTGCAGACATTGGCCAGTTATGGGGTCGGCGGGCTGTCCACCAACGCCACGCTGGAGGACATGGCCGATGCCAGTGATGCGTTGCTGGCAGCATTGCCCGAAGGCATGCTGGACTGGCTGCGCGCGCTCCCGCAATGGCATCAGAGCGGCAACGTGGTGTGCGTCCATGGTGCGATGAACCCGGCGCGACCTCCGGAGGAACAAGACGAGCGCGCGATGCTTTGGGGGCACCGGGATTTCACTCGGATTGCGCGCACGGACGGGCTTTGGGTTGTGCATGGTCATACGATCGTCAAGGAACCGCTGATCGAGGGCGGGCGCGTTGCCGTCGATACCGGTGCGTATCATTCGGGCCGACTGACCGCGGCCGCGATATGGGGCGGAGACTGCCGGTTCCTGCAGACGGCATAGGCGAGAATTCACCTGGCTTTAAGAGATGGCGCGTTAGCATCGGGTCGCTTTGCCAGATCAGGATGCCCCATGTCGCTGCCCCCGTCCAATTCCATTGCCGCGCCTGTCTAATTCGTATGGTTCGATGCGAAACGCTGTGTCGATCTCGCGTTGCTCGTCCCGTTGACATTGGTGCTGCTGCCTGTGGCGATCGGCATCACTGTGCTGATGGCGTGTCAGGGCGGGCCGGTGTTTTTCTCGCAATGGCGTGTCGGACAGGACGGGCGGGCATTCCGGCTATGGAAGTTTCGCACGATGCGGCCCGGCGCGGAGGGCGAGCTGCCGGATCTGCTGGCCGGGAACGACGACCTTTCAGACGTTTGGCAGCGCTATGGCAAACTGCCGGATGAGCCGCGCATCACCCCTTTCGGGCGGATGATGCGCCGTTACAGCCTGGATGAACTGCCGCAACTTTGGAATGTCCTGGTCGGAGACATGAGCCTCGTGGGGCCGCGCCCGGTGCCTCTGGAGGAACTTCGGGCGGCCTACGGTGCCGCCGCGTCTTGCTACCTGTCCTGCCGGCCGGGCCTGTCGGGGCTTTGGCAGGTTTCGGGGCGCAACCGTCTGACCCACGAGCAGCGTGTCGCGCTCGATTGCCGATATGCCCGTGACCGCAGTCTTAGTCTTGATCTGGTGATCCTGTTGCGGACGGTCGTCTCCGTCCTGCACGGCACCGGTTGCTAGAGCGTGGCTCTTTGGCGCCTATGTCGAGACCCAGCTCGCACCGACTCTGTCACTGGGGGATGTCGTAATCCTTCCCTCTCATCGCTGCATGCAGCGATGAGAGGGAAATGGACAGCTTCTCCAGCCACAAGGCAACGCGCGCGGCACAGGCACTCCGCGACGTCGGCGCGTGGTTCCTGTTCCTGCCGCCATTCTGCGCCGATCGAGACGGGCTTCTCAATGCTTATGACTTTGATCCGCAAAGCCGTCGCAAGGACATACGACGACCTGTGCGGGTTGCGGGCCAAGTCTGCGATATCTTCTCTCCGACAGAAGGCGCAAACCATCTCGCTGCCGCAGGGTATGAGGCAGGTTAGATGCGATATGCTCAAAGGCGCCTCCCATTCAATCTGCGCGTTAGATCAAATGCAAAACGCTTTGGAACAAGTGAACCCTGAGTTGCAACGCGCCCCCGATCCTCCTGACCTGGCCGGTCGCGGCACGGTTGCCAGGGCCCGGGCCTTGGATCTCCGCTCGGTATTTTTGTTCAGTAGGGCATTTTTTTTGCGAGGTTGTCAGGGGATAATGTAAGGGTGTTGAGGGTTGCGAGCAGCCGGATATCCGTTCTACCATCGCCATAGACGTTTTCGCGGGTGCGGGGCCAGAGCTTGGCGGCTTGGATGGTTCTGGCGATAGCGTCGTGGGTGATCTGCGGGCAGTCGAAGGTGTTGGCATTGCGCTGCCGGTCGTTCTGGCGGGTGCCGATATTGACGCAAGGTACCGCGAAGCTGGCGGATTCGATGATGCCCGAGGAAGAATTCCCGATCATCAGATCGCAGGCACCGAGCAGGTCGAGATAGGTGTCACGCTCCAGATGGGTCAGTACCCGGAAGGCCGGCCCGGTCGGGACGGTGTCGAGAAAAGCATCGATCGCATCACCCCCGGCATCGGAATTGGGCCGCAGTACGGCCATCGCGTAGCCTGCGGCCTGTGTCGCCTCGACCAGCAGGCGCATCTGCTCGGCGGCCTGAGCGGCTTCCTGAACCACCGGGTGAAAGATACAGAGCGCCAGCGGCACGGCGCTGTCCAGACCGAGGCTGGCGCGCAGGGCCTTGGCATCCGGCTGCGGCCGCCCAGCCACGCCCACCAGCCCCGGCGCGCCGATGACGTGGACGGTTTCCGGTGCCTCGCCCATCCGACGGATCCGTTCAGCGGCATCTTCAGTGGCGGGAAAATGGATATGGCTCAGCTTGGTGATCGCGTGGCGAAAGCTTTCGTCCAGCGTACCGGTGCGCTCGCCGCCATGCAGATGTGCCACATGGATGCCCAGATGTACGGCGGCCAGCGCGCCGGCTACCATCTCGCCGCGGTCCCCCAGCAGCAGCACGAGGTCGGGCCGCTGCTTCTGCCAGACCTTCAGGAAACCGGTCAGTTCATCGGCCAGCGCCTGGCCCATCTCGACGCCTGACTGCCCGCTCAGTCGGACGGGGATCTCAGCCACGATCGGCAGACCGACGGCATGGATGTCCTGCAACGTATTTCCGTATTTCTCGACCATATGCTGGCCCGTGGCGACGATGCCGACACTGTGGCCCGGAGCCGCGTGGAGATGTGTCAGGCAGCGCGCCATCAGGCCGAAATCGGCGCGGCTGCCGCTGATGTAGTGGATGATCAAGAGAGAGGCTCCTTTCCAGGCGGTGCGGCTCAGCCAGGCAGGGCGGCGATGCGCCGCGCCGGAGTTCCGGCATAGATGCCCGGTTCCGTGATGTCGCGGATGACGGTGGCGCCTGCGCCGATGACGGTTCGGGTGGCAATGCGGGCCTGATTGACGATGCGCGCGCCGGCCCCGACAAAAACGCGCGCGCCCAGCACGGTGTCCCCCGCCAGAACGCAGCCCGGTGCGAGGTGGCAGAAATCGCCAATGGCGCAGTTATGCTCGATGATGGCGCCACTGTTGACGATCACGCCCGCGCCGATCTGGGCATCGCTGTTCACTATGGCGCCCGCCAAGATCATGCTGCCTGCGCCCGGCGGCTCGGTAAAATACCGATCTGGGTCGGCGATGAAGACGGTCATCGGCACGCCCGCTTCGATGGCTGCCTGTTGCAGCCGTGCGCGCTGGGCATTGTCGCCGATGGTGACGATCAACCTGGCGTCGCGGACCGCCTGCGGGGTTTCAAATTCGACGCGATAGCCGTTAACCGATGATGAGACGGGTTTCTGCGCATCGCCAAAGCAGATATCTGTTTGCGGCAGGCGCGCCTTGATCTGTCTGGCGACGACGCGCCCATGCCCGCCGGCTCCGAACAGGCAAATCTTATCGGACATGGTCAGGTTCCAGAAGCTGGTCGGTAGTGACGGACTGCGACAATGCGCGCCCGAGATAGAGCTCCATCTGGTCCATCCCGATGCCGCCGCCGGGGCGTTTGCCAATCAGGTCGGTTTCCTGCAGCACATGCCCGGCTGGCAGATCGCGGCGATATACCAAGCTCTTGCGGGCAACGCTGCGGACGTTTTCCTCTGACGCGCTGGGTCGTTTCACGCCGTCGCCCAACCCTTGCTCGATCTGGCGCAGAAGGCTGACCATCCGGGTGAAATCCTCGGGCTCGATCGAGGCGGCGTGATCGGGGCCTTCCATGCCGCAATCGAGGGTGAAGTGCTTTTCCAGCACCGCCATGCCAAGCGCGCGGGCCGCCAATGCGGCATAGGGGCCGATCGTGTGATCGGAGAACCCGACGGGACAGCCGAAGGCGGCCTGCATCACTGGCAGCACCCGAAGGTTTTGATCCTCGATCCGGGCGGGATAGTTCGACACGCATTGCAGGATCACCACATCGGCGTCCGGCCCCATCAGGTCCATCGCGGCGGCGATCTCGCGCAGGCTGCCCATGCCGGTCGACAGCATGACCGGCAGGCCGGTGGCGCGCGCCTGGCGCAGCAGCGGCCAGTTTGTCAACTCGCCCGAAGGCCATTTCAGGCAGACGGGCTCCAGCGAGGCAACGTGATCGAGGCTGATCGGATCAAAGGCCGTCGACATGAAGTCGATGCCCACCTCGCGGCAATGGGCGCGCAGATCGACAAACACCTCGAACGGTAACTCCAGTGCGCGCAGCATGTCGAACTGGCTGCCAAGGCCGGTGGTCCGGTTCTGGTACTCGGCCTTGGCGGCGCTTTCCAGCACTAGGTCCTGCGTGCGGTAGGTCTGGAATTTGACCGCATCCGCGCCGGTGGCCTGTGCGGCGTCGATCATCTTGTGGGCGAGATCCGCATTGCCGTTATGATTGACGCCGATCTCGGCGATCACATAGGTGGGCGCATCCGCCGCGATGCGGCGGCCGCCGATCCGAATCTCTGGCAAGGCCTGCATGTCAAACGGTCCTCTTGTTGCGAATGAGCGTGACGACATCGCGGATACGGTCGGCGGTCTCGATGCGGTTGCGCCCGAGCGTCTCTGCGTCCGCCGTGCGGAACCCGGCATAGATCGCCTGAAGTTTCGCCAGTTCGGCGGGGAAATCCATCTCGGCCCGAAGGCTTTGCACATCCGGCGCGCCGCGGTGCAGGGTGCGCGACAGGATCGCGGCGTCAGAGCCGAGGCGCACATGTTCGCCCAGCAAGTATTCTGGGCTTACGATGCCTTCGCCCGCGCGGGCGATCCCGCCGATGCCGAAGCGGACGCCGTGGGTGTTGAGCGCTGCGGCAGCCTCGTCCAGCAGGCCATCGGCCAATGGCTGGAACATGAAGTCTAGTTTCATGTCGAGATGCAGGTCGTTCAGCCCGATATGCAGCCGACTGAGCGGCAGGGTCTCGCAGATCTGCGGCACGGCGGCCAGGGCGGCGGCGGTTTCCACCAGCGGCACCGGCTCGGCGCGGTTTGCCAGCAGGTCGAGAAACCGTGCCAGATCGTCCCTGCTGTGAAACATCGGCAGCATGACGCTGTCGGCACCGCGCGCCAGAACCTCGTCCAGCTCGGCCTTGGTGCCGTCATGCAGCGGGTTGACGCGCACCATCAGATGCCCCTCGGGCACCGCCTCGCGGATGCGGCTGATGTCCTCAACCGTCTGGCGGCTTTTCCAAGTATCCAGCCCCTTCTGGCGCAGGTCCTTGCCGATATATTCCAGATCGACAAAAAGCCGCGCCACGCCGCTGTCATGGGCGAAACGCGCTATGCCGGGATCGTTGACGATCATCAGGAAAGTCATGCGCTCGGGCAGGGCGGTCCGTGTCATAGCGTCGGCCCCGATGCCGGCTGGGAGGCGTGACGGATCGTTTCCGGATCGCGGTCGATGAACAGGCGGAACCAGATTTCCAGCGAGATGAGCGCGCGCAACTGGCGGGTATTGTTTTGGGTGCCTGCGATATGGGCTGTGATCATCTGCGACACGATTTCGGTATCGACTATGCCACGCGCCTCCAGCCGTCCGTCAAGCAATACCTCGCGGCAAAAGCCGGCCAGCGCCTGACGGAACCATTCGCCCACCGGCACGGTGAACATCTGCTTTTTGCGATAGGTCAGGTCGTGCCCCAGCAGCGGCTCGACCGCGCGCTTGTAGATCGCCTTGGTCTCGCCGCCGGCCAGCTTCATCGCGCCGGGCACGGTAAAGGCGAACTCGGCCATCCGGTAGTCCAGGAAGGGCGAGCGGACCTCCAGCGAATTGGCCATCGCCATGCGGTCGGGCTTGACCAGGTTGTTGCCGGGCAGCAGGGTCAGGGTTTCGCCCAGCAGGACTTGGTTGACGGGATCCTGATGCGCGCCGCGCCGGATCTCGCTGGCCAGCGGCGCATAAGGATCGGTGTCGAAAAACGCATCGCGCAGCGCGCCGGTCAGCAGGGTATCGGGTTGATCCCCCTGCAGCAGGCCAGAGGCGCGCACGAAGCCGTCTTCCCAGCCCGCTTCCAGATGGTCGGTGCGTCCCCCCGGAAAGAGGTTGAGATATTTCTCGTAACCGGCAAACAACTCATCGGCACCATCGCCGGTCAGCACCATCCTGACATCCCGCGCGGCCATTGCTGAAACCTGATCGGTCGGAATGAACGACACATCGCCATGCGGCTGGTCGCAATGCCAGATGAAGCGCGGCCACCTCTGGGTGGTTTCCATCGGCATGATCTGCATCTGATGCACTGTGCCGAACCGTTCGGCGGCCTGCCGGGCAAATGCGGACTCATCAAAGCGCGGATCGTCGAAACCGATTGAGAAGCTGCGCAGGTTCTCAGGCTTGTAGAGGCTCATGAAGCCCACGACCGAAGAACTGTCGAGCCCGCCCGACAGGAACGCCCCGAAAGCCGCGTCCGAGCGCATGCGGATGCGCGTCGCGTCATCAAGCAGCGTCAGCAGCCCGGCCTGCGCCTCGGCCTCGGTCATTTCGGGTTCGCTGTGGATATCGGCCAGATCCCAGTAGCGCCGGATCTGCAACCCGTCTTGCGCGCTGAGCGTGGCCATGTGGCCGGGCGACAGGTGCCGCACGCCTTCCAGCACGGTGCGCGGTTGCGGGATGTAGTTCAGCGCCAGGTATTGTGCGATGGCCTGCATGTCGGGCGTGGGCGTCACGCCCGCAGCCAAGAGCGCCTTGATCTCGGAGGCGAACAGAACCTGCCCGTTCGCGCCCTCATGGATGAACAGAGGCTTGACCCCCAGCCGGTCGCGGTAGAGGTGCAGCACCTCGCGGTTCCGGTCATAGACCGCGATGGCGAACATGCCGTTCAGGCGTTGCACGAAATCCGGGCCCCATTCTTCGTAGGCGCGCACCAGCACCTCGGTATCGCTGGCGGTGTCAAAGCGGTGGCCTGCGTTCTGCAATTCCTCGCGCAGTTCGATGTAGTTGTAGATCTCGCCGTTCTGCACCACCACGATCTGCCCGTCATCGGATGTCTGCGGCTGGTTGGCCGCCGTGGTGAGGTCGATGATCGACAGCCGGCAATTACCCAATGCGCACAGCCCGCCGCTGAACAGGCCCACATGGTCAGGGCCGCGATGCAGGATCGATTGGGCCATCGCGTTCAGGACCGTGTCCGAAGGCCGCGCGCCATCTGGCGTGAAGGCGCCGAAAATTCCGCACATGCCGTTATCCTTTCGTGAAATTACGCACGCAGGCGATGATGCGTTGTTGCTGGTCGTCACCCAGCGTGGTGCCCGAGGGCAAGCAGAGCGATTGCAGGAACAAGCGCGAGGAAACGATCTCGGTGGCCGAATGCGGCTCGAACACACAGCCCGCGCAAATGGGCTGCATATGCATCGGCTTCCACGCCGGGCGGCTCTCAATGCCCTCATGGCGCAGCTCGCGCAACAGCTGATAGGGATGGCGTGCGATCTGGTCGGGATCGAGCGAGATCACGCTCAGCCAGCGGTTGCCCCGGCTGCTTTTGGGCTCGTCCTGAAAGCTGAGGCCGGGGATGTCGCTCAGGCCGGCCTTGTAGGTCTCGAAGATCTCGCGCCGTCGCGCAACGCGGTCGGCCAGCAGTTCCAGCTGGCCCAGACCGATCCCGGCCAGAACGTTCGACATCCGGTAATTATAGGCGACATGGCTGTGCTGGTAATGCTCGGCCGGGTCGCGGCCCTGGGTGGACAGCATCCGCGCCCGCTCGATCAGATCGCCCCGATCAGAGACCAGCGCGCCGCCACCCGAGGTGGTGATGATCTTGTTGCCGTTGAACGAATAGGCCGACAGCAGACCATGTGCCCCGCTGGGCCGGTTGCCATAGCTGGCGCCGAGGCTTTCGGCGGCATCCTCGATCACCGGCACGCCGTAGCGCTCGCTCAGCGCCAGGATCGCGCCCATATCTGCTGATTGTCCGTAAAGATGCACCACGATCAGCGCCTTGGGCAGGCACCCGGCGGCGGCGTCCTTTTCCAACCGTCGTTCCAGTGCCGCAGGCGACATGTTCCAGCTCTTCGGTTCGCTGTCGATCAGCACCGGGCGGGCGTTCTGGTACAGCACCGGCTGCACTGTCGCGGCAAAGGTCAGGTCCGAGACATAGACTGGGTCACCTGCGCCCACTCCCAGCACCCGCAGTGCGAGGTGCAGCGCTGCGGTCCCCGAACTCAGCGCCAGCGTATGCGCACGCCCCGAGGCACCGCGCAATGCCACCTCGAAGGCGTTGAGGTTGGGGCCGGCAGGCGCGATCCAGTTGTCGTCGAACGCCTTGCGGACATAGGCGCTTTCGCTCTGGCCCAGATGCGGCGGTGACAGAAGGATCCCAGACAACGCCTCGTTGCGTGCGATCAGCCCTGTGGGCCGGTGGTCTGCATCCACCAGCACGATGGCGCTGATCGATGGGTTTTCAATCAAGGCCGCGATCAGATCGGGGCGTGGCGTGTCGGTGGGCCGGCAGAAGGTATCCTGCGCCGGCAGGGTCGAGGCCGGGCTGTCCAGCGATGCGCCCGCCAGTAGTGCGCGCCGGATATCGCCATCAACGACCGTGCGCAGCAGCCGCCCCGTGTTATCAACCAGTACACACAACTTCACCGGTGCAGCCTCGATCGTGGCCATCAGCGCCCGGATCGTGGTGTCGGGGTGCACGATATTCGTTTCGATCGTCATGGCTCAGCCTCGCTGCAGTGTGCATGATCCAAAGGTGTCATGTTGTCCGTCGGTTAGTAATTGCCTTTATAAGATTTGGATCTGTCCCTATATGGACCGCAAAAAAAACGCCAGCCGACAAGAGCAAGGCGGGCAATCCCCAGAATTCCGTGGCGCGGAAAATCCAGGACAGGGTCAGACAAGCCGCTGCTGGCAGAAGGATACTGACCAGCGGTTTCGCCAGGGCAATCGTGAAAGGTTGCCTGCCGGTAAAGCGAAGCAGCCAGACGGTGAGCAGCGCCGCCCCTGCGGCCTGCGAGGCGACATAGGCGGCCATGACCCCCTTCACGCCCCATATGTTCAGCAGAATCAGACCAGCGCCCCCCATCACCGAGACCATCAGCAAAGAGGCCAGCACGAGAGCTGCAGTGCGCTCGTAGCTGACGAACGCCGTGCCATAGAGAAGGACTAGCCCCTGAAAGGGGACGCCGATAAATCCCAGCGAGACGACCATTCCGAGGTCGCGAAACTGCTCGGGGGTGAAGGGGGCGCCATAGAACACCAGCCGGACGACGGCTTCTGCCTGGAAGGCGGTAGAGATGGCGACGCCCAGCAGCAATATGCCGACCGCGCGCAGTGCCATGCCCAGATTGCGCGCAGCAAGATCCGCTTGACCATCGCGCACATGGCCCGAGAGGCGCGGCAGCAATACCGTTACGATGGCGGTGACGATGATCGCCATCGGCAGTTCCATCAGCTTGTAGGCATAGTTGAACATCGACAGCGCGCCGGGCTCGACCAATGAGGCATAGGCGCGCGCCAGTGGCGGCAGGAGTGCCAGGATCGAGAAGAACCCGAAACTGCCGGCAAAACGCCGCAGCAAGTCGGCTCTGTCGTATGGCACTGCGAAGTCGGGTTTTTCCAGAAACCGTCGGCTGGCCGTCAGTTGCACCAGCAGGCGCAGCCCGGCCCCGCCCAGGATACCGATGACGACCGCTACGACAGGCGACAGTTTGGCAAAGATCAGCAGGGACGCGATCAGGCAGGCATTGAAGATCAGCGTGCCGATGGCGCCGAAGGTAAAGCGCTCGGAACTGTTGAGAAAGGCGACGGTGACGCCCGACAAGGCGGTGATGGGCAGGGCGATCAAAGTGATGCGGAACAAGGATTCCGATGCGGTGATCAGGTCGTCCGGCCAACCCGGCGCCACGATTCCCAGTGTCTCGCCGGAAAACAGCGCGAGAAACACCGCCAGAAGCCCGAAGACCGCCCCGATCAGCAAGCCTGCGCGTACTAACAACGCAACAGCAGCCGCACCGGGCAAGCTGCGGAAACTGGGCACCAAAGCGGCCATCAGCCCGCTGCCCAGCAGAAGGCTGATCATCATGTCGGGAAATGTCAGAAAGACGATCACCACGTCGCTTTGCTGCGATGCGCCGCCGATCTGGGCGATGACGATCTCGCGCAGGAAGCCGGTTATTCTGGCCAGAAGCATGAAGCCGGCCACGAGCATGCTGGCATGCAGGAATTTCATTTCACAAAATGCTCATGTCTGGGTTTGGGAGGTAAGATTGCTCAGAAACTCCCGGATCAGGATGCTGATGAAAATGAGAACGAGTGGAATATTCAGGGTGAGCGTCGTGAAGCCGAAGGCGCCACCGACCATCGAGATCGCCATCAGCGGCCACAGCACGGGGGCGATCCGCCCCTTGAGAAACGTCCAGAACAAAGCGAACGAGATCCCGAGGATTGCCGCAACCAGCAGCACGACCGACAGTTCGTAGCGCTCAACCAGAAGTCCGACACCGTGAGTGATGACTGCGGAGTAGGATCCGAAGAATAGGTGGATTTTTACCACCGCGTCCAACAGATAGAGGATCGCGCGGTAAATGCCGTAGCCGATGATGGCGCTGGCGAACAAGAGGGTTAGGACGCGTCCCAGCGAAAGCCGGTGGATGTGCAAGGACCCCCGCAGAACACGGGCGATCAACATGGCGTTGGACAGGAAAACCACCATGAACACACCGCTGGAAACGCTAGAGAACAGGATGGAAAAGAACAGCAAGCTGCTGTTTGTGATGGTCATGAAGGGGCCGGTGCGGTCGGGGGCGTCGAATCGGCCATGCAGGCCAAGGCACAACAGCCAGCCAGCCCATCCGATCGGCCCGCGCCCGTTCATGGCCAAATGGATCAGCAGAAAGATGACATAGGCGAACAAGCTGGGCCGGTACCCGGTAAAGTTCATGTGAACCTGCCGGAACAGCAGCGTGTTGATTGTGGCAAAAAGCGAGATGTAGATGGAGAACCCGATACCGGGAAGCCTCTCTTCCAGCATCAGGCCGGGATAGGCCGCCAAGTAGCGCTCAAAGTGGAAGTGGTCGATGAAATACAGCAGCGGCCAACCGGAATCCCACAGTACCGTAACCTGCGGCCAGGCTTCGAAGACCTTGACGCCGGTCAAGGATAGCAAACAGAAGACGGCGAAAACCAAGGGGCCCAACAGGGTTCCTGTGTCGATGACGATGCGCCGTCTCATCGAATATCCATCCTCCTCTTGCAGCCTGCCACGCAGCGTCTGCCTTAAAGGCAGACTCGAGGCTTTCTGCAAGGTTAATTCGTCCAAAAAGAACCCGAGCGTCACACAGAACAGGGGCCGAAGGCGATACGTTCTCGGAGCTTCACATCCCTTTTCGCTCCGTCATAGAGCAGCCGGCTCATGACGGAAAGCAGTCATCGCTGGTTGTTTGTTGGCGCGGCGGTGGGCGGTGGTATCACTAAAGCCGAATGATGTTGTGGTCGCCCGGAACCGTGATTTGCAATATTGACTGACCTGGACATCAGGAGGAGATGGGATGGCCGGACAGGCGGCAGATGTGGTAGTGTCGCGCGATGAGGAGCGTCGCTTTTTGAAAGGTCAGCTTCGGCAGTACAATGTGACACGTACGTTGTAGGACCGCTGCCGGATGGTCCTGCTGCGAGTTGAAGGATTGCACGGCAAAGAGGTGGCTGCGCAGCTTGGGTTGCATGGACATGCAGTTGGAAAGTGGCGCAGGCGTTGTGTACGTGAACGGATTGAAGACCTCCCGACGAGTATCGCCCCGGTCGCCCGCACAGCATCGAGGATGAGCGGGTCGCCGAAGTGATCGAGCGCACGCCATATCCCCCTGTTAGCAACCTCGGCCAAGTTCGCTGACGGGGGCAGCATAGCAAAGCGGAGATACAGAAGAGCCAAGCAATAGCGCTGCCGTTCATAGACGGAGTCGGCTAGGTAGGAGATTGGTTTGGTAAATTTCGAGGAATGATGTAAGCAGCCTCAACTGGTTTGAGTCCGGAGAAAACTGTTTGAAATATCATGGTATTCAAGCCCTCAGGGGGTTCGCTGCGCTAGCCGTCGTATTTCATCATTTGGACGTGCTTCTGGCCAAGCCGAAGTATTTCGGCGAGGGCTTTTTGGGGTCGATAGCGGTTTCCGGTTTCCGCGGCGTGGATTTGTTCTTTGTCATTTCCGGCTTCATCATGATGTACACAAGCCATTCGAACCCGAACCGGACACGCCTGAATTTCGCGGAAAACAGGCTCACGCGTATCTTCGTCCCTTATCTGCCGATTTTTCTGGCAATGACCATGATCTACATGGTTGCCCCCGGCATTGCCCAAGGTGGTATCGAGATAAACGCCAAATACATGATCCAGAATCTACTGTTGCTGCCGCGCCAATCGCTGGAGACCTATGTTCCGGTCGTCGCCTGGACCCTAACCTTCGAACTTACCTTCTACATTCTCTTTGCGATGACCATCTTTAAAGCCGGACGCCTCGCGACAGTTGTTTTTTCCGCATGGATGGCCGTCTGCGCCCTTAACGTGTGGCTGGAGATACCGATCATGGCGCTGGCCCCGCTCAATCTCGGGTTCGGAATCGGAGTTCTGTCCTATCATACCTCACGGCGCATTCCTGAAGTTATGAATCTTCCGATCTTCGCTGTTTCTTCCGGGGTATTTCTCCTGCTTATGGTCTATGGTGGGGATCGTGTTGATAACGCTCTGGTAAACTTCTTGTTCCTGCTGGTTTCAGGCATCATGTGCGCCACCTCTAACGGCATACCCCGGAATTTCCTGTCGAGAGTGGGCGANTTCTCATATTCCTTGTATCTGTGTCACTATCCGTTGCTCGCCTTCCTGTTTATCGTCCTCTTCAAATTCGGTGTGGCCGGAACATTGGGCCCCTTCGGCATCACACTGCTCTCTGTCATTGCTGTCCTGGCCCTGTCTTGGGTCTATTACACAATCATTGAGGTTTATCTTTACGGACAGTTGAAGCGTCAGATCAGGCGAAGCCAGCAACCCCTCGGCGGCAGGTGAACCAGGGTTCCGGCTCAAGATGTATTCACAGGGATGGTTGACTTCTGTCGCCAGGAATACCTCTGGACCTAATATCACGGTGCGATCCTTCGACCTTTTGGCGTCCGGACTTCCATTCCAAGGCACTTCGCCTTAAATCAGCGCGGAATAGGCGCGCCGCATGAAATTATATCATCAGCTATGTACTTCACCGGGACTTTCATATGACAAACCAGATACGCCCTCTCATGTCGCTGATGGACCTTCGGGGCCGGGTGGCGCTTGTCACCGGTGCTGCAGGCCATTTGGGCAGCGTGATGGCCGGGGGCCTTGCCGAACTGGGCGCGGATCTGGTGTTGGTCGATCTCGACGCCGCGCGTGCCGGGGATCTGGCATCCAGATTTGAGAAGGCGCATGGCATCCGAGCCGTGGCCGCACCAGCCGACCTGGAAGACGAGGCCGCCGTGCGCGCGCTGCCTCATCTGGCGCAAGACCGGCTTGGCCGCCTCGATATCTTGGTCAACAACGCGGCTTTCGTGGGCACCAGCGGCCTGACGGGATGGGCCGTTCCTTTCGAGGAACAGACAAGTGACACTTGGCGGCGTGCGCTGGAAGTCAATCTGACCGCCTGTTTCGCCCTCAGCCAGGAAGCAGCGCCGTTGCTTGCGCAGCATGGCAAGGGCTCGATCGTCAATATCGGCTCGATCTACGGGGTACATGGCCCGGATTTGTCGCTATATGCTGGCACTGCGATGCAAAATCCCGCCGCCTATGCCGCCAGCAAGGGCGGGCTGTTGCAACTGACACGCTGGCTGGCCACCGTTCTGGGGCCGCAGACCCGGGTCAACGCGATCTGCCCCGGCGGTGTGGCGCGCGGACAACCCCAGGTGTTCGTGGACCGGTATGAGGAGCGTACGCCGCTGAAACGGATGGCGCAGGAAGAAGATTTCAAAGGCGCCATCGCATATCTGGCAAGTGATATGTCGGCCTATGTCACCGGTCAGACGATGATGGTCGACGGCGGGTGGGGCATCTGGTGAGGGCGGCGTCGTGACGACGAAGCAAACGCAGATCATGTTCGTGACCTATGGTGCAGGGCACGCGGATATCGTGGCCCACCTGTTGCCGGCTCTCGCCGCACGGGGTCTGCCCGAACCTGTGGTGCTGGCGTTGACAACGGCCCCCTTGCGACTGGCACAGAGCGCCTGCACCCTCAGGCGCTGTGCCGATTACCTGCCGATGGAGGGCTACGAAGAGGCCGCCGAGCACGGGGCCGATCTGGCGCAGGGTGTGTGGTCAGAGGGCGCGGATGTCTCATGGGAGGAAACCTGTGCCTATCTCGGCGTTTCCATGGTTGACCTCGAAGCTGTCGAGGGGCGGGAGAAAGCGAGAAGGATCTATGATAAGCTGGGGCGCAAGGCATTTTGTCCGGTTCGTTTCATGGAGTGCGTGCTGGAGCGCGAGCGCCCCGATATCGTCGTGACGACATGTCATGTGCGGATGGAGCGGGCCACAGTCATCGCCGCGCGCAATCTTGGCATCCGGTCCGTCCTGATCGAGGATCTGCTGGGATATTCCCTGCTTGGTCCCTATCCCTATGGCAAGGCGGGCACGCTGATCCCAATCGCCGAATGGCCCGACATGGCCGTGGTGATGAATGCGGCCGTCAAGACGATCGTCGTTCGCAACGGGTTTCCCGCGCATCGGGTCGCACCCTTGGGCCAGCCTGTTTTTTCGGAATGGAAGGCGCAGTATCTTTCAGCAAGGCCGACAGATCTTTTTGAAGGCGCTACCGATCCGAAACCGGTTGTGACCTATATGACAACGCCGGAGGAGAATATCCTTCGGGCGCATTCGGAAACGTGGATCGCCCTGGCCCGCCGCCGTCCCGACATCAATTTCGCGATCAAGCTGCATCCATCGACGGAGGAGGCAAATTATCGGAAATACTACGGCCCGTTTCCCGAAAACCTGAGGGTTCTGTCGAAAGAGCCGGCTCTCAACGTGGTCAAGGCCTCTGATCTGGTTGTGCTGTTTCGTTCAACCGTGGGTATGTTGTGCCTGATGACCGCCACGCCGATGATCGTCTGGGATACGACAGAGGGCGAAGAGTTTCTGCCCTATGTGACAAGTGGTGCGGCAGAGATCGTTCAAGACGATACCGATCTTGAACCGCTGATCGACAAGATGCTGAATGTCACGTCTTTGGGCCGGGTGCCGCCACAGCACAAGTTGTTCGATATTCCTGATGATGCGGCTGGGCAGATTGCCGGGTGGTTGATGGCTGGTGCACCAGAAGATGCGAGTCCCCCGTCATGACCCGTGGTTTGAAAATCGCCCTTGCCGGGACTGGCTCTATTGGGCAACGCCATCTGCGAAATCTGCTGGTGGCCGCACCGGACACACAGGTGATCTTTTTGCGTGCAAATGCGCGGCGGGATACACTGTCTGACAATGTCGGTGCAAAAGTTGTCTCTGATATGGCGGAGTTACTGGATTGCGCCCCGGATGCGCTGATTATCTCGACCCCGTCTGCGTTGCACGCACAGACCCTGTTTGGCGCGATAGAGTCTGATCTACCAGTCTATATCGAAAAACCCGTCGTGACATCGCGCGCCGATCTGGACCGGCTGCAGGAACTGATCGCGGCCCGGCCGGACCTGCCGTCGCTGATCGGCTGCAATCTGCGGTTTTTGCCGTCGCTGCAAAAGTTGCACGACCTGGCCCGCACCGAGATCGGGACCATCGCGCGCGCCGGGTTTGAGGCCGGGCAATGGTTGCCCGACTGGCGCCCGGCCCAAGATTACCGTCAAAGCTACAGTGCGTCAAAAGAGGCGGGCGGCGGGGTCATTCTGGACCTACTGCACGAGATTGACGCCGCTGAATGGATATGTGGCCCGCTGGAAGTCGCAGCGTCGACCACGGCGCAAGTGCCCGCCCTTGGGATCCAAAGCGAAGCGGTCGCCAACATCCTGCTGAAGCGCGCCGATCCGGCCATGCTGGTTTCGGTCCAGATGGATTACGTCGCGCGCCGCCCGCTGCGCCAGTACCGGATCATCGGTGATGCCGGGACATTGACATGGTCGCTGACCGAACGGACCCTGCGGCTCGAGACTGCGGCGGAGGTCCGGATCGTGGACTGTGGTGCGGACGGGTTCGACATGGCCCGCACCTACGAGCGCGCGATGACCGAATTTCTGACTGCAGTTCGCGGTGGCCCGCAAACCTCCAATCCGCTACAAACCGGACTGCCCAGCAACGCACTCGCCCTCACGGCCAAGGAAATCTCATGCTGACCATCGCCACCATTTGCGCCCGAGGCGGCTCTGTCGGGGTTCCCGGCAAGAATATCCGCCCGCTCATGGGCAAGCCCCTGATCGCTCACACCATCGAACAGGCCCTGTCGGTCCCCGGTATAGACCGCGTTTTCGTCAGCACGGACGCCCAGGACATCGCCGATGCGGCCCTTGCCGCTGGTGCCGAGGTGCCGTTTCTGCGCCCCGATCATCTCGCTACCAGCGATGCGCCCAAACTGGCGGCCGTGGAACATCTGGTTTCCTGGGTCGAGCAAACCCACGGCCCGGTCGGCACCATTGTCGATCTCGATCCAACTTCGCCGCTGCGCAGCTTGAGCGATATCGAGACCTGCATGCAGATGCTGGACGATGGGACAGATGTTGTCATCACCGGCTACGAGGCTGACAAGAACCCGTATTTCAACATGGTCGAACGCAAGGAAGACGGCGGGATCGGTCTGGTCAAGCCGCCGACCAGCGGTGTCGTGGCCCGTCAGCAGGCCCCGGCGGTCTATTCGATGAACGCTTCGATCTATGTCTGGCAGCGCTCCAGTCTTGCCAAGGGGTTGTGGAGTGGCAAACCGAAACTGTATGTCATGCCCCGCGAACGGTCGGTCGATATTGACGAGCCGCTGGATTTTGACATCGTCGAGTTGCTGATGCAGCGCGGACAAGCGGATGCGGCCAAGTGAAGCGGTTGTTCGATATCTTGGTTTCGGGCCTGTTGTTGCTGATTTTTTCGCCCGTCCTGATGGCTGTGGCGATTGCGGTGCGGGTGGACAGCCCCGGGCCGATCATCTACCGTCAGACCCGCGTCGGGCGGAACCTGCACCCTTTCAGAATCTACAAATTCCGCTCGATGGTCTCCAATGCCGATCAGATCGGTGGGCACTCTACCGCGCAGGGGGATGCCCGCGTGACAAAGGTCGGGCGGTTCATCCGCAAGACCAGCCTGGATGAGCTGCCGCAGCTGACCAATGTGCTAAAGGGCGATATGAGCCTGGTCGGCCCGCGCCCTGACGTCCCCGCGCAAGAAGCGCTCTACGCTCCCGAGGATTGGATCAAGCGCCACCGGGTGCGGCCAGGGATCACGGGACTGGCACAGGCGACCGTTCGTTCGGCCGCCAAGCCTGAGGAGCGGACCCGGTTGGACCTTGAATATGTAGAGACCGCCTCGCTGCGCAAGGATCTGATCATCCTGGGGTTGACCGCCAGACAAGTCCTGATGCGGGGCAGTCACTGACCGGGCTCGCACTGTGAAGATTTCGTTTCGCGTGTGAAACAGCTCAATCTGACACGGATCTCGCACTCTTCGACCATCGCTACAAAGGCGTCAGTGGCCGGGGCGAGAGGTGCCGCCTGCTCGAAACCGTAAGGGTGGGGTGGTTCGTCCACGGCAGTGGGGACCGCCTTCAGATCTGTCGCCACGGCTTTGCGGTCCTTGTAGCTGGCAAAGCTCACAGAGTGTCGCGGCAAATGAACGATGCAGGTTTGGACCTGAGTTTGCGGGAAGGCAGCTTCGATGGCCTGGGGAACCCCTCATAGTTCGTCGACCACGGCAATCAGGATGTCTTAGAGACACCGCGATTGGAAGGTCGTTCAGCACCTTTGCCCAGAACTTGGCTTTGATGATGTAACCGCCCTCCTGCGCCGAAAAGTATTATGCCAATAGACCAGAGGCTGACCATGCACTAATATCCAAACTGGATCACCCGATGGGGGCACTCCATCCGGAAAAGCTCTTAGTTTCGATTGCTGGAGGCGCTCTTTTAAGTGGATGAGTTATAATAAAGTGATTTGTTATCTTGCCCAGAGAAAATAATGAATCCCAAAGATAGAGTTATAAATGACAGTTGAAGTCGGCTTTGCAGGTGTTATAGGCGTTCCTTCCACTTCAGTTCGGGACTTTTACAGTGCCCACTGGAAGCGAAAAATCGCGCTTAGTAACAGGCGGTTCTATGAATGGCAGTTCATAGAACCGCCAGAAAATTTAAATGTAGACTCTTGTGTTGTTGCCGTTCGAGACGGTCAACTCCTTGGAGTGATGGGGCTGAACAAAAGAACCTTTTACCTAGCACAAAAAGCCTACAATGGAGCAGAGTTGACGACCTGGATTGTCGACCACGACGTCAAGGGCCAAGGCGTAGGCGCTAAAATTTTGAACTTCATCACTAACCACTTTGATGTTCTCATCGGTATGGGCATTTCTGCAGATGCCCTGCCAGTGTATATGCTCAATGGCTTCCGTTTTCTACATGCCATCCCACGCTTCGTCAAAGTAATCGATATCGAAGCGCTCGCAAAGGTGGCAGAGATCAGCGAGATCGCACTAAAGCTTGCCCGAAATTGGCAAACAGACCCGATGCAAATTTCAAGCGAACAAATTGTCTGGCGCGAGCAGGGCTCGCTTAAAATACTCCAGGGAAATCACTTCGCACGCGACGTTTCGCATCTGGCATGGCGGTACGACGATCACCCATTTTTTGAATACAAGTCCTTTCGCGTCAAGAGCAGCGAAAGTGAAGGGAGTTATATATATGTTGTTCTGCGTGAGGAAGTAACCGAAGATGTGAGAATACTTCACGTGTTGGATATTTTGGGAAATGAATCCGAATTTCCCGTTGCGCTCAGGTTCGCGGCCGATTACGCGGCAAAGCACAGCTTTTGGGCTGTTGATATGTTTTCCACTTATAGCAAACTTAACGGATACCTTCTGGCTAGTGGATGGTTTTCAACGTTAGATGATACCTCACTCAAGGTACCACACCTTTACTGTCCACTTGAGATACGCACACCAGCAACTACGTCACTTATATATCGAGCAAGTCCCAAATTTGCGGCAATGTGTGATGTTGCCAACCTCTATATTACAAAGCAAGACGCAGATCTTGACCGGCCGACTAATCTTTCAACAGGGTAGAAAAATGAACAACCTTTCGATCGTAATGTATCATTATGTGCGACCCATTGCAGGTTCAGAATTCCCGGGTATAAAAGGTCTGGAGCTAGAGGGGTTTAAACGCCAGTTGGATTACTTGGAGGAAAGGTATGAAATTATTTGCGTCGACCAAGTTGTGGATTGCCTCGCGAAAGGTAAAAAGCTACCCAAAAATGCGTGCTGGTTGACATTTGACGATGGCTATAAGGATCATTACCTGCACGCATTTCCGGAATTGAAGAGACGGGGTTTGCAAGGTACTTTCTTTCCTCCGTCCTGTGCAGTCGAAAATAATGAGGTGCTGGATGTAAATATTCTGCATCATGTATTGGCCGTTACAACTGACATTAGGGCTCTGCGGTCAGAGTTAGACAATATGTGCATTGAGGCTGCTATAGATAGGCAGGCCCTTGAAGGGTTTTGGCGCGAACATGGCGTTGCAAACCGGTTTGATAGCGCCGAGACGATCTATATTAAGAGGATGCTTCAGCATGCTCTACCAGAAACCCTTCGCCGAGACTTGGCTAAAGCATTGTTCACGAAATACGTCGGGTTTGAACCCACCGATTTTGCATCCACTCTTTATATGTCAAAAAACGAAATAAGAACGCTTATACGAGAGGGAATGTGTGTCGGCAGTCACGGTGCAAAACACTACTGGCTGAACAGAATTAGCACAGAAGATCAACGCACTGACCTTAAAAAGTCGTTGATGTTTCTGGAGGATGTCGGCGCCTCCACAGAAGATTGGATCATGTGCTACCCTTTTGGCGGATACAATAGCGAAACGCTCAAAATACTCCAAGACTTGGGTTCTAGAATCGGCGTGACTACCGAGGTTCGTATGGCTGATTTGTCCATCGATAATCCTCTTACCCTCCCCCGTTTTGACACGAATGACTTTCCACAATAACCTGCAAAGCTATGCGGGATTTTGGGCGACGTGGTCTGATCAGGCGGCGTGGTTTTCGGCGCCGTTGGCGGCGACACAGTCGGTGAATTTGACGCCTTCGATGACCATTGGCAACCGGTTCGCGCCCTTGAGGCGGCGCCATGTTTTGGCGGCGGTCTGAACGAGCTTGAAGACCATGAGCTTTGCCGCCTTCTGCGACGGCGCTCCCTTGGTCCGCACGGTCCTGTGCCGGACGGTGGCGAAGACGCTTTCGACCCGTTGGCCGGTAGGCGATTGCTTGCATTCGCCGTAAGGCGGGTTGCCCGTACGCAGGTGATCCCAGTGGTGTACGCAGGTGATCCCAGTGGTCGGCCGGAAAGTCGTAGAAGGCCAGCACGGTGTCGCGGTCCTTGGCCGAACAGGTCACCGCCTTCTCGTATTTGACACCGTACTTCTCGGCGAAGGTGTCCATTGCGGTCTTCGGTGTTTGTCAAAGGAGTTGTCTGCCGATTTCATGCGGCGTCTCTGATTTACAGTTGGGACGCCCCTGAGCTCCTTGTTCCGGGCCTGAGATTTCTGGGCGACATCAGCTATTCGATCTACCCACTGCGTCTGTTCGTCTATTTCGTATTGAAACGCCTGTTGCCGCAGGATCTGGCGGGTCATCCTGACAGCTCTGATGCCGGCAGCCTGGCTGCTTTCTACCTCTCGTTTCACATGCCTGAGCGGCCAGCGCGCCGATTCATCATAACCCGATAAAGTCGGCTGCCCGGGAATGGTGCAAGCCGGCTGTGAACGTCAGAGGTATTGCTCCGGACAGGCTGAAATCCGAAAGTTCGATAAAAGGACATTGGCATGAAGTGCCCGAAACGTCGCCGGGAAATACCCCGGCGGCGTGGCTCATGCACAATGCATCGAAATTTGGCGTCAGGGAGAGGGCTCACACGGGTTCGACCGAAGAAGAGGCAGGTACCAGCCCGAGTGTGCCAGCAGCGAAATCGCCGCGGGGCACCTTGATCAACTGTGCGCCTGCCGTTGTCGCCTGTGTCATC
>JGI24723J26617_10001199_pt1 | contig 23463 bp, 20 predicted proteins | sample Cruoilmetagenom6_FD_26617 | JGI IMG/M metagenome (IMG submission 26617)
AGAATCATTAAATACTATGACATGGGAGTTGACCGGAAACACTAAAAAGATTCTCAATTACACCTGTAATGAAGCAAGGAGTACCTGGCGAGGCCGTGACTATATAGCCTATTTCACCACTGAACTACCCTTTAAAGCAGCACCATGGAAATTTCATGGCTTACCGGGCGTAATGCTTGAAATTAAAAGTGCTGATGGAAACCTAATAATTAAAGCCAAACAGCTAAAAACTGGAATCAATCTTGGAGCCATAATAAACCCGTTTACAAATCAAGAGCTTATTGGTTGGAACGAATTTGTCAAAAAGTATAAATCGAAACAACATAAAAATAAAGAATTAGATGCGAAAGGCAGTGTGATTTTTGGAAAAAAAACGATTCGTATTGGAACCCGAATTGAACTAATTACAGAAATTGATTTGGAGTATGAAAATAATTATAAGACTATGGAAATCAAAAAATAATGCGAGCTGAATTCCTAGGTATTGCAAAGGAGAAAAAAATTATTTTACTGTATTGTTGCCAGCATTACTTTGCTTTACTGTATTGCCTTCATTTACTATATTAGATGAAGACATCACTATTCCAGAAACGGAAATTAATGTTGAGTTGGAAGAATTTGTAACAGAATTGAAAGCTGAATTAAATCGTATAACTACTGAATTAATGTATCAGCTAAAAATTGAAGAATTACTTGCCGAAATAAATATGGCTAATCCTAGCGGTGCAATTTGGGTCTATAACGATTCGGGTTGTGGTACCGGCAAAGCATCGCAAACTTTTTCATGGCTTAACACTCAGGAAAATATTGACGCTTTATGTAGTGCAGGGACAAGCGGACAAGCTTCTTATAAGTATCAAACGGGAGAACAAACATGTCATCCTGTAACTTGTAGTCTATAAATAAATTTAAAATGAAGTATCTATTTTTTACTACCCTCGCGTATATTTTAATGTGTGATCATGGAATGTATGCTCAAAACGAACAACTTTTTGTGGAATATGATTTTTATTTTTATCAACACACAGGTGAATTTACGATAGAATCGGTTTCAGATGCCAATACGAATTTACAAACCATTGTGCGAAATTATAATTTACAAACCGCACCGGGGGTGGTAGAAAATATTACCGAAAAAAGTTTTATTTATAAGGATTATCCAAACAATAGCATGATCTATCAAGAAAATAATCACCCAAAGGCGATTGTCCATGAAAATTTAAATCTTATGGAATGGAAATTAACTGGAGAAATCTTAACCATAATGGGATATGAGTGTAGTAAAGCTAAAACAACGTTTAGAGGTCGAGATTATATTGTGTACTTCACCACTGCCTTACCCTTTAAAGTTGCCCCATGGAAATTTTATGGCTTACCTGGGGTTGTCTTGAAAGTTTACACGAACGATGGAAAAGTAAATATTTCAGTTAAATCGCTTAAAATAGATAAAGATCTTAAAACAATACAAAATCCTTTAAAGGATAAAAAAAGTATCCCATTCGAAAAATACCTTGAAATTTACACATTAGATCAAAACAAAACGGTAAGCGCTTATAATGCTGCAAACGCAAGAGGTGGTGTTCAACTTGGTTTTATTATGACCAATAGGTTAGATTTAATCACCGAGATTGATATACAATCGAATCAATTATATGATGTCAATATGAAAACAATCAAACAATAGTCAATTTATTATTTTTTTCACATTAATTATTTGAAGTGTATGAATTCCAAACTGGTAATAATTAATTTTATCCAATATTAAATGACTGCGATAAAAAATAATAGTTTTGTTTTTTTATTTATAATCCTTTTAGGCAGCCATTGCCTTGCCCAAAGCGAAGTAACGATCGTCGGTACAGTCAAAGACACCACTCAAAAAGTCATACCCTATGTTGATGTGCTCCTCAAACAAAATGACTCAACTAAAAAACTGTTAGCATTTGCGAGTACGGATCAATACGGTCAATTTAAATTAGTTAAACAAACCGAAGCTAAATCGCTGCTCGTAGAGATTTCGGCCTTAGCCTTTCAAAAAGCGCAACAAACCCTTGACATAAGCCAAGCCAATCAAAAATTCACCCTAAGCTTTACCCTAAAAGACAGAACTGAACTGCTAGAAGAGGTAGAAGTTAAGGTGGAAAATAGTGTGGTGGTAAAAAACGATACCACGGTATTTAATTTAGAAAAACTGACCGATGGAACGGAGCGCGTGGTTGAAGATCTTTTAAAAAAATTGCCTGGCTTTACCATTGAACCCGATGGCACCTATAAATTTAAAGGTAAGAAAGTAACTAACGTTTTATTAGACGGGGATGACCTATTTATTGGTAATTATAAAATTGGCACCGAAAACATCAACGCAGACCATATAGAAGGCGTAGAGGCGATAGAAAACTTTGAAGACAACCCGCTGTTGCAAGGGCTTTCAGAGACTGAAAGTGTTGCCATGAACCTAAAGTTTAAACCCGGTTTATCTTTGTCAGGCAAAGCAGAAGTGGGCTATGGTTATAAAGACCGCTACTACCTCAACAATACGGCCATTGCTATTACCAAAAAACTAAAAGGCTTTAGCTTATTGACCTATAATAATATGGGGAATCGGCGTTCTTCAGACTATTTTAATCCGCAACGTCAATTTGTACAGGCTAGAGATGCTGGTCTCAGCACCCAACAATACCAAGCTGACAGTTATATTGACGCCAACGGCAGCCTTTCAAGAGCGCAAAACTTTGTTAAAAACAATGAAGTCTTTGGTAGTTTAAACCTATTGCCCAAGCTCAATGAAACCACCACCATTCGACTTAATATTGATTACCTATCCGATAAGGCCATTCAAGAAAATCAATCAACCACCATTATCAATACAGACCCCAATAATCCGATCATTATTGAACAGTTCAACAAATCAAGCGTTAAGCCAAGGTATTTTAACGCTAAAACCATGTACAATAAATACCTGACCAACAAAAGTTCAATTTTTACCCAATTTAATTTCTCTAAAATCGCTAATAGCCAACAACAATTAGGTGTATTAAACGGAGCTCCTCAAGAAGAAACAAGTTTGTATAAAGGCTATTTTATTGCCAATGCCACCAAATACACCCATCGATTACAAAATAACAGCGCGTATTTTATTGAATCTGCATTGGCCTTTAGCGAAAAGCCAGAGTCGCTTATTTTACGCCCGGGCATCGATTATGCAACGAATCAGTTTAACGCCATAGAGAACCGTCAAGAAGTGTATTCACGAAAACAGTCACTTGATCTCAAAGGCAGTTATTACAAAAAAAATAAATTAGATCACAAATGGAATATTCATGGCGGGGTACATTATTTTAAAAACACAGTTAACTCATCCCTTATTCAAGATCAAGCCCTACTCAGTGCCCAAAACAGCATTTCGTATAACGTACTACGGCCCAACGTGAAAGTAGATTATTTTATTCCGTTAGAAAAATTAGAAATTCGGCCGGTGGTTTCAGGAGAACTATACAACTATAGCTACACCGATAAATTACACCAAACAGAAAAAAAAGGAAGTCAATTTTTAGCCGATGCGCGATTAAGCCTTGACTATAAATTTAACAAAAAACATCGACTGTCTGCTCATATTTCTCACAACGAAACCGCTCCAAATGAGCAAAATTTATATCAGAATTATATTTTAATGACCAACAGAATTCTAAAACAAAATACCTTGAATTTTGACAAGCTGAGTAGCAATGCAATGGGTGCAAATTATTATTTTAACGATTTGTTTAGAGATATTGGGGCTTCTGCTGGCTTCAATTATTCGAAAAACAACAATGCTTATTTAAATTCATTTGTAATCAATCAAGATGTGACCTACTTATCTTCGTTTTTACAAGATAAAGGAGCTGAAAATAGATCGGTCAACCTCAGCCTACGTAAATTTGCAAACTTCATCAGAACCCGCATCACCCTCAGTGGCTCGTTGCGCAATAGTCATTACTATAACCTCGTGAATACCGCTGACCTCAGAAACAACAAAAGTAACACCACGTCAGTAAGGCTAAATTTATCATCAAACTTAATCGGTAAGTTTATGTATGAAAATTTGTTCAATTATAGTAAAACCGAATACTACACCCAAGACGCACCTGGGTTTGTTAATGAAAACTTAAGTAATCGCTTTAGCCTATATTTTGTGCCCAGTTTTAGATTTAGAGTCAAAGGAGAACTAAACTATTACCTACCCAATATAGACGACCCAAGTAATGATAGATTGACCTTAAACGCTACTGCAACCTATGAGAATAAAAAGAAAAGTATGACCTATAAACTAGAAGGCATGAATTTACTAAATCAGCAGCAAAATTTTAACGTAAACACCACTGATTATTCGGTTACAACCAGTAATCAGGCCTTGTTTGAAAGGTATGTGCTAATGACTGTGAGTTTTAGGTTTTAGATAATTTTTTAACGCTGTAAATCATGCTGAAATCCAATAAATTATCACATTTTAGTTATAAAAAGAGCGATTAATTATTTTTAATTTTTCTTTTTTGCATTGCCCAAAAAAGAAACAAAAAAGTCGAGGGCTGCCTAAGTTTTCTTTAAAATGCTAATCCTCGACCCGATGGCTTAAGAACTCATATGCTCACTAACGTTCACATACTCAAACACCTCAAGCCCAAAAATCGGGTCTTGCGGTTGCATTTTTACAAGACTCCTTAGGATGCCCACCTCCCACGATTTAACCATCTTATTATAGACATAATTCCATGCCTTATTCCATTCTACGATTCCGCATATTGAGGCATCAATGGTTCGGGTAAAAAATTCTAATTTAGTCATCACTCCACTGCGTTACGTTCGCAAAGACGTAGTTCTATAAATAGGTGTTAGTTTTATTAATAAGCAAAAAGCGAAGCTTCTAATTCGTGCAATAAGACACCCTCATCCTCCTCACAATATAAACATTCGTGCAAATTCGTGTGAACGCCCCTGCAGTAAAAACTCCCACTACAATAACCCCTAAAAGTAAAACCCAAACCCACCTTTAACCGCAAATTTTGTCGCCCCCGGCATATCTAAATAGTTACCTCTAAAGATAAAATCAATACGAATAAACTTAAAGATATTGTCTACCGCAAAATTATATTCGTAGTAAGGTTTATCTGGAGCTTTACCTAGCAAGGGAAATTGGTTCATATCAATATTCTCTTGTCGTAAAGAACCTATGACGCCTTTTACACCAACAATTTCACGCAGCTTAAGTTTGCGCAAAAACGGTATTCGCGAGAATATTCTACCATTAAAATTGTGTTCCAAATGCAAGGCTGTATACTGGTCGGTGACAAAATCGTAATAGTTGAGTAAATCAAAGGTCCGTGGAGCGGTAAAATACGACTGATTCCCTGGAACTACATCTAACAGCGTTACGGGTACGTTTCCAAAGGTTTTACCGGCCTCAATGAAGTACTTAAGTTTTCCAAAACCACCCATTAAGATTCTATGACGATAGTATAATTGTAGTTTATCGTAATCAAATTCTGAGTCCATAATACCTTTAAGTCCTTTGGTATAACTCGCATAGACTATAGGAAATCGCCCATCATTGGTCACACTGCGTTCCACTCCAAATCCTGCCATTTTTCGACCAGGACTAAAAGTAATGCCCAAATCGACTTCTGTTTGTTTTAGGGTAGATTTTAAAATGCCTTCATCGTTGTAAAAATTAACGTTAAATTGATTAGGCGCTGCAGATTTCATGTTTTTATAGGTTGCACCGAGCCTAAAATTCAGATTCTTAACAGGTTCAATATCAACCGCTAAATTCGTCAATGCCAAATCGGTCAATTGAAAATTATCGCCACGCGATGCAATAGAGGAAGAGGCAAAACTTCGATTTAACACATCGTTTACTGTGGTGAGACTTACTCCTGTTTGTTCAATATCTTTTCGTGTACCGGCCGAAATAATCAACCTGTTTTTGGGTTCAATCATCCATTTACCGGCCAAACCAAATTTGAATTTCTGGTCTTTAAATCCGTATGCGGTATAGGCCTGAATTCGCCATTGATCATTTTGATTAAAATAGGTTCGGCCTCCTACTCGAAGTCTAAAACCTTCTACATCATTAGAGCCAAAGCTAGAGAATAGGGGGCCATAATCAAAGCCATTAAAAATCTCCCAATAGCCCGTGGCTAACGTCGCCCCAATATTGTAGAGCTGTTTAAATTTTCGATTGTTCTGCAGCGTATCTAACATTTTGTATACCCCTTCCTCATCGTCATTTAACCGTTCCATTCTATTCTCTCGCCAGTATTCGTCCGGTTTATTATAAATTTCTTCTACATAGGTTTCTGCTTTTTTATCGTAAATATCCTCGGGCTGTGATTTATTAAAAGCATAGTTGTTATATAAGGTTGTGCGTCTTCCGTATACCCCTTTTGATTCATCTTTATTATTAAGCGCGAAATCAGACATCATATGATCGCGTTTTAATAAGAACACAGAATCACTTAGCACATCAAACTCTTGAGCGATATAAATTTCCTTCACCCAATTGATATTGGCACTTCGCGTGGCGGTCATTTCAACTTGCTTCACGGCAAAGGTGGTGTCATTAACCCAAAAATCTCCCTTAAAGGTCAGTTCATTTTTTCGTCTGGGATAGAAGAGGATATTATAACACCATTTATTATCGATATAGGCGCTATCGGTGAGCACATAATTATATACCGAAGGCCCTGTTCTAGATACTGGACTAGTAAAACTCTTATCAAAGAACTTAAGATAATTATCGTAAATGTTATATTCAACATAAAGTTGTTTTACAAACTCTATGAGTTGTTGGTTAGAATCGAAACCAGAATTTTTATTGGCCAATAACTCTTCATTAGCTTTTCTAGAGGGTTGATTTTGACCATGGGTTTTATACATGGCTTCATTGATAAAGATGGGTAAGTAAGGCTTACCGGTTATGGCAGAGGTATCTACTTTGTCAAAGACAAATTCCATGCCTTTCCACAATTTTTTATTCTTGAATTTTTCATCGATATTGTTGAGGTCAAATTCTATTTTTTCATATTTATCGTACTCATACTTATCGTATAAATAGATTCCATTCTGTCGTTTTTTCTCCCATATCTTTTTAAGGATAGCGATTGCCGGATTACCTTTCTTTTTGATTTTACCGGTGTAGATAACTACTTCATCAAGGCTAGCATCATTCTCCTTCAGAACAATTTTTAACTCAAAATTACGTGCTTTGAGTTCTACCGACGCGGTTTCATACCCTAAATAAGAGACCAGCAAGGTTGTATATGTCTCATTAGATTCGAGGTAAAACTTCCCATCTTCATTGGATATGGTACCAATAGTAGACCCTTTAAAAATTATATTGGCGAAAGGAATAACTTCGTCATTTTCATCGTAGACCACTCCACTTACTTTAACTTGAGACCAAGCCACTGAAGTGAATATTAAACATAGAAATAAGAGTTGCTTCACGCTATAGAGTATTTAATGAACTGATTTATAACCAGCTTAATGCTAAAAAACCTCTTACCAACGGTAAAAGGTTTTATGCTTCACAATTTTGATGCCATTATTTTACGTACATCACCTTTTTTACCGCTGCTACCACATCGTGTTCATTAGGCAGCCACTCCGCTAATAGCACAGGAGAATAGGCTGCTGGCGTATCTGCAGTGGTGATGCGTTGTATAGGAGCATCAAGATAATCAAAGGCTTGTTCTTGTACTTGATAGGTAATTTCAGACGCTACTGAGGCAAAGGGCCATGCTTCTTCTAAAACTACAAGTCGATTCGTTTTTTTAACTGAGGTTAAGATCGCATCATGATCCATTGGTCGTACGGTACGCAAATCGACAATCTCAACAGAAATACCTTCTTTTTCTAAGGTTTCTGCTGCTTTATATGCCTCTTTAATAATTTTTCCAAATGAAACAATAGTTACATCGGTTCCTTCACGTTTAATATCCGCAACACCAATAGGCAATACATATTCACCTTCTGGCACTTCTCCTTTATCGCCATACATTTGTTCAGATTCCATAAAGATTACAGGATCATCATCGCGGATGGCGGCTTTCAGTAGTCCTTTAGCATCATACGGGTTCGAAGGTACAATTACTTTTAAACCGGGGGTGTTTGCAAACCAATTTTCAAATGCTTGTGAGTGGGTGGCCCCTAACTGTCCGGCAGAAGCCGTAGGCCCACGAAAAACAATAGGGCAATTAAACTGCCCTCCCGACATTTGTCTAATCTTGGCAGCGTTATTAATAATTTGATCAATCCCTACCAAGGAAAAGTTAAAGGTCATATATTCAACAATTGGNCGATTGCCGTTCATGGCAGAACCAATAGCGATTCCTGCAAAACCGAGTTCAGCAATGGGGGTATCGATTACCCGTTTCGCACCAAATTCATCTAACATCCCTTTTGAGGCTTTATAGGCACCGTTGTATTCAGCCACCTCTTCACCCATAAGGTAGATTGACTCATCACGACGCATTTCTTCGCTCATGGCTTCACAAATAGCCTCTCTAAATTGTATAGTCTTCATAGTTTTAACATAAGAGCAACAAAAGTAAAAAAATAACACAAGTTTAATAGAGAAAAAAGTTTAAAAAATTCTGATTCCTCAAAGGGTTGAAAAGACGCGTATCATACACGCTAAGACCAATGAAAATGGGTTAAATACCATAGCGGAAATTTTTACGTCCATTTTAAGCTATCCTATTCACCGCAAATTTAAGCGTCAACACATTAAAAACGGACTAGAAATGTCGTTGAGATAGGATATTTTAAAGACCTGTCAATGTAAGGGTAAAACCGTATTAGCGCCTTTAAAAAAATTTCTCAAAAGGCATCTCAATCACCTAAAATTATCAAAAATCAATCATAATATTTTTACTATGCGCGCATAGTAAATTGAAAAAAAAGTGCTAACTTCGCAACCGTGAATTATCACACCATATTTAATACTAAAAGATAAATTCTATGAAAATATTAGTTTGTATCAGTCATGTACCTGACACCACATCTAAGATAAATTTTACCGATGGTGATTCAAAATTTGATACCAATGGCGTACAATTCGTCATCAATCCGTATGATGAATATGTATTGACAAGAGCCATGTGGTTTAAAGAACAACAAGGAGCTACAGTAACGGTTGTAAATGTTGGTGATGCGACTACTGAGCCGACTCTGCGTAAAGCACTAGCTATTGGCGCGGATGATGCAATACGAGTGAATGCGGTGGCAACCGACGGATTTGAAGTTGCAAAACAATTAGCTGCAGTAGTTAAAAGCGGTGGGTACGACTTAGTATTGACTGGCAAAGAATCTATTGACTATAACGGGGGTATGGTTCCTGGTATGGTGGCCGGTTTACTTGACTACAACTTTATTAACGCTTGTATTGAGTTAACCGCTGAAGGAACTTCCATCAAGGCATCGCGTGAAATTGACGGGGGTAAAGAAGAACTAAGCAGCAGTCTACCTGCGGTAATTGCCGGACAAAAAGGGATTGTTGAAGAAAAAGATTTGCGTATTCCTAATATGCGTGGAATCATGATGGCCCGTAAAAAACCCCTAAATGTGGTTGAACCTATTGAGGCCGCTGCAGCAACAAGCTCCGTTAAATTTGAAAAACCAGCCGACAAAGGAGCTGTTAAATTAATTGATGCAGATAACGTTGGTGAATTAGTTGACTTACTTCACAACGAAGCTAAAGTAATTTAAGAAAAAATAAGCTAGGTTGTTGGCGTATGACATCAACCTTGAAATCATAAAATCAAAATACTATGTCAGTTTTAGTCTTAGCAGAATCTTCTGAAGGAAAGTTCAAAAAAATAGCATTTGAAGCCACGTCTTATGGTAAAAAAATTGCCGAAATGCTCGGCACATCATTAACCGTATTAACGGTCAATGCTCAAGATCCATCCGCATTAGCGAATTATGGAGCCGATAAAATTCTTACGGTAAACAACGAAACTTTAAGCACGTTTAATGCGCAAGCTTACACACAAGTAGTGGTTCAAGCTGCCACTGCAGAAGGTGCAAATGTTGTGATTTTAGATTCTAGTGCAAACGGCTTATACGTAGCCCCCCTAGTAGCGGTTAAATTAGCAGCTGGTTATGCCTCAAATGTAGTTGAATTACCCACCAGCACTGCCCCATTTACCGTTAAAAGAAAAGCGTTTTCAAACAAAGCATTCAATTATACCGAAATAGCTACCGACCATAAAGTTATTGGTCTTGCCAAAAACTCTTTTGGCCTAGTAGAAACAAGTGGTGCGGGTACCATCCAAGAATTTAGCCCCGACCTTAGCCCTACTGGAGTACAGTCAACGGCTATTGATAAAACCGTTGGTAAAGTAACCATTGCTGATGCAGACATTGTTGTTTCTGGGGGCCGTGGATTAAAAGGGCCAGAAAATTGGGGAATGATAGAAGAGTTAGCTGAAGTTTTAGGTGCAGCAACGGCCTGTTCAAAACCTGTATCTGATTTAGGATGGAGACCACATAGTGAACACGTAGGACAAACAGGAAAACCTGTAGCAGCAAATTTATACATCGCTATTGGAATTTCGGGAGCTATTCAACACCTTGCTGGTATCAACTCTTCTAAAGTTAAAGTGGTGATCAATACTGATCCTGAAGCCCCATTTTTTAAGGCGGCAGACTACGGAATTGTAGGGGATGCATTTGACGTAGTTCCTAAACTGATAGAAAAGTTAAAAGAATATAAAGCTCAAAACGCATAATTTTATTAAATTGTGCCGCGAAAGGCTGTCTCATTCATTGGGCAAATCCGTCCTTTAAATGAGGCAGTTTTACGTTATTTTCTATGAGTTTAGTCCGATTAAATATTAAAGGTATTTCGTATAGTCAAACCCAAAGCGGGGCCTATGCACTGGTGTTGAGTGAAGTGGATGGTGAACGTACCTTACCCATAATAATTGGTGCTTTTGAAGCGCAATCCATTGCAATTGCCCTTGAAAAAGAGATCAAACCTCCACGACCATTAACCCACGATTTGTTTAAAAGTTTTTCAGATCGTTTCAATATCAAGGTAAAACAGGTTATTATTCATAAATTGGTGGATGGNGTATTTTANTCNAGNTTGATTTGCGAGCGAGATAAAATTGAAGAAATTATTGACGCAAGAACCTCAGACGCCATTGCATTAGCAACACGCTTTAACGCCCCAATCTTTACCTATGAAAACATTTTAGACAAAGCGGGAATATTTCTAAAAATAAAGGAAGATCCTAAACTGACCCAAGCAAAACTTGATGTAGAAGAAATGGCTCTTGACTTTGTTGAAGATGCAATTTCCGATGACCTAAGTTTAAAGGAACTCAATAAGCAACTCGACGATGCAGTGGCTAATGAAGATTATGAATTAGCAGCAAAACTTAGAGATGAAATTTCTAAAAGAGAAAAATAGTTCAACCCAAACTCCATGATAAAAAAACTACTGCTTTCACTACTTTTCTTCATTGCCATCTTAGACGGGCATTCGCAAGAAATTCAAAAAAAATGGCAGTTAGATACCGTCAATGGACAATCACAAAAAGAAAACACCTCAGATGAAGACTACCTTCTCCTTGACGAAGGAGATTTTGTTTTTAATGTAAAAGGGCTTACCAATCAAGCAAAAGGAGCTTACCTGCATCAAAACAAACTACTAATTTTCTATTATTCTCAACCCAAAGATACCGTTGTCAATTTTAAAATTGAACAATTAACTGATTCTACCCTAGTTTTTTCGAATAAAAACACACAATATGCCTTTACCCCAGCAAAAGTGATTCTCAACGAGGCTGTGGTTAAACCTAGCGAAGGAATTTCATTTACTTCCATTTGGCGAGGTGTATTAGGTATGGCATCCTTAGTACTTATCGCCTTTTTGTTTAGTAGTAATAGGAAAGCCATAAAATGGAAAACTGTGGCCATTGGCTTAGCCTTTCAATTGATAATTGCAATTGGTGTGTTAAAAGTGAGTTTTATAGAGAAAGGATTTGATTTTGTTGGTAAAATTTTTGTCAGTATCCTTGACTTTACTAGAGCTGGAAGTAAATTTCTTTTCGAAGGTTTGGTTGATAATATGGACACCTTTGGCTTTATTTTTGCCTTTCAAGTCTTGCCCACTATTATTTTCTTTTCCGCATTAACGTCCCTGCTATTTTACTTAGGCGTTATTCAAAAGATCGTTAAAATTATGGCGATGTTGCTCACCAAACTTTTGGGAATTTCAGGTGCCGAAAGCTTATCAGTGGCTGGAAATATCTTCTTAGGACAAACTGAAGCACCCTTATTGATTAAGGCCTATCTAGAAAAAATGAATAAGTCTGAAATTCTATTGGTCATGATCGGTGGGATGGCTACGGTTGCCGGCGCAGTATTAGCAGCGTACATTGGTTTTTTGGGAGGTGAAGATGAAGCGCTGCGTTTGATGTACGCAAAACACTTACTAGCAGCCTCTGTAATGGCTGCACCAGGAGCGATTGTTATTTCTAAAATTTTGTATCCACAAACAGAAAAAATTAATACCGATGTGCATGTATCCGCCGATAAAATAGGAGCTAATGTACTCGATTCTATTGCAAATGGAACCACCGAGGGACTAAAACTAGCCGTCAATGTTGGGGCCATGCTATTAGTCTTTGTTGCATTTATTGCCATGCTTAACGGTGTCTTGGGCTGGGTAGGAGACATTACCTCACTTAATGCATGGATAGCTAATAATAGTCCGTATGACTCCTTTTCTTTAGAAGCAATTTTAGGAACTATCTTTGCACCTTTAATGTGGCTTATTGGCGTAGCCACCGAAGATGTGATGCTTATGGGGCAACTTTTAGGGGTGAAATTAGCGGCGAGTGAATTTGTAGGGTATATCCAATTGGCCGAATTAAAAGATGTGGCAAATGCAACCCACTTAACCTATCAGAAATCAATAATTATGGCGACTTATATGCTGTGCGGATTTGCAAATTTCGCATCCATTGGGATCCAAATTGGCGGTATAGGCTCCTTAGCTCCAGGGCAACGAAAAACCCTGTCCGAGTTTGGTATGAAAGCCTTGATTGGAGGTTCAATTGCCTCCTTAATTTCTGCAACCATTGCAGGAATGATTATTGGGTAAATAACAAACTAAGTTGAATACCGCCCATTGAAGACTCTTTCACGTTTTTAGTAAACAAATACCGTTTACAACTTTTGTAAATTTCAATCTAAAAATTCTAATTTGTTTTAATGTTCTTTATATTTTAGCCGGGATCATAAGATATATATAATGAAACAGTATTTAGATTTAGTACAGCGTGTTTTAACAGAAGGACACGAAAAAGGAGACCGTACGGGTACTGGCACCAAGAGTGTATTTGGCCATCAAATGCGCTTCGATCTATCAGAAGGATTCCCAATGGTGACCACCAAAAAACTTCATTTAAAATCCATTATCTACGAACTCTTATGGTTTATAAAAGGAGATACAAATATTCAATACCTACAAGAAAATGGGGTGCGGATTTGGAATGAATGGGCCGACGAAAATGGCGATTTAGGTCCGGTTTACGGTCATCAATGGCGCAACTGGAACAGTGATGAGATTGATCAGCTTAAAGAAGTTATTGAGACCCTTAAAACAAACCCAAACAGTAGACGAATGTTAGTTTCTGCCTGGAATCCTTCGGTTCTTCCAGACACGTCTAAATCTTTTGCAGAAAATGTAGCCAATGGAAAGGCAGCCCTTCCGCCATGTCATGCCTTTTTTCAATTTTATGTAGCCGATGGGAAGCTCTCTTGTCAATTGTACCAACGTAGCGCTGATATATTTTTAGGTGTTCCTTTTAATATTGCCTCGTATGCTTTATTTACCTTAATGATGGCACAAGTGTGTGGTTATGAAGCTGGGGAATTTATCCATACTTTTGGTGATGCCCACATCTATACCAATCATATTGATCAACTCAATATGCAATTGAGTAGAGACCTTAGACCTCTTCCGACCATGAAATTAAATCCTGAAATAAAACAAATTGAAGATTTCACCTTTGAAGATTTTAGTCTAGAAGCATATGATCCGCATCCACATATCAAGGGAGCCGTAGCGATCTAACCTAAAAAAATTATGATAGATTTAGCGAAATTATCTTTGATAGTATCTATATACATATTATTTTAGTGACGAATTAATAAAGCTCTAAAAAAATGGAAAAAGAAAACTTAAAAATCGACTTGGTGAACAGGATTCATCAAATTGATGATCTCACCAAACTAAATGCCATTCAAACCATTCTTGACACCCTTGAAGAAGATAATTTTAGTATTCTTGAAAAACACGATGCCTTAGAACCCGAAGACTTTGCTGGCTATATAAAAGAGTGGATTAAAAATATGTAAATCCTCTTCGTACGTCATTTCAACAGTTAATTACATACCAAAACTAAGTAGCTGTAATGTGCGTTTGCCGCAGAAAATTTCAAATGAACAACCTATCATTCGTCGTTTGGTCTCCTCTTTAAGCACCGTCAATGTGTGCTGAATAAATCAAATTAGTAGTAGTATATGGATAGTAAAGAACAAGTTGCACTGTATGAAAAAGCAAGAAAACGCGCTGTGGCGAAAAAATATGTTTACTACCATTTTGTTATTTTTTTAATTGGCTCTGTTTTTTTAATTGTATTAAACACGATGTTCAACGTAGGGGCCAGTCTGGGCGATTGGTTCAAATATGCAGTAGCAGGATGGTTGTTTATCTGGATTTTTCATTTTATCAATGTATTTGTAACGCATAAGTTTTTCGGTAAAGAATGGGTACAAACCGAAACAGAAAAACTTATGGTTAAACACCAAAAAAAAGTGGTACAGCTCGAAAAAGAATTGATTAAAAAAGGCGTTCTACCAACTAAACCAGCAACGCAAACTACAGCCACCGAAAGGGCTGCTCCTACCCCACATACGGATGTTCTAACCACCCCTGCCAAACCCATCAAAACTAAAATAAATCAACAAATTACCTTGATTGCCGCAATAGGTAAAAATGGAGAACTGGGTAGAGATAATGAGCTTATTTGGCATCTCCCTAACGACCTTAAGCGCTTTAAAAAAATTACCTCAGGGCACGACGTAATAATGGGTAGAAAAACATTTGAATCCTTAGGAAAACCACTGCCAAATCGTACGAACATTGTGGTGACTAGAAATACTAATTTTCACGCAGATGGCTGCGTAATTGTACATTCTCTAGAAGATGCACTTGCCCAATCTGAAGACCCTAATCCCTATATTCTGGGAGGTGCGCAGATTTATGCCCAAGCCATTAAAATGGCCCACGTATTAGACCTTACTTTAGTCAATGCTGCCCTTGACGCGGATGCATTTTTTCCAAAAATAGACAACACCATTTGGAAAGAAACGGCTCGTGAAAATTTTAGTGCTGATGACAAGCATCAATACAATTATAGCTTCGTACGCATGGAGCGAAGAACCTAATCGGCAGACATGCCACTTATAAAACCAACTGATGAGAACGTCTGTGTTTAAGGTGAATAGCAATATCCAAGAAATCTGTACGAAATTGAACCAGGCACTTGGCTCTTCAGACCGATTTGTATTCAGTATTGAACAAAAACACCCTGATTTAGCAACGTTTAACGTTCAGAAACGAGGCCTCTACGCCTTTTATCTAATGTTCATGAATAAAATTAAGGTCCATGGAAAAATTTCAACTACAACCAACAATAATATAAGCTTGATTGAGCTCTCTTATACCCAATATTTTTTATGGAAATTAGTCCTAATTAGCCATGTATTGATCGTCTTAGGCTTACTTATAGCACTAAATACAGGTGATAGCAAGGGAATTTCCTTATATATTATCACCGCAGTAGTAAGTGCCCTAGCAATTGTACTAGGCCATGCTGTACGTTTAAAATTTAAAAAGGATAGTACGGAGTACGAAACCCTTCTTGCTACAATCCTCAATTCGAAGTAATAGTCAAACACAAACACATCTGGTAGCAAGCCTATCTCAAACTACACCTTGTTTTTTCTTCAATAGTCCAGTGATGTACATATCACTATTTACAATCCTATCATCAAAATAATAATTAGCTTTTATCAGTAATAAGCGCCTCTTATTCATCACTTTTTATTTTCTTTGTAACCCTCATGAAAATGCAACGCATTACATATTTATCCCTAGGAAGTAATCAAGGAAATTCTTTGCAATTTTTACAATTAGCCCTCAATAAAATTGCCTTAAAAATTGGAAGAATAAGCCGCGTTTCATCCGTTTATCAGACGGCAGCATGGGGATTTGAAGGTGCTGATTTTTTAAATATTTGCTGTGAAGTTTACACCAACCTCAACCCTGAAAAATTACTTAAAACCATCCTTCAAATAGAAGCCAGTCTTGGCCGAGAACGGACAACCATAGAAGGATATGAAGAACGAAGCATAGATATTGATGTCTTACTTTTTGAAGATGAAATCATTTTTTACCAAGACTTAATTGTACCACATCCGCGCATGCTAGAGCGAAAATTTGTGTTAGCCCCATTAGCTGAAATTGCTCCGAACCTCAAACACCCCATAGCCAAAACAAGTATTCTATATTGTCTAAACCATTGCGCAGATACTTCTACGGTTGAAAAAACAGCGCTCATTCTTAATCGTCCAATTTCCCTAGTAGAAAAATATAATTATATCGCTATTGAAGGAAATATTGGCGCCGGTAAAACTACTCTAGCTCGGATGATGGGCGATGAGTTTAATGCAAAATTAGTTCTAGAACGTTTTGCCGACAACCCCTTTTTACCTAAATATTACGAAGATATGGAACGCTATGCGTTTCCACTTGAGATGAGTTTCTTGGCAGATAGATACCAACAATTATCGGATGACTTAGCCCAATTTGACTTGTTTAAAAGTTTTATCGTATCGGATTACTATATATTTAAGTCCCTCATTTTTGCCCAAATTTCATTGGCTCCAGAAGAGTTTAAATTATATAGAAAAATGTTTGATGTGATGTATAAAGAAATCACAAAGCCTGATTTATACGTCTACCTTTATCAAAATACTGAACGACTCTTAGAACACATTAAAAAAAGAGGGCGAAGCTATGAACAAAATATCCAAGCCGACTACCTTCAAAAAATTCAACACGGCTATGCCAACTTCATGAAAACCGAAGAAGGTTTAAATTCATTGGTCATTGATGTTTCAGAATTCGACTTTGTACATCATCCCGAAGATTACGATCGTGTAATTGCAAAAATTAATGCTGCAATGCAGTAAGCTATCTAAAGAATCACTTCTCTAACAACTCTAATTTCTCTGCAAAATAATCGCAAAAATCACGCATCGTAGCTGTCATTTTTTCATCATTGGTCGCCCTTAAAAAAGTATCAGACATAGACAAAAGGGTTTGGTGAAAAAAATGTTGCATATCGTTTAACGGCATATCTTTCGTCCATAAATCCATTTTTAAGGTCTCCTTGTTTGCTGGATCCCATACAGAGATTAATACAGCCTTAGTTTCCTCATGGTCAATTCCACCATCTTTAGCATCCCAATGAAGCGTTTCAGGGACCTTATTCTCATCTAATTCTACGGTAAATTTTATTTCTGATATTTTTTTTGACATAGTAGTTATTTAAATTTATCAAGTTTATTAGCGACGACTTCCATCAGCAACACAAACCAGGATTCGTTTATTTTGCAGGTTTAAATTTAGATTTATTAAAGATGGTCTCGTTCGGGGTTTTTAAGAGCTCTGGAATACTTGTATTCGTTTTATCCATAAAGGCTCTAACCATCTGCCAACCAAACCACCGTCCAATACTCCCTGGAGTTTCGTTATCAGACTCAAGGAAAAACTTTGAAAAAGGAGCGGGCTCAATAAATCGACGAGATAAATCCATATCCGTACTGTACAACAATTCCTTTTGAACAAAGTACTTCCATACCTCTGTTTGATTACCTTCCGCCCAAGCGATTTGCGCCGGAGTATATCCAATCTTAATTGCATCAGATACCCTTGGCAAATATGCGTCATACAAGTATAGCTGCTTCCCTTCTTGAATCATTCTAGAAACAAACGTTCGGTCGGGACTTAACGGAATCTGTACGCGACTAATTGCTTCTGCAACGTCAACAACCAATCGTTCTTTACTAAAATTTTGCTTTAAATAATTTGGAAAATCCTGATATATTTCACTATTTGCACCAAGGTATAAATCCAATGAGACTAACATCAAACTATCGGCATAAATCACCTTCGTCTCATAATCTACATTAGAAATTAAACTGATTACCTTAGGCGCTTTAAAGGCTGGATAATAATACTTCACATGCTTAAATAGGTCTGTGATTGCTTCTTCCTCCTGATCAAAGGTGGGAAAAATAGCATTACTCGCTTTATACAGCTCTTGTTCATCAGCATCTTTCATTTTATTAATCCATACAGAATCAGGGTTTTGAGCAGGAAATAAATACGGAAACTCTTGTTTTAAAGCACCTAAATCGTCCGGGCTAGCCGTATAGAACAAGCGATCAAAACGATGAAAGGTAGGGTGTACCTCTACCCCTGACACATCAACTAACAATTTATTTTCTTTCGTACAATTCAATAGTACAAAAGCGAGGAGAAAAAAAGAAAAATAGCGATTCATGTAAGTCAAGTTTGATTTTTTAAGTATTTTCGTAGGAACGAAAATCACGGCGGTAAATTTACTAAATACTTTCTCAATGCAGACAGAAAAAGTTACAAATCACATTGTTAAATGGCTAACTGACTATGCAACCAAGGCTGGAGTTCAAGGTTTTGTAATTGGCATATCTGGCGGAATTGATTCTGCCGTAACCTCAACACTATGTGCAAAAACAGGTTTAAAGGTTAAGTGTCTTGAAATGCCTATTCATCAAGGCGTTCAACAAGTAAACCGCGCACAAGAACATATTAAACAACTTAAAAAACGTTATCCACTAGTCAGTTCCGATCAAATTGAGTTAACTCCAGTTTTTGAAGCCTTTAAAAGTCAAGTCCCTAGTGAACCGTCAAAAACAGTTGATTTATCGCTCGCCAATACGCGTGCAAGATTACGAATGACTACGTTGTATTATTTTGCAGGAATACACGGATTATTAGTGTGTGGTACCGGAAATAAAGTGGAGGACTTTGGCGTTGGATTTTTTACTAAATACGGTGATGGTGGAGTAGATTTGAGTCCAATAGCTGATCTTATGAAATCTGATGTGTATAAAATTGGCGAACACCTTAAGGTACCTACCTCCATTTTAGAAGCCGCACCTACCGACGGCTTGTTTGGAGATTCAAGAACAGATGAAGATCAAATTGGTGCAAGCTACGATGAACTTGAATGGGCTATGCTAATGCAAGCGCAAGGCAACACCTCTAGTGATTTTGGCGGTAGAACCAAGCGAGTTATGGAAATTTACGAGCAACGACATCGCGCTAATTTACATAAAATGGTTCCTATACCCGTTTGTGAAATCCCCAAAGAATTAATGATGTAAATCATCTTAATATTTTGAGGACTCAAAAATCAACTGCTCATACAACGCGATTCAAACGTTCAAACAGCCGCTTTTTTAAAGAAGTATAATTGACTACAAGCTCTAGCATCGATTTAGAATCAGTGCTATCTTCGTGTTTCTCGGTCATCAATTCATTAATTTTAAGCTCAATTAAAATACGACGTAAATTTAAAATGGCATCCATGACAAGCTTGGTAAGATGTTTATCTTTAGGACGCACATAAATTTCTTTACGCTCCCAATCACTTAAGCGATACTTCTCATCATCCATAAGAATATCGGTCACCATTTGAGAAATATCAGGATCCTCATGGTTAATTAACACGTCTGTTTTTAACACTTCATCTTGATTCAATTGATGAATCATTTGATAGTAAATTTTCTGAAATACGGGATTACTAAACTCTATTTCATCATCTTGTAAGTGAAGGTATATCTCCTTACATACTAAATTTGTGTACTTTTCTTTTACCACCTTCGAATTCCCATCTTCGTCTTCTACTTCTACAAAGTCTATAAATTCTACCTCACTATTACCGTATAATAACAATATTTCAATGAGCTTTTTTTCAAGGGTATTTAACTGATCAGCTTTTGTGATTTGTGGCACTTTCTCTTTAACAACAGTCATGTGCTGTTGTGCTGGATCAGGACGGCCGCTGGCCTCGCGATCTTCTTTCTTGGCTAACTGTGCCAACTCACTAAAGAGAACGCGCTCTGAAATATCCATAATTTTTGCGCACTCTTGCACATAAATTTCGCGTTGGATATGATTGGGAATTTTAGAAATACTCACCACAATATCACGAATCAATGCCGCCTTCTTTACTGGATCGTTTTGAGCATCTTCCATCAACATAGACACCTTAAACTGGATAAAATCTTGCGCCTGACTTTCTAAATACTGTTGAAGACTTTCTGCTGAATTAGCACGGGCAAAACTGTCGGGATCTTCCCCTTCAGGGAAAGTCACCACTTTTACATTCATGCCCTGTTCTAAAATCAAATCAATTCCCCGCAAAGATGCTCTGACTCCAGCAGCATCTCCGTCAAAAAGCACTGTAATATTAGGAGTTAACCGACTGATTAAACGAATCTGATCTGGCGTTAAGGCGGTCCCAGATGACGCCACCACATTTTCTATGCCGGTTTGGTGAAAAGAAATTACATCTGTATATCCTTCTACCAAATAACAATTATCTAATTTGGCAATACTTTGTTTTGCGTGATAGATTCCGTAAAGCACCTTGCTTTTATGGTAAATATCACTTTCAGGAGAATTTACATATTTGGCCGCCTTTTTATCCGCTGTTAAAATCCTCCCACCAAACCCAAGCACCCTTCCCGACATACTTTGAATAGGGAAAATTACGCGACCTTTAAAGCGATCAAATTTTTTGGGGTCTTTAACTATAGTTAAGCCCGTTTTTTCAAGGAAATCTAGTTTATACCCTTTGCTTAGCGCCTCATCAGTAAACGCTGTCCATTCATCCAAGGCGTATCCCAATTGGAATAATTCTATGGTATCTTGCCTAAACCCCCGTTCTTTAAAATAACTTAAGCCAATGGCCTTCCCTTTTGGGTGATTTAACAAGGTGTCATGGAAGTAATCTCGTGCAAATTCAGAAACGATAAACATGGCATCGCGCTCAGAAGCCTGCTCTTTTTGTTGATCAGATTGTTCTGTTTCCTCAATTTCAATATTGTACTTTTTAGCCAGGTAACGAATGGCCTCGGGGTACGAGTAATGTTCGTGCTCCATGATAAAGGAAATAGCATTTCCCCCTTTACCAGAACTAAAATCCTTCCAAATTTGCTTGACAGGAGAGACCATAAACGAGGGTGATTTCTCGTCTACAAACGGACTTAACCCCTTGTAGTTACTTCCTGATTTCTTCAGCTGTACAAAATCACCAATCACCTCCTCTACACGAGCAGTTTCAAATACTTTATCAATGGTGTTTTTTGTGATCATAAGATTATTTCCTGACTACAGTTCGCTACCAATACGTTATCGTCAACGCTTGTTTTGGTTGTTCATGTACAAATATAAAGTTTTCTATATCTTCAAAATGCTTTATAAGNGCAAATTCATCAATGAAGACTGAATTACCTGCAAGTATTTCATTGTAAGAACTCCATCGATACTCTTTNGGACTTTCCACAAGGCCATGATGCACAGGGTTTGTGTGAATATATGTGATTAACTGTAGAAAATAAGCCTCATCTTCTACTAACTTTCGTCTAAATGGTCTTTCAAACAAGGCACCATGTCGGTGATATTTTTTATTAAACGCTTTACTGTAAGCATTAAAAAAGTTTGAAAATTGCCGACTCAAAAAATATTCAGCATTTTCACTAGATGACGCTATTTCTTCTTCATCTTTCATACGAACTAAAAAATGAAAATGATTTTTCATTAAGCACCATGCGAAATTTTCGGTGATCGGTGCAATATACTTGCCGTATAAGGCTAAAAAATAATGGTAATTTGTCGCCGCATTAAATAAGACACACCCATTGATTCCGCGATTGTAAATATGATAGTATTTTCCGTATGTAATTGGTTCCATATCAAACCTGACAGGTTTTTAAAACCTGTCAGGTTTGTAAAATTAATTACATCGCCCGACATAAGCAGGCAGTTACAGTAGGAATTAAGAAACTGCCTTTAGGCGGCTTAAGGTTGACTTCACCAATTTACTCTCTGCGTATTTTTTGGTGATGCGCAATTTTTTCTCGTCTGTACCCGGTAATTCAAACATCGCGTCAGTTAAAATTGCTTCACATAGCGAACGAAGTCCACGAGCTCCAAGCTTATATTCTACTGCTTTTTGCACAATATAATCTAAGGCTTTTTCATCAATAGTAAAATCGATATCATCCATTTCAAACAACTTTTGGTATTGTTTGATAATGGCATTTCGCGGTTCCGTTAAAATAGCACGTAGTGTATTTTCATCTAACGGATTCATATAAGTTAACACCGGTAAACGACCAATAATTTCAGGAATTAACCCAAAATCTTTTAGATCTTTTGGCACAATATATTGCAATAAATTAGTCTGATCTACATTTTCTTCATTCTTGCTAGCTCCATATCCAACAGCTTGCATATTTAAACGCTTACTAATGATACGATTTACTCCGTCAAAAGCACCACCAGCAATAAAGAGTATATTTCGAGTATTGACCTCAACAAATTTTTGATCCGGATGCTTTCGCCCCCCTTTTGGCGGCACGTTAACCACCGTACCTTCTAATAATTTTAATAAGGCTTGTTGAACACCTTCTCCAGACACATCTCGCGTAATGGATGGATTATCACTTTTGCGCGCAATTTTATCAATTTCATCAATAAAAACAATTCCGCGTTCTGCTTTTTGAACATTGTAATCTGCCGCTTGTAATAAGCGTGTTAAAATGGTTTCTACATCTTCTCCTACATACCCAGCTTCAGTTAAGACTGTAGCATCAACAATGGCAAACGGTACATTTAGCATTTTTGCAATCGTACGGGCCATTAAGGTTTTACCAGTTCCTGTTTCACCCACCAACATGATATTACTCTTTTCAATTTCAATATCATCTTCCTTTTTGGTAGCAGGTTGAAGTAAACGTTTGTAATGATTATATACCGCCACAGACATAACCTTCTTGGCTTGTTCCTGCCCGATAATATACTCGTCTAAAAACGATTTAATTTCCACGGGCTTCTTTAACACTAACTCCGCACTAAGTCCACTAGTATCTACTTCCGTTACTTCATCGAGCACTAAACCATGCGCCTGTTCAATACAACGATCACAAATATGCCCATCAAGCCCAGCAATCAGTAAGTTGGTGTCTGACTTCTTTCTTCCACAAAATGAGCATTCTAATTCTTCC
>JGI24723J26617_10001202_pt1 | contig 23387 bp, 21 predicted proteins | sample Cruoilmetagenom6_FD_26617 | JGI IMG/M metagenome (IMG submission 26617)
GATTGAATAACAAAGAAAAAGACAGGCGTTTGCCTGTCTTTTTTCATTGATCGAATTCCGCTCTTGCTTATCCGAGTGCTTGATCGAGATCTGCAATCAAATCATCGACCCCCTCGATACCTACGCTCAGACGGATTAAGTTATCAGTAATCCCAAGCTTTGCACGCTGATCAGCAGGAACCGAAGCATGCGTCATGATCGCTGGATGTTCAATGAGAGACTCAACACCTCCGAGTGATTCAGCACACGCAAAGAACCTTGTTTTCTCNAGCATTGCTCTTGATTCATCCAATCCACCCTTGATATAGATTGTGATCATTCCGCCGAACCCGCTCATTTGAGATTTCGCAAGCTCATGCTGAGGATGCGAAGGCAGTCCAGGATAGATGACTTTCTCCACCTTTGGATGTGCATCTAAGTGAGCCGCGATCGTTTGCGCGTTCTCACAGTGACGCTGCATTCGTACATGAAGAGTCTTTGTTGATCGAAGCAACAAGAAGCATTCCATGATCCCAGGAACCGCGCCTTCTGAGAGTTGGATAAACTTGAGTCGCTGATGAAGTTCAGGATCATTTGTAATCAGAGCTCCGCCGATAGAATCGGAATGTCCTCCGATGTACTTCGTTGTCGAGTGACAAACGATATCTGCGCCGAGTGCCAATGGATTCTGAAGATAAGGCGTAGCAAATGTGTTGTCGACCGCGAGGATGACTTTGTTCGCTTTCGCTACTTCACTCACTGCTCTGATGTCAGTAATTTTGAGTGTTGGATTGGTTGGTTTCGAGCCAGATCAGTTTGACTCGATCATCCATCGCAGCTTTTACTGCATCGATATCAGTCATATCGACCAACACGGTTTCGATACCAAGTTGTGCAAATACACGATGGAACAAACGATTGGTACCGCCGTACACATCGTCACCCAAAAGTACCTTGTCTCCTGAACTCAAAAGATGAAGAACAACTCCAGTCGCGGCGACTCCTGACGAGAAGCATAATCCGAACTTTCCGCCTTCAAGATCAGCGAGGTTTGCTTCAAGAGCAGCTCTTGTAGGATTCGCTGCTCGTGAGTAGTCATACTCGCCGATGATCTTTCCAGGTGATTGCTGGACATAAGTCGAAGTCTGATAGATCGGTGTCATGATCGCGCCAGTCGTTGGTCTGGACGCTGCCCTGCATGAATAGCACGGGTTCCGAATGAATGGTTTTTGGAAACTTCCATACAAATTCCTTTGTTTTCAATAATCGCAAATTATGCGTTGAGTTTAGTGAGATGTTCGATCAGATCGATCTTTGATACGACACCCATGATCTTGGACCCATCGATGACGATNGCGACATGATCGGTTTCAAAGATGCCGTAGAGTTCTTCGACTCGTGCCTTCGGATGAAGCACGCCTGCGATTTCATGAGCGATCGGAGCAATCTTAGAATCTACTTGGATCGACCCATCTTGGAGCCCGCGAAGGATATCAACTTCATGGACGATCCCGTTTGGTTTTCCGTTTCCATCAACAACTGGAACCTGAGAGATTCCGTTGCTTCGCAAAGCTTCGATGACNGTTTCTACTGAGTCAGTATCACAAACAGTTACAACACTGCGTGTTGAATCAACCAAATCTTCGATGACTCCGAGCCCTTTTTCAGGTTCCATGAAACCATGCATCTTCATCCACTCATCAGAGAGATACTTCGTGACATAACGAGTNCCCGAATCTGGGCAAATCGCAATNACTTTCTTGCCAGGTCCCATTTCCTTCGCGATTTTACACGCAATGTGAACCATNCCTCCAGATGAGCCTCCACAGAAGATGCCTTCTTCTCGAGTTAATCGACGAGCAGTCGTGAAGCATTCGTAGTCATTGACTTGGTACATNTCATCAACAACCGAAGTGTCGAATGCTTTACAAAGNATGTCTTCTCCGAGACCTTCAACTTTGTAAACGTACGGCGTAGACATTGTTCCAGTGTGGAAGAAGTGATANTGAACTGAACCAAGCGGATCGACGCCGATGATCTTCGCTTTCGAACCCATCTTCTTGAAATATCGTCCAATGCCTGAAACCGTTCCACCAGTACCTGTTCCGATGACGATCGCGTCGACATCGCCTCCAGTTTGTTCGTAGAGTTCTTTCCCAGTCGATTGTTCATGAGCATCAATATTCCACTGAGAGTGGTACTGATCCATGTAGAACGAGTTGGGTGTTTCGTCCGCGACCCGCTTTGCGACATTCACATAATGGTCTGGAGAATCTCCTGGAACATCTGTTGGAGTAATGATCACTTGAGCACCATAAGCGCGGAGCCCGTCAATTTTTTCCTGGCTCATCTTGTCAGGCATCGTAAAGACCGCTTTGTACCCCTTCACGGCTGCGACCATCGCGGCGCCCATGCCGGTATTTCCGGAAGTGTTCTCAACGATGGTGCCGCCAGGCTTGAGCAATCCCTCTTGTTCAGCTCTTGAGATAATGTAAAACGCCATACGATCTTTGATCGATCCAGCAGGATTCATGAACTCGCATTTTGCATAAACCGTTGCAGAGTCAGGTTCTGGAACTTTATGCAGCTCGACTAAAGGCGTATTGCCGATCGCTTCGAGGATAGTGCTCTTAATTGGGGATTGATTAGATGAAAAGATCGTGTCGGATTGGGGTGCTGTTTGCATCCAGAATCATAGGGACACAGTGCTTAAAGAACACCCCGAGAAGGATTCGAACCTTCGACCTACGGATTAGAAGTCCGTTGCTCTATCCAGCTGAGCTATCGGGGCAAATACATCCACCTTAACTCGAATTCTGATACCGAGCGGGCTTCAATCAAACCATGATAGTCACACGAACTCAGAATCTGTTCCTCATGCTCCTCTACATTTGTCTATTTTCGGCGGTTTCATACCCCGCTGAGCCCAAGCCAACGGTATTGCGNATCTCAACATTCAATATTGAAGATGTGAGAACCCAAGATCTTGATACCGCAGAGGACCCAAGACTTAAACAAATCGCGGCCATCATTCAGAGAATTCGCCCCAATGTGATCCTCCTGTCCGAGATGACTGCTCGAATTGGACAGGAAGAATCGAANGCTGATCGCTTTGTAAGACTCTATTTGTCTGTCCCACAAGCAGATGGGCTCAAACCGATCACTTTTAACACTTTTACGCCATATACAAATACAGGGTTTCACTCTGGGTTCGACCTCGATAAGTCAGGATTTATTGATGCAAGTCCACCTGAGCAAACAAAGGTGCAAACAGACGCCGGCCGAGTNTACGGAAACGACTGCTACGGCTTCGGNACATTCCCAGGACAATATGGGATGGCGCTTCTGGTTGATCCAAGATTGAANATCCAAGAAGAAAACATCCGCNCTTTCCAAAACTTCCTCTGGAAAGACCTNGAAGACCATTCCGCNCCAATGAACCCTGATCGAACACCTTGGTACACCCCTGANGAGTGGGAAGTGTTCCGTCTCGCATCGAAGACATTTGCNGATATTCCAATAACGCTTCCAAATGGNCAAGTTCTCCATGCGTTGATTTCACATCCAACCCCACCTGCATNTGATGGNCCAGAACGACGCAATAAGCTTCGCAACCTCGATGAAATCAAACTCATTCGCCNCTATATCGACAACGATCCGAAGCTCTACGACGATAAAGCTCAGCAAGGTGGACTAGCAGAAGACGAGTTATTCGTNATACTGGGTGATCTCAATGCGGACCCAACAGACGGAAGTTCTCTTGATCGAGTCATAATTACCCAGTTGCTGACATCATCCAAGATTGCNGATGATGTATTTCCAAGCTCCGAAATCAAAGTCAAAGGGCTCGATTCAACCGACACTGCNCATTTCCGACTCCGAGTGGACTATGTATTGCCTTCGGATGACATCAGAATNTTGAACTCAGGGGTATGGCGTCTCCCAGAAGCAGATCANGAATTCCCTTCTGATCATTTTCCAGTCTGGATCGAAGCGCTCATCCCACCTTCTTCTGATTAACACTAATTGAATCAACCTGTTTGACTATGATTCAATGTGAGCACCAATATGCAAAATGAGACTGTGGCGACGACTGAAGTTCAATGCGATCAAGCGGAAGAATCTCATTCTGTTTCTGTTTTTTCAGCATGCAAAGAACTGACGAAACCAGGAATCACCAAACTCGTCACAATCACTTCCCTTGTAGGTCTCCTGCTCGCAGGATTGCATTACGATCTGACTGGTTGGGCGCTCTGGACAAAGCTCATCNTCGGAACAATNGCAGGAACTGCGATCTCNTCTGGAGGTGCAAACGCTCTCAATATGTGGTACGAGTCTGATCGTGATGCATTAATGAATCGAACAAAGGTNCGTCCGATTCCATCGAATCGACTCTCCTCAAAGTTTGTACTCAACTTCGGACTTGCGATGACCATCATCGGAACGCTCATTCTTTGGGTAACCTGCGGAATCATTCCAGCTTTTGTTGCTCTTTTAACTGCAGCTTCATATGTATTAATCTACACGCCGCTCAAACCGATCACAGTGACAAATACATTGATCGGAGCAGTCCCCGGCGCACTGCCGACCATGATCGGTACAACCGCGATCGGGATTACCCCCGTTGCACCGGCTACTGGATTTGATTTACTTCTTGAACCAATCGGATTGATGCTTTTTACTCTGATGTTCGTTTGGCAACTCCCTCATTTCTTCGCGATCGCTTGGATGGGTAGAGAAGATTACAAGGCCGGTGGATTCAGAATGCTCCCGATTGTCGATCCGATCGGAAACCATACCGCCGCAACTATGATTGCAACATCAGCGCTCTTGATTCCATGCGGGCTCGCCCCACTCTGGATCATCCCTGAACTCACAGGTTGGTTCACGGCCGTCGCTGCAGTTCTCTTCGGTTCTCTTCTCGTCTACCTCAGCTTGCGATTCGCTTTTACACGAACAGATCAAGCCGCTCGCAAGGTCTTCTTTGGATCAATTGTTCATCTTCCGATCTATTTGATCGTCTTAGTAGTTGAAGCGACAGTACGAGATTTTATGCAATGAGCTCTATCAATCTAGAAGATATTCGGGTTGTCTATCACTCCTCAAAATCAACTGAGCGAGTTGCCCTTGATTCTTTATCTCTTAATGCAGACAACGAAATGCTCGCACTGCTCGGTCCAAACGGAGCAGGCAAATCAACACTACTCAATGTAATCTCCCAATCCATCATCCCCGGATCGGGCAAGGTCATCGCTCCATTATCTCGTGAATCCCTCTCAATCGTGTTTCAAACGCCTGCACTCGATGAGTTGCTTACTGTCCGTGAGAATCTCATGGTTGCAGGCGCTCTACACAATCTACAGAAAATCGAGATCAAACAACGAATCGAATCCATAGCAAACGAACTCGGTCTCACAGATCGACTCAACGATCAAGTACGTCATCTTTCAGGAGGACTCGTACGAAGAGCAGATCTCGCAAGAGCTTTGATCCCGCATCCGAGTGTTTTATTGCTCGATGAACCAACGACAGGACTCGACATTGATGCACGCAGAGCGTTCTGGGAAACAATAGATCGCACTCGCAAGCAATACGGTATGACCGTGATCCTTGCGACACATCTCACTGAAGAAGCTGAACACGCAGATCGTGTTGTCATGATCAGAGATGGTAAAAAGATCATCGATGATTCCCCAAATGAGTTAAAAGCCTCATTCGGAGATCGAGTTATACGAATCAATGTGAACTCCGAGTCAGATACTACACTTGTTTGCGATTGGCTCTCACAAAGCAACATCGAATACATCTCCACGGATCATCTCATTATCGGAAAAGACACGGATGCAGCATTTGCGTCGACTTGTCCAGTCGAAGACGCAGCGATTACGATCGCGCCTCCAGCGCTTTCCGATGTCTATACCTTCTATGCTCAATCACAAGTTGTAGAACCAAGCTCAGGAGCCCTCTCATGATTGGGACACGAGCAACCTGTGCACTCGCAAAGCGTGAGCTGATCCGTCAAACTCGACAACCATCGAGGATCATTGCTTCAGTAGCTACCCCCCTACTCATTTGGATTTTCATAGTCGGCGGATTCTCCAACTCAATCGGATCCGTAGCTCAATCAGATGCAAAGATTGGCGCATACACCATTCCTGGGATGGCTTCATTAACCGTGATGTTTGCTTCCATATTCGCTTCGATCTCGCTTATTCAAGATCGACATGACGGCGTGTTGCGTGCAGCCCTCGTTTCGCCAACTCCTAGATGGGCTATCGCTCTCTCAAAGATTACGGCTGGTTCATTCCTCGCAATCCTCCAAGCGTTGATTGTCCTCCTGACACTCCCTTTCCTAGGAGTTACACTCACTCCATTCGGAATCTTTGGCGCGATCGCAGGACTCGTTTGCATCTCTGTCGCTCTCATCGGGCTCGGGCTCGCACTTGCATGGGCAGTCGATTCAACCCAAGGATTCCACGGCGTAATGAACTCGATCCTGATGCCGATGTGGTTAGTCTCAGGAGCAATATTCCCTGTAGAAAACTCCGCAGGTTGGCTCCAATTCGTCGCACTAGCAAATCCATTGACCTGGTCGCATATCGCAATCCGATCATCCCTCGCGATGGATACAAGCTACAACTCACTCATCGCATGGATCGTTTCGATCGGATTCGCCTTGTTTGGAATCATCGTCGCAACAGCTACGATCTCTCGTACGAAACGAACAAGCAGCTAGTGAAGCATTGGAGCAGTTATGAACGCGAAAATATTCCTCCGATCCATGATCTTGATGTGTATTACATTTGTTGGTATTGCTGTGTTTTGGTTCGTAGCTAAACCTCAACAATCACGAATGTCAGAAGCGCCCACCCTGCTTGAAGGTGAGAATCCATACTCCGAGCTCTTCATCCCGCCTTTCACACTGACAGATATCAACGAGGATACAGTTACTGAATCAATCCTCGATGGCGAATACACAGTTGTCGATTTCTTCTACACTTCTTGCCCGCTAATTTGTCCAGGAATGTCTGCTGCGATGCGAGAAGTTCAAAACGCAACCGCAGATACAAAGCTAAAACTACTCAGCATTTCGATTGATCCCGAAGTTGATACCCCTGATAAGATAAAGACATACGCAGGCGCGTTTCATGCAGATCCAGATCGTTGGAAGTTCACAACAGGCAATCCAGAAATGATCACCATCCTGCTTATGGGAATGAACTTTGAACTCGGCGAGCTCAACTCTGATGATGGGTTTCGTAATATTGATCACCCATCGACCCTCATATTGCTCGGCCCTGATCGTCATGTAATTAAACTCTACCGATACTCTGACCCAGATCAGATGGAAGAGCTTATAAAAACAGCCCGCGAACTTGCGAGCTGAGATTAAACTGAATATTTAAGTTCAACTATTTCTTAGCAGCACGAATAGCAGCTTCGACTTCTTCAACTGTCTTTGGGATCATCGAAGAGAGATTCCGCGATCCTGTTTTCGTGACGAGAATATCATCCTCTATCCGAATCCCGATGTTCTCATCAGGGAGATAAATACCAGGCTCGATTGTGACAACCATGCCCTCCTTCAGAGGAACCATCGGAGATGGATCGTGCGTTTCGAGTCCCATGTGATGACCGATACTGTGCGGATAGAAATCGCCGTACCCTGCATCTCGGATAACTTTCCGAGATGCTTCATCAATCTGAGCCATGGTTGTTCCAGGTTTAATAGCTTTGATCGCAGCTTTCTGAGCTTTTAGTACGATGTTGTAGAGTGCTGCTTGTTCTTTTGTAAACTTGCCAGAGACAGGCAGTGTGCGAGTGATATCCGATGCGTAACCACCGATTTCAGCTCCGCTATCGAGCACAAACACATCGCCCTTGCTTGCCATACAGTTGTTTGCTTTGTAGTGAAGCACAGTCCCATTGTGCCCAGAACCAATGATCGGATTAAAAGCATTGCGAATAGAACCCATGGAAGCGAAGCCGCCAACCAGTGCGTTGTGTAGATCACGCTCAGAGACATCGTCACCTAGTTTACTCATTACACATTCAATGCCATGAGCAGTTGCCAAAATGGCTTGCTTGATCTGTTTCACTTCAGCAGCGCTCTTAATAAGTCGCATCGAAGTGATCAGCTGTGATTGATCCTCAATCGAGCAGCCTGGAATGCGAGCCGTGACCTTACGGAACAACTCAAGATCAGGAGTTACCGGTTGCGAGCACGCCGCGAGTGGATGAAGACAAGCTAATCGTTTCGTGCGTTGAGCAGCTTCAGTCATGAATCGTGGTAATGCGTAGGTTCGCATTACTGTCTCAAAGCCGGTTTCATTGCGTAGCTTCTCAGAGACTAGATCTCGGTATCCGTCCCAGACATCAATTTCAGGATTGACAGGCTTGAGAAGCAGAACAATCCGCTTGCGTGCATCTGGATTCGATGGATCGAAAAACACCATCGCGCCTGGTTCATCATCAATACCTGTGAGGTATTTGAAGTTCATGTCAGGTAACCACTCTCCGAGCAGAGGAGGAGCTCCATCACCAGCAAACACTACTCCAACAGCTCCCTTGAGCTTGGAGAGTATCTTCTTCCGACGAGCCTGGTATTCACTTAGTTTAATCGCAGTATCCATATTCAACAAACTCCTCGAAATGTGTTACCCAAGTTGAAGTGCAATCTTGAGTGCTTGTTCAGCTTCAGGGGATCTCATGCCTCTTTTACCAAAGCCCATGACGCCACCAGCTTCTACAGCCTCTTGTAGCGATTCAGGAAAGTTCGATATCAACATCGCTGGAGGCGCTTCCGCGCTTAACTCCCGAATGAGATCTATTCCTGACTCACTTGCAAACTGTCCGTCGAGAACACGATTGACCAACAACAGTGAAAGCTGAGGCATCATCTTGGTAAGCTGCTCAAGAGAATCTAAACGATGGACAACCGATCCAGGGATAAATCCCATAACCGAACTCTGGAGCGCGAACGAATCCGGCCCACAATGTCCAACCAATGCGATTTCAATTCCAGTAGTACTCATTATTTTAACTCCTCGTCGCCATTCGAAGATGGCTTAGTCATCCATACTCTTCTCGCTCGTACCAAGATAACCATAGGTCCAACACGGTACGATCGCGGCTCAGTATCTCTCGATTTTACGCCCTGGACGAACATATCCAGCGAGCGTTGATTAATTGAATCAATCCCTTTCGCCCAAAGACATCGTCGAGCAAACGAGAAAACCAACTCGACGAGCACTGCATCAGGTTGAGCTCGCAAGAACTCTCGATCCCAGTTCCAATCTGATTCAGTGAATTTGTCGTTCATTTCGAACAAGTCCTCAACGAGCTTTGTAAACGCGAAGCTCATCGATCGACTCGATGCACTCAATCCTGCTGCTCTCGATCCAATCTGTGGTTCAATAGTTCTCAAAACAGGAATCACGTCACGCCGGATACGGTTTCTCAGATATCCGATGTCTTGATTCGTCGCGTCCTCTCTCCACTCCAATGTGTGCTCAATGCAAAAGGATTCGATCTCTTCTCTTGTGATATCGAGCATTGGACGAACCAGCGTTTGATTTCCAACTACTCGTGCAGGAAGCACACCACCCAACCCGCGTACACCTGTCCCTCGCATCAGACGCATTAACACTGTTTCAAGCTGATCATCAGCGTGATGTCCAGATACGATGTACTTCAAATTCGATTCATCTGCCATATTACACAGAGCTTGATATCGTGCGGTTCGAGCGTTGTCTTCTAGGTTCCCAGTTTGCTCCATTACCTTCACAGGTGTCTCAAAATACTCGCATCCAAACTTGCTCGCCAGCTGCTTGACCACATCGCGATCTAGCTCCGCAGATCCATCATTCCGAACATCATGGAGAACATGCCCAATGACCGGTAGTGGATGAACTGATGCAAGGACCGCCATGAGTGCAATCGAATCTGCTCCCCCTGAACAAGCGACTAATGTTCTCCGATCCTCATCGCGAACGCTTTTGCCGCCTGTGAGTGCTCTCCAACGGCGCAGGATCCGCGCCGCAAAGGGGTGATTCCGAGAAATCGCACTAGGGAATTTATCTTCGTAGAATGGTTGGGACGCATCACACACGCTGAGATGATACTGTGATACAATCGCTTAGGCGAACTACTAGACAAATCAGGAGTAAACGGTGCAACTCGGACCAACAGAGCCACAATCTAAAGCCAACACGACCCAGCTCGAATCTGATCAAGAATCAGCATCGTTATCACAAGACGACTCATTGACTGGATCGCAAACTAAAGAACCAGTCGCATTTGATCGCCTTTTGGATCGTTTATCTGGTTCTGATTCTCTACTTCCCAATGTTCTCCTCTTCGCCGGCGTGTTTTTGATGGTCATCCTGCTCATGCGGGTCCTCAGAAAAAATACACAAGCAAATCGACGCAGATCAAACAATCAAGGCTCACCTTCGCGTCGAATCGCAGATATACACGCACAAGCTCAATCGTCAATAACCCCTTCGACCAAAGCAATGGTCGATGCAGAGGAAATGGCACGCAGACTCGGAGCAATCCTGGATAATAAAGCTGCCCGGTTAGAGCTTTTGATCGAAGAAGCAGATCGCAAACTCAATATCTTGAATCGCTCAATCGCTGGATCAAAGCCAACAGCATTCGTCGAACCCGAGTTCGATACGAATCCTGATGCACCTACCAATGTTCCTGCTTCAAGAACAATAGATCCAACTCTGCTTGATCGAGCTCGACTCGAACAAGACTATCACGAGCGTCAATCAAGAGTTGCAGGCCGCATTGAGCCTGCTCCAGCTCCAGCGGCACCACAGCAAGAAGAACCGCTTGTTGATCCAACAACACAGTTCAAAACAAGAGTCTTGAAACTTGCAGATTCTGGTATGTCAAATATAGAAATCGCGCATGAACTCAAGCAACCAATCGGGCAAGTCGAGCTCATCTTGAACCTTCGCCAGCAGCAAGGTTAGTGAGGCGTCTTTCAACGAAGCTTATTCAACCCAGCTTTTTTCCATGCGCATACCACTCGGGATCATACATGCATCCCCGTTCTCAACCATGCTCGCGACTGGGTACGCTGTGTAATCAAGCGCGAATGCTCCAGCAGGACGATGATTACCCGACTGACCTAATCCGCCGAATGGGAGCTTAGAGCTCGCTCCAGCAGTACCGCAGTTGATGTTGAGACACCCAGCACGGCATTCGAGTACGAATCGTTCTTTCAAAGCATCATCGTGAGTAAAGATCGCAGCACTCAATCCATATCGAGTCGCGTTTGCTTGTTCAATCGCATCTTCAAATGAATCCACAACACTAATTCTAAGCAAAGGACCGAATACTTCTTCATCACAACCGCAGTCATCGGTATCAATCAAGAATCGATCAACTTCAACAACACCCGGAGTAATGTACCATCCGTCTAAATCAGGGATTCGGATGGACTCCATCAAGATTCGTCCACCCGTTGATTCAAGCTTTGATTGAAATTCGAGGACCGAGTTCATTGCATCTTCAGAAATAATCGGGCCCATAAACACAGGTTTCGCAGAACGAGGTTCTCCGATGATTAAGTTGGAAGCCGCTTTCAGTATCGCAGGCACTACTTTATCCGCAACATCTTTGTGAACGATCAATCTTCGCGTGCTTGTGCATCGTTGCCCAGTCGTATTAAAAGCACATCGAGTCACTTCAACAACCGCCTGATGTAGATCCGCATCGGGCATGATGATGGCCGGATTGTTACCTCCCATTTCCAGCGCGACAATCTTTCCAGGTTGATCAAGATTCGCTTCAAGAATCGCACGCCCCGCGGCCCACGATCCTGTAAAGAGAACTCCGTCAACTTGCTCACTCGAACAAAGTTCAACCGATTCAACAACCTGTCCATGAACCATGTTAAGGACACCCGCTGGTGCGCTTTCGGCTTCTAGAGCTTCTTGGTACATCTCGCAGAGGTACTGTCCGACCGCCGGAGCTTTATCCGATGGCTTAAACACAATCGTGTTTCCTGTAAGCAACGCAGGGAGAATATGCCCATTGGGAAGATGAGCAGGAAAATTGAACGGCCCAACAACAGCCAATAAACCATGAGGTTTAAACAAACAATGAGCTTCTTTTGTCTCATTGAGTGCAAATGAAAATGGAGTTACTCGATGCCGCCCTGCAAACTCCCCTTCTTCAAGTGTGATATCAACCTTCGCAGAGATGAGCCCCGCTTCTGCGCGAGATTCCCATAGTGCTTTCCCGGTTTCATCTGAGATGAGATCACCTAGCTGCTCAGTCCGAGACTTTGCAATCTCTTGGAATCGACTCAGCACTTGTACTCGTTTTTCTACAGACCAAGCAGCCCATTCAGATGCTGCTGATCGAGCTGCTCGGATCGCATCACCCATATGGTTCGCGTGAGTCGTGCCTTGCCATACAACCGTCCGGGGCGCCGCAGGCATAGTAGAGACAATTTGATTTCCTGGAATATCAATCCACTGCCCGTTGATCAGGTTACGAGCAACAGGAACGAGTTCATGGTTCAATGATCTACTCATCGGGCACCACCTTCATGTTTTTAAATATGTTGAAAACTATCGCTTAGTTACAGATGTTTTGCGACGGGTTGTTTTCTTTTTTGCGGTTTTCTTCACAGTCTCTTTGGTTGTCGTTCTTGAACTTACAGTTTTTTTACTGACTGCTTTAGTACGCTTTTCTGAGCGTCCAGGTTCAATCGGAACTCGCATTGGAGTACAACCAGCTTCAACCCCAATCTCAGCATGCAATGCAACCATTGCTTCTGAAGTAAGTCGAAGTTTACCTGAGCGATCCACTTGGAAAGCTGTTTGAATGGCGCGGAAATCACCTTCGTTGTTCAGCACTGAAACAATTCCAACTTGATCCGTTTGGTTGTGCTTAATCGTTGTGCCGATGATCGCCTTGAAAGTATCTTTGACGAGTTGTATTTCATCCGTATTCGCTGTGACATAAGGCCCACCATCGAATGGGTCAACAAACCCGTTGTACTCAAAGCCAAGCCGTTCGAGCATTCTTCTCGCAGGAAGTGTTTCAGGTCCAACTTCACCAATCTGTGCCCTCGCTTGAGGCGGAAGCAACGACAAATGAATATCACCCTCAGGCAATAACTCAGTCATGAACTCGCGAGAATATTGGCAAAAACGATCCGCTTCTTCATAGCTCAGTGGTATAAATCTTCGCCCCAATGTATCCCATACGAGAGAGGTACCATCACTCGTAATCGGGGCCATCAACTCAGCAAGAATTGTCGGCCTAAACATCTTCCGATGAAGCGATAAAAAATGAAAACGCACAAGAGCGATAAAACGGCCCAGCTTCATTTTGTGCCCACGGAAAGAAGGCTGTAAAATCAGCCCGCCAAGCTCCGTCGGCCCACTCTCATCAAGATGGACGCGAGCGACTGTATGCTTCGTACCAAACTTCAAATCATTGGTATATTTCTCACGCTGCTCAAGCTTGAAACATACATTTGGATGCCCGACGCCGCCCATCTGTGAAACGAGTTGGCTCGTACCTATACATCCTTCAGTGTTCATCTCTTCGAGGACAAACATGAAAATGTCAGCGAGTGCAGTCTTCTCGGATAGTCCACCTGAAGCTGCAGTCGATTTGGGTTTATGAACCGACTTCGCATCTCGAGCAGCTCGAGCAAAGCTCTTGCGTGAGTTGCGAATTTTCCCCGAAATAATCTCTTGATCAGGAGGTAGGTTGATGAAATGAACCATCTTCGACAACTTATGAAGTGTCGGAAGATCGCTCGCCATCGCTCGCCGGATGACATACATAGGTGCGCTTTTAGGCATATTTAGCTCCCTGATGCGACTTTCGCCATTGCTCGTTCAAGACATTCGAACACACGAGGCCAATCTTCCATCTTCATCACAGGCAATGGCGGTAACATACGCACATGGAATGGACCATGGCCGCAATAGAAACAAATCACGCCTTCGTCATAAGCAGTTCGACAGATCTTTCCTATCTTTGCTTTGTTTCCACCAAATGGAGTGAATCGCATCATGCCGCCGACGCCGCCTGCGAATCCATCAATGCCCTCTGTTTCTGGGAACCAATCTGGATGCTTCGCGACCAATGCATCAACTTGTTTTCTGAACTCGCGTTGATGTTGTGCGAATTTGCCTTCAGGGCCGTAGTTCCCTTCTGAAGCTAGTTCATCAAGCAATACATTCCCAACTGTAAAATCAACAGTCGCGCCAGTGAATGTTCCTGAGAGCAGACCCGGTTTCGGGTTGTATTCTTCAGTAAACATGGTTGCACACGCTTGAGTCATCTTGCCAACAGTTAGCACATCAATATATTCGCCGAGCCCGTAGTACTCATACGCAAACATCTGCTCTGTTCGGCCGAAGGATTGAATTTCGTCGGCCCAAACCGCGATACGGTTTGCTCTACAGAACTCCATCAATGCTTTGAGGTAGTCTGGATTTGAAACATTGAATCCGCCTTCACCTTGAACCAGTTCAAAGATAAAGGTTGAGATCTGCCCTGCGTATCGAGTGTTGTAGCGTTCAAGTCTCTTGATTGTGTAATCAATAAACTTCGTTGCTCCACCCATTGCATCTGCACGATCCTTGTTCCAGAATGGGACATAATCTACGAGAGTTGATAGTGGTACACCTTGTCGGCCGCCTGCACTATCTCCGATTTGTGCCATCGTAACACTTCGACCCATGAAACAGTTCTCAAATGCAAGCACACGACTCGCAGGAGCATGCTTCTGGTAGCAAACCTTGATCGCACTCTCGTTGGCCATCGCACCCGAGGTCGTGATAAAAGCGTGAGTAAGTTTCGATGACTTGGAAGCATGTTTCACAAGTCGTTGACCAAAGGTAACCGCATCAAACGATGTCTGAAGATTACCGTGCTTAGTAGTATCGAGAAGCGAAGCATCAAGCTGTGCTTTGATAACTTTGGGGTTTGAGTGCCCTAGAAAGTGTACACCGATACCTGTGAGCATGTCCCACTTCACGGAGCCGTCAGCCATTTCACAGAGAGCCCCATTGCCTACTCCAGATGAGATGCTTGGGTACATCAAAGGACGCCCTTTGACTTTGCCCGCTTCGTTGAGCATTACTTTGAAGTCATCTGCGATATCTAGATTTGCAGGGCGAATATCTGTAATCTGTGCTGAGTAAGCAGCAACTTGTTCAACGATCGCATGAAAAGCAGAATGAATCTTCTCATCATGAAGAAGCTCGTTGCCAACTGTTCCGGTACTTGTTGTTGATGTCATGTTCAACTCCTGTCATTGAAAACTACGAATCTACTCGGAACCGCCTGCAGACAATCTTGCAACCAAAATCGCAAGTAACTGACAGCGTTCAACAAGACTTGTCAAATCAATCCATTCATCGGGTGTATGTAACCCGCCGCCTCGAACTCCGAGGGTGTCAATTGTTGGGAGCCCTGCGCTTTGCAATACATTGCCGTCGCAAACCCCGCCTGTTGATGCGAAAGGAAGTTTCTGTCCCAACGCTTCTGCAACCGATCGTGCACGCATGCCCAATGCTTCAACCTCAGGAATCAAAGGCTTCGCAGGACGGTTAAAACTCCGTCGAACGATTACGCCTGGGATTTCACCTTGTTCAGATTGTAAAGCATCAAGTTGCACCGCTAACTCATCGGCAATTGTGTTGTCCGCAAAGCGGACATTCCCCCACGCGGCCGCAGAATCAGGCACCGCGTTCGTCGCAACCCCACCCTTCAGCGGTCCGATATTTAATATCTTGCCGCGTTCAGGTTCTGGGAACTTTGAAGTTTCCAATATACAGCGTGCGAGCTCAACAACCGCTGATCGACCTTCAGTGAATGCTCGACCGACATGAGCACTTTTTCCGACTGTCTCAATCATGAACTGCCCAGAGCCCATCCGTTCAATCGCAAGTTCTCCGCCTGGTAATGCAGGTTCGAGTGCAAGCCCAAAGTCGTGCAACTTTGCTTGGCCGCGCAATGCATTCTCAGAGTGATATGTTCCTGTTTCTTCATCGCCGTTCATTGTGAATGTCCAGTTTGCTGGAACACCGCATTCTTCTAATGCTTCGAGTGCAGCAACTGCGATTACCAATCCACCCTTCATATCAACACACCCTGGACCGATTGCGGTTTTACCACCTGGTGCAATATTGAGATCGAGGAAGTCTCCATTAGGATCATGTACAGTATCTAAATGCCCTGCGATCATCACGCGTCCGCTCGTCGCACCATTGAGACGCTCGCACACCGCCGTTGGAGGCATGTACGAGCCTGCTTCTCCTCCAAGCAACCACTCAGGTTTAGAGTCAGGTTGCACCATATGTGTGTTTGCACCGAGTTCTTGTAAGCGAATTCCAAACCGCTCACGCGTTTCTTCGATCGCGGGTTGGTTGTTTCCACCTGTTGGAATCCCAACATGTAATCTCAAATCTTCAAGAAGAAAAGAAGATCGCTGAGCGATCACATCGGCAACTCGTTGTTCTGTTTCAGATAGTTTCACTACCGAGTGTAGCATCACATCAAAACCGGCTTCCAGCGACAGCAAGGGCGATTTTTACGCAATCACAGTTTAAACTCGATAGGGCATGTTTGGATAAAAAGTTTATCTCTTTCCGACGCGCAATTGCGCAGATTCAGACACCCAAAGCATGACCCGACAAGTCTGATTCACTCAGGTTCAACAAGTTGACCAAGATCAATCACAACTCCATCAGGTTGATACAAGTCAACATTCAACTCGTGCTTGCCCAATGATGTGAATACCAAACTTGTGCGGCCTGCTTGATTCGTATGGAACAAATCCGCAGTCGATGGCCCAGCATACTGTGTGTTGTTTCTGTTATTCACATGGAAGTGATAATGAGCAAGCGATCGATCTGAGAACAGGAACATATCACCCGATGCGACAAAACGTTTGTCGTTTATCCGATCTCGTGAACGCGGACGATAAAGCACCGCACGGAATCCAGTGTCTCCATCGACTTCGATCACCCCGCCGTATTCAGTTGAAGTATCTTTCTTATCGAGAGCTCGTTGTCTAAAAATCTGATCAACAACAACCGGATTTTCCAATGAATCGTCAACAACCAAAATAGTTAATAGATCAATCCATTCGAGCTCATTTGCCCAATCGCTCACGCGCTCCATGCGGCGAGGCTCACCCTTCTGGTGCTTACGTTTGTGGTGGACTCGTGTGCTCATCCGTTCAGATACGACGCCGTAAAGCGAATCGTGATCGAGCTTAAGCCATGCAGGGCGGTTTTGATCAGCCCAACGAATTGATTCAAGATGGCGTAAGGTGATTCCATCACGCTGTTTGCTATTGAGTCTGGAAACCACTTGAGAAACATGATTCCACCATTGCTCATTCAATCGTTGATTGCGTTTGTCTGTATGTCTACGTAGATTGCTTAGCCATTGAATTTCTAGAGCAGAGTTTGGAAGTACTCCAAGTTCGTTCATCGCAGCTCGGAGATCACCTACAAGAACTCGCGAATCTTCTTCAACTTCGCTATCCAAACTTGATTGGATGAACTGGCGGCGAAGATCACCGCTCTCATCTAGACGAGCAAGCAATCCCCATGCATCATCTCTTGTTCGTTGACTCAACCGTAGTACCGCTTGCTCACGAACATCATCAGTGCCAATGGTCGGATGAAGAAACACATCGAATACGATTCGTTCAATATCCATTCCAGGTCGAAGCGATAGAAGAGCTTTCCGTTCATCACGATCAATGTCAGGAACATTGGGACTCACTCTCGCGTAACTGCGAACCATCGCGGGGACAAGCTCAACCCAACCATTCTTAACAGCACGATCAGCAATCACTCGTACAGCGTCAGGAGATCGTTCAGTAGGTAACAGCAATCTCGCCATATTGCGTGAATCTTCACTACCCTCTACTGATTCATCGGACATCAAGAGAGATAAAACTGCTATTCGCAAATCAGAAGATGTCGCATCGGACCACGCAAGATTCTTCAATGCTTTTCGAGTTCGTTCACGAACACGAACTCCAGACTCGACTTCATCCCACGCAAGCTCCGCTGCCGAAATACGATCTCGCTCAAGAAGCTCAGGGTTTCGAAGATCCAGCAATGGGTTTCCAGTCGGCGTAAATGTACTACTTGTTGAGCAGCCCGCGAGTAGCGACCCCGTCAAGACAAGAATGAACATCAAAGACGGAATGCCTGTAGGGCAGGATTTAAGCGATAAGTGGTGTTTCATCATTGTTCAACAGTGTAGTGAGCCTCCCCGGTGGAACCCAGTTCAACCATCAACTAGAATCATCACACTTGATCTTCGATCAAGTATCGCAGACATCAAGAGCTCAACATGACGAACCAGATAAACATCACTTCAACTCAATCGAACAACGATCTTCGCGAGCGTGTCGTATTTGTGCTCGATCGAATTCGTCCAGCCGTCCAAGAAGATGGAGGCGATATCGAGCTCATTGATGTAACAGATAAAGGTGTTGTCAAAATCCGAATGCACGGAGCATGCGTTGGTTGTCCTTCATCAAATATGACTCTCCGCATCGGGATTGAAAGAAATCTAAAAGATCGAATCCCAGAAATTACCGCCGTTGAAGCGGTTGATGCCAACTAAACAACCCATTCCAAACCCAAACCAGAGCAATCAATCCTCACTCATCGGGCTCAATAAGCCTTTTGAGGATTTCTGCGCATCTCAAGAGCTAATTCGAGTCCATTGAACAGGTTGCGGCGTTTTTGCTTGGTCGCCCCCATTCTCTGTGATATACTCGTGAAAGCCGACCAACGAAGGTTCGAGCGAGTTTGGAGCAAGGGATGCTGGTAATCACAAGAAGAGAAGGCGAAGAAGTTGTCATTGGGGATCCAAAAAACCCGATCGGCGTTGTTCGCATCGCATCAGTCAAAGGCGAACGAGTACGAGTTGCATTCGACTTCCCAAGAGAAGTTGAAATCCATCGACGCGAGATCGCAGACCAGATTGTCATCGAAATCGACGACACCCCCTCAGTGATCGGCGAAATCAAACCCGCTTCCGTTCACTAAGCAAACTCATATATAGATTCAAAAAAACACCCTGCATTAAGCAGGGTGTTTTTATTTGGTAATCTACTGTCGAGCGATTATTCTGGATCGCCACCGGACATGTCGTATACCCATCCTTCGATCGCGCGATCGAGATCCTGGATATCGCCGTCGCTAAAGAACAAGCCGATTTCCTTCGCAGCTGCTTCAGCTGAGTCGGATCCGTGAATCAAGTTGAATGAGTTGGAAACTCCGAAATCGCCACGGATAGTTCCAGCGTCAGCCTTCGAACCGAAGGTTGCACCCATCATCGAACGTGCGATTGCAATCGCTCCAACACCGCGTACTGCGAGTACACAGACAGGTGATGAAGTCATGAACGAGACAAGCCCGTTATAGAATGGTTTGCCAGCATGATCGCCGTAATGAGTACCCGCGAGATCTTGCGAGATAGTCATCATTTTCATGCCGACAATCGCGAGTCCTTTTTCTTCAAAGCGAGTAATGATCTTGCCCATGAGCCCGCGTTGTACCGCGTCTGGCTTGAGGATTATTAGTGTTGTTTCCATTGCCCATTCTCCAGTTAAATCGATCTGTATTCAGTGGTTGAACCATCTCAGCACCTACAGAGATGGGCATAGAGCATAGGCAACAAACCCAATCAAAGCACACCTTAAAGAAACGAAGCAATGACGCCAGCACCAAGGAAACCGCCCAAAAAACCCGCCAAACAAGCCGTAATCCATGTGAGAAATGCAAGTGCCCAAATCATCCCAAGCCCAGGTTGACACTTATACAACTGATAATCATTTGATAACTCACGGATCCGAGCACACATGAGAAAGATCAAGGCAACCATCCCAATTGTCCAAATACCAAAGCTGACCAATATAAACCCCATTACGAAGAGAGATTGCATATCTGTTCCGTAGCTATCAGTAGGAGTTTTCATCAAGAACGACAAAATCACGGACAACAATGTTCCTACGCCTGTAAACCCAGCAATGGACAACCAAGGCATATGAATAATTGGAAGGGTCTTGAGCCAGGTAATCCAAAGAAGTGTTCTTTGATGTTCTGGAGCGAATCTTGACGCGATCCAACCAGAGAGCAAGCTGCCTCCGATGAGCCCACCGAGCACCGCCGCAATTGTTAAACTAAACACCAACGGATCGGATGCATGAACAATCCACACCGTACCCATACCTGCGACACTGTAAAAAATCCAGATCGCAAACCAACCGATCAATGATGCTCGAGTCAGTGATTTTCGATTTTGAATAGTCCCTTGTCGTCGCTGAGTAGTAATCACATCCTGATTTTGATAGATATAACCGCATTCTGAGCATTGTTCTAAAGCGATACATCTGATCTGATATCCACATCGAAAGCAAGGCGAAAGCTGCGAGTTTGATTCTGTCCCACTGATACTCATGATGACATTGTAACAAGTATAAAAAACGGATGCCCTTTCGAGAGCATCCGCAGTGGGTCAGGATTATTTGGATATACATCCAACAGGCAAATCCTATGCCTGTGTTAAGTCAAGTATCAGCGGCGACGACGAGCGCCAACGAGTCCACCGAGTCCGAGCAATGCAACTGCACCTGGAGTTGGAACTGCACGGAACGAAACATTGTCAAGGTAGATTGATTCTGAACCTGAGTTAGATTCGAGTTCAACGAACAATGTTGCTGTTGTGTATGCGCTGAGATCGAGGTTTAGTGACATCCAAGCGCCTTCGATACCACGATCGTTTACATCTGAACCAATAGTGTTGAGAATATCAACTGTTGATCCGCCGTCAACTTCTGCCCAGATGTGGATGCTGTCGTCTGTTTCCCAGCCTGTAGTCTGTACGAACAGGTCAAGACTCACGCTCCATGCACCTGCGAAGTTTACAGTGTCAAACGACATGCCCATGGTTCCATCTGCATCTTGCATTTCGTAACCTTGAACACCGTCAGTGAATGAACCAACTGTGCCTGTGAAGCTTGTAGCGCCTACGAAATCACCATCAGTCAAACCAACATCGCTACGCGTGTTGCGGTAGTACGCGTCAAAGCCCATTTCCGTACCGTCAGCAGTAAAATCGACAACCGATTGCCCAGCATTGTTGACCAAATCATGATCTACAGCTGCGTCACCGGTATCAACGTACTGACCATCAACCATTGCATTCTCGAAACTGGTTGATGCGATGACACCAGCTGATGCGGTGCCCGCGAGCGCAGCGAGTGCGCCTGCAAAGATAACATTCTTCATTTGAAACTCCTTCTCTCTACTCTTTTCGCCCATTTACGCAAATGAGCAATCTCTGTAAATACCCTAGAATAATCAAGATCTCTCTAATACCTTGATCTGGGTCTCTTTCTAGTAACACCATGAATGGGGTGTTCTTAGAGCTCAATCATACAGGGTTCAATAGAGTTGTCGCTTGTTCCAATGTGTTCTTTCTGTGAAGAAAACATCAGTAAACTGGGCACTTTGGGAGGGTAGAGTTCACCAAACCCCTCTCAATCTGTGCTATCCTGTCTTTCAATCATCGGATTCATGGATCCGTAATCCTGTTTTCACCGCCAAGGAGGGTGGTATGGCTAAAAAATCATCCACAAAAACTCGCGCAAACGCTGAAACGATGGCCGCTAAACAGCGCGATATCTCTGTTTCAGAGTTCTTTGCTAAAAACCGACACCTGCTCGGATTTGATAATCCTCGAAAAGCACTACTCACAACCGTCAAAGAAGCGGTAGATAACGCTCTAGATGCATGTGAAGAAGCTTCTATTTTGCCTTCAATTGAAGTCAAGATAGAGGAAATATCTCCTCCACCGTCAACCGCCAAACCTGGAAGGTATCGTGTTACCATCACAGACAAAGGCCCAGGTATCGTCCGAAAGCAAGTAGAAAACATCTTCGGCCGACTCCTCTACGGATCCAAGTTCCATCGACTCAAGATGTCACGAGGACAACAAGGCATTGGGATCTCCGCCGCAGGTATGTACGGACTCATGACAACCGGTAAACCGATGGTCATTACTACACGCCCGCATAAAAATAAGCCTGCTCATCATCTTGAACTTGCGATGGATACCACCAAGAACAAGCCCGAGGTTACCGTTGATATCGAAACCGAAGACTTCCCAGAAGGAACCGGTACTCGTGTTTCGATCGAAATGGAAGCAAAGTTCTTTAGAGGAAAAGGTTCAGTAGAAACGTACCTAGAGCAGACAGCAATCTCAAACCCCCACTGCTCGATCACTTTTATCCCACCTGACAAAGCAGGTGAAAACCCTGACCTTGCAGAAGTAAAAGAAACCATCGAAGCTGACGCTCAAGGAATCGTCCGGACTCAAGAGTTCAGCGATTGCATCGTGTACCCAAGAACTGTCGAAGAGCTACCTCCAGAAACCGAAGAGATCAAGCCTCATCCTTACGGCGTTGAACTCGGTACATTCCTGACCATGCTCAACAAGACAAACGAGAAACAACTCGCAGGTTTCTTCAAGCATGAGTTCTGTCGAGTTCCTCCATCTGTTGTGAAGGAAGTCACTAACACCGCATCATCCAAAGATAAAACAATCACGAGCGCCACGCGAATCAGCACAATGGATTCAAAGGCTGGAGAGAAAGTATATAAAGCTCTCCAAAACGCAAAGCTTCGATCCCCTCCTACAGATTGCCTCTCCCCAATCGGTGTAAAGCAGATGCTCGCAGGACTCCTCAAAGGTGTCAAAGCAGAGTTTTACACCGCGTCCACACGCAAACCCGCTGTCTACAGAGGCAACCCTTTCCAAATCGAAGCCGCGATCGCATTCGGAGGAGATCTCCCTGGAGATCAACAAGCACGAGTAATTCGCTACGCCAACCGCGTNCCTCTCCTGCACCAACAATCTGCATGTTCGTCGTTCAAATCNGTGATCGATACATCCTGGAAAAACTACGGCATGCAACAACCACGAGGCGGAGTCCCCGTCGGACCACTCGTAGTCATGATCCATATGGCAAGCGTCTGGGTCCCGTTTACATCTGAGTCAAAAGATGCGATCGCGGATTATGACGAGATTAGAAAAGAGATGTCACTCGCACTCCAAGAGTGCGGCCGCAAACTCGGACAATACATCCGCCGTCGTCAACGCATGAAACGCGATGCTCAAAAGAGAGATGTTTTCGAGCGTTACATCGGAGAGATCAGCAAAGCGTGTAACTACTTAACAGGTACAGATACCCAAGAGCTATACGACGCGCTGCTGAGACAAGCGAAAGCAAAAACCGAAATCGCAGATGCCCAGCTTGACGATGAAGGAAACTTCGTGAAGGACTCCGCAGGCAAACTGGCAAAGGCCGACGATGTGATTAT
>JGI24723J26617_10001209_pt1 | contig 23299 bp, 17 predicted proteins | sample Cruoilmetagenom6_FD_26617 | JGI IMG/M metagenome (IMG submission 26617)
CGAAATGCTAGGGTTGGGCGTAACCCCAGAACGGGGGATTCTGTTTCTGTTGAAGAAAAGCATGTTCCGTTTTTCAAAACAGGTAAACTATTGCGGGATCGGCTGAACGGCGGCTGATACTCGTTTAACCGAGTGAGGTAGCCCGTGCGTTTTATCAAATATCTGTTTCTGGGTGCAGTCGCACTTGTGTTGATCGTGGTTGCGGTGGCAAATCGCCAACTTGTTGAACTACAATTGATACCCAAAGACCTAGCTGCTTTTGTACCTTTTTCCGGCCAAATAACAGTGCCGCTGTTTCTGGTGATTTTTGGCGGCATTCTGGCAGGCCTGCTGATCGGGTTTGTCTGGGAATATCTGCGTGAGTTTAAAATACGCAACAACTTGTCCAAAACTAATAAACAGGTCAGGCATCTGGAACGCGAAGTCGGCAAGCTGCGCGAAAAGACAGGTGAAGGCAAAGACGAAATTCTTGCTCTGCTGGAGTAACCCCTATGACTGCTGTTAAAATTTGTGGCCTGAATACGGCTGATACTGTGACTGCCGCAGTACAAGCGGGTGCGCGATATTTGGGCTTTAATTTCTTTGAAAAGTCGCCCCGTTACGTAAGTATTTCGCAGGCCCATGAGCTGGCCTTGTCGGTATCGGCTGGCATTTGTAAAGTAGCATTATTCGTAGACGCTACTAATGAACAACTGGATGCGATTACGGCAGGAGTTCCTATTGATATGCTGCAACTGCACGGCAGTGAGACACCTGAACGCGTAATTGAGATTAAGAAACGTTACGGCATGCCTGTAATGAAAGTGATCGGCGTGGCCGATGCTGGCGATTTAGCTGCAATAGACACATACATGCGGATCAGTGACCAGATATTAGTCGACGCGAAACCACCAAAGAATGCAGATCTACCGGGTGGCAATGGCATAAGCTTTGATTGGCGCTTAATTTCAGGCCGTCGTTGGACATGCCCGTGGATGTTAGCGGGTGGTCTTACACCCCAAAACGTAGCAGAAGCTGTGCAACTGACGGGCGCCAGCCAAGTGGATGTGTCCTCTGGCGTGGAAAGCGCACCAGGAATAAAGGACAAGCATAAAATCGCGGCCTTTATTGCGGCTGCGCAAGGATGAATGCGATTTTCCGAGATGCATTGTCACCCGATTTGGAAAACATTATTAAATTGCTAAAGGACGATGAAATTGGGGTTAAACGCGAGACGTCTGAACTAGGTGTATACCAAAAGACTTTCGCGTCTATGTCGGATGATCCCAAGACGCATTGTATAGTCGGCGAAATTAAGAATCGCGTTGTTGCATACTATCAGTTTAACGTGATTGACGGCCTATCACACAATGCTTTGCGCCGCGGGCAAATTGAAGATGTGCGTGTGGCAAGCGATTTGCGCAGTCAAGGTATTGGACGGATGTTGATATTGGATGCCGAACAGCGCGCACTCGATACTGGATGTAGGGTGTTGCAGTTGGTTGCTCATACTGCACGAGATAGAACGCGGCATTTCTATGAGGCAAACGGGTTTACTGTATCTCACAATGGATTTAAACGTAGCCTATGATGCGCGGGAGTTAAGCGATGAATGAGCTTATTAATAGTTTTATGACTGGCCCTGATGAACAGGGGCGTTTTGGGGATTTCGGGGGGCGGTTTGTATCCGAAACCCTGATGCCGCTAATCCTTGATCTGGAGGCGGAATATGAGAAAGCTAAGATCGACCCAGAATTTTGGGCCGAGATGGATTATCTGTGGAAATATTATGTGGGCCGCCCAAGCCCGTTGTATTTTGCCGAACGTTTAACGGATCATTTCGGTGGCGCCAAGATTTATCTAAAACGCGATGAGTTGAACCATACTGGCGCGCATAAGATCAACAATGTGCTGGGCCAGATTTTGTTGGCACGGCGCATGGGCAAGACGCGGATTATCGCAGAAACGGGTGCTGGCCAACACGGTGTGGCCACGGCGACGGTTTGTGCGCGTTTTGGTCTTGAATGCGTAGTTTTCATGGGGGCGACTGATGTTGAACGTCAAGCGCCCAATGTGTTCCGGATGAAATTGCTGGGTGCAAAGATTGTATCTGTAACGTCTGGTCGCGGCACATTGAAGGACGCGATGAACGACGCCATGCGTGACTGGGTAACCAATGTGCATGAAACGTTTTATTGTATTGGGACTGTTGCAGGGCCGCATCCCTATCCTGCGATGGTACGTGATTTCCAGTCGATCATCGGCAAGGAAACCAAACAGCAGATCATGGAACAAGAGGGCCGTTTGCCCGACAGTCTGGTCGCCTGTATTGGCGGTGGTTCCAACGCGCTGGGGCTGTTCTATGAATTCCTCGACGATAAGGATGTGCGCATCATTGGTGTGGAAGCAGGTGGTAAAGGTGTGAACGAAAAGATGGAACACTGTGCCAGCCTGACCGGTGGCCGCCCAGGCGTTCTGCACGGCAATCGTACGTATTTATTGCAAGATGAGGATGGTCAGATATTGGAAGGCCATTCGATTTCAGCAGGACTGGATTATCCCGGTATCGGCCCCGAACATTCATGGCTTCATGATATTGGTCGTGCCGAGTATGTGTCTGTGACGGATGTGGAAGCATTAGATGCGTTTCAATTGTCGTGTAGTACAGAAGGCATTATCCCTGCGCTGGAACCGTCCCATGCACTGGCTCACGTAACCAAAATTGCCCCTGATCTACCCAAAGATCACCTGCTGGTGATGAATATGTGTGGCCGTGGCGACAAGGATATTTTCACTGTTGCCAAGGCTTTGGGGCTGGATATGAGTTCGGAATAAAGGCCATAACCTTATCGATGTTCAGAGAACGCCAGGCCAACCAGTCTGGCGTTTCGCGTTCCCGTGTCTCAAATGTGAGACAGTTCCATCAGTTGGTTACAATTTAATGCTCCTCTTTCTAAGTGCAAAAACTTGACTCGCTCAGCCCAAACGGGTCTATTTTTATTTGGGAGGAATGTTGCTAAATGGAAATGTCTGGTGAATACCGCATTGATGCACCGATAGCCGAAGTTTGGGCTGCGCTGAATGATATCGAGGTTCTGAAGTCCTGCATTCCGGGTTGTGAAGAGTTAGAGCAGATCTCTGACACGGAAATGACCGCGAAAGTCGCGTTGAAGATCGGGCCTGTGAAGGCAAGGTTCAACGGGGCCGTTACATTTCAAAACGTCACTCCGCCTGAAGGCTATTCTATTGTTGGCGAGGGCCAGGGTGGTATTGCCGGGTTTGCCAATGGCGGGGCTGATGTTCAGCTTGTAGAAGATGGTGAAGGGACTGTGTTGACCTATCAGGCGAAAGCACAGGTGGGCGGTAAAATCGCACAGCTTGGTTCACGGTTGATAAAATCTACAGCGGCCAAGCTGGCCGACAAGTTTTTCAAGAATTTTCGCGATGCGCTGGCGACAGAGGAAGTATCTGCCTGAATATGTCGCGCGATTGAGCAATAATAAATAATAAGGGAGGAATACGAATGACTGAAGTTTCGATGACCGTGAACGGGAAGGCCGTAAAGGCGAATGTCCCCGACAACACTTTACTGGTGGAATTTATCCGCGAAAATCTGCGGCTGACCGGTACCCATGTGGGCTGTGACACTAGCCAGTGCGGGGCTTGTGTGGTGCATGTGAACGGCAAAGCGGTGAAATCATGTGCGACACTTGCGGTTGCGGCAAGTGGTGCCGATGTGACAACCATTGAAGGCCTTGCAAATGGTGACATGCACCCGATGCAAACCGCATTCAAGGAAAATCATGGGCTGCAATGTGGTTTTTGCACACCAGGTATGATTATGACCGCAACCGATATGGTGGCGCGTTACGATGCAAGCGGTAAAGAACTGACTGAAGTCGCAATCCGAAGCGAGTTGGAAGGCAATATTTGCCGCTGTACAGGATACCATAACATTGTGAAAGCCATTTCGGACGGTGCGTCTAAAATGGCGAATTCATAGGGGGATGATGAGATGAGTGAAGGAATAGGCGCACGTGTCCTGCGCAAAGAGGATAAACGATTTTTAATAGGCAAGGGCCGTTACACTGATGATATCGTAGAGCAGAACCAAGCTTATGCGGCTTTTGTACGTTCCCCGCATGCCCATGCGGCAGTGAAAAGCATTGACGCATCGGCTGCGGAAGCAATGGACGGTGTTGTAGCTGTTCTGAACGGTGCGCAGCTCACCGGTGACGGCATTGGCAACATCATTTGTGGCTGGGCGGTAAATTCCAAGGATGGCAGCCCGATGAATATGGGCGCCTGGTCCGCACTGGCCACAGATAAAGTACGTTATGTGGGCGATGCCGTGGCGATTGTTATAGCTGATGATCTTGCCACAGCGCGACTGGCTGCAGAGGCGATTGAGGTGGATTATGAAACGCTACCTGTTGTTGTGCAATCGGTGGCAGCACTGGAAGACGGCGCGCCGCAAATTCACGAAAACGCGCCCAACAACCTGATCTATGACTGGGAAATCGGCGAAGAGGCTGCAACAGATACAGCCCTTGCAAGTGCCGCGTATACCACGGAAATGGACGTCGTTAACAATCGCCTGTCGCCCAATGCGATGGAGCCGCGTGCAGCAATAGCCACCTTTAATGAGGCAGACGACCATTACACGCTATACACAACATCACAAAATCCGCATGTCGCACGTTTGGTGTTATCAGCGTTTTATAATGTGGCTCCTGAACATAAATTACGTGTTATTGCCCCTGATGTGGGTGGTGGGTTCGGATCAAAGATTTATATTTATCCAGAAGAAATCGCTTGTCTTTGGGCTTCGATGAAAACCAACCGCTCGGTGAAATGGACCTCTGATCGTACGGAAGCGTTTCTGACTGACGCACACGGGCGTGATCATATTACCCNTGCCAAAATCGGTTTTGACAAGGATCATAAAATTGTCGGCCTGAAGGTAGATACCAAGGCGAACCTTGGTGCCTATATGTCGCTATTCAGTTCAGCTGTACCAACCTACCTTTACGCAACTTTGCTGTCAGGCCAATATAATATTGAAAACATCCACTGTAATGTTAAAGCGATCTATACCAACACGGCTCCGGTAGATGCCTATCGTGGTGCAGGCCGCCCCGAAGCCAGCTATGTGATGGAACGGTTGATGGAGACCGCTGCACGCGAAATGGGTGTCAGCCCTGCGGAATTGCGGCGCAAAAACTTTGTGACCGAGTTCCCGCATCAAACCCCCGTTATCATGGCTTACGATAGTGGTGATTTCGCTGCTAATCAGGATCAGGCGATGAAAGCGGCAGATTATGCGGGCTTTGAAGCACGCCGTGCGGAAGCTGCAAGTCGCGGTAAATTACGCGGTATCGGTTTTTCCAATTATATCGAGGCTTGCGGTATCGCGCCTTCAGCTGCTGTCGGCAGTTTGGGCGCAGGCGTTGGCCTGTGGGAAAGTGCCGAAGTGCGGGTGAACCCCGTAGGCACTATCGAAGTGTTGACAGGATCGCACAGTCACGGACAAGGGCATGAAACCACATTTACTCAAATTGTAGCGGAACGTTTCGGTTTGCCCACGGAAAATATTCAAATTGTGCATGGTGATACGGATAAAGTTCAGTTCGGTATGGGAACATATGGCTCGCGTTCAGGCGCGGTTGGCATGTCCGCGATAGTCAAAGCCTTGGACAAGGTGGAAGCGAAGGTCAAAAAGATCGGTGCACATGTTCTGGAAGCATCAGAAGATGACATCATCATTGAAGATGGGGCCGTGAAAGTGAAAGGTACCGACAAGCAAATGCTGTGGCATGAGGTTGGACTTGCAGCTTATACGGCGCATAACATCCCTGAAGGCATGGAGCCGGGCCTGAAAGAAACCTCTTTTTATGACCCCAGCAACTTTACCTTCCCTGCGGGTTGCTACATCTGCGAAGTTGAGGTTGATCCCGAAACGGGCACGACCGAGATCGTGCAATTTGTGGCGTCCGATGACTTTGGCACGATCATCAACCCAATGATTGTTGAAGGTCAGGTACATGGCGGTATTGCCCAAGGTATTGGTCAAGCCTTACTGGAAGGCGTAGTTTACGATGACAGCGGACAGTTATTGTCGGCGTCTTATATGGATTACACTATGCCGCGCGCCGATGACCTGCCAAGCTATTCGGTGCACCATCAGTCAACCGAATGTCCGGGCAATCCATTGGGCATGAAAGGCTGCGGTGAAGCGGGTGCTATCGGTTCGCCCCCGGCGGTGATCAATGCGATAACAGATGCGATCGGCAACAACGATGTATCTATGCCTGCAACACCTGCAAAAGTCTGGGCAGCCATTCAAGCGGTTGGCGCCAAACAAGCAGCAGAATAGGAGAGAAAAGATGTACGATACAAAATATCACAAAGCATCAAGCGTCGCAAAAGCGGTTTCCTTGATGGGGTCTGCTGATGACGGAAAACTTATGTCAGGCGGCCAAACCCTGTTACCAACGATGAAAGCGCATTTGGCAGCTCCCAGCGATCTGGTGGATGTCAGCGGTATTGCCGAAATGAACGGGGTCAACGTCAATAATGGCATTGTGACCATCGGGGCTGCAACCACACATGCAGAAGTGGCAGGTAATGCCGCTTTGCGCGAAGCCTGTGCCGGTGTGTCTGATCTGGCAGCCAATATCGGCGACCCTGCGGTGCGTCATGTGGGAACCATCGGCGGCTCGATTGCCAACAATGATCCTGCGGCGGATTATCCGGCGGCCTTGTTGGCACTGGGTGCGACGATCAAAACCAATGCGCGTGACATTGCAGCGGCGGATTTCTTTGTCGGCTTGTTCGAAACCGCACTTGCAGATGATGAGGTGATTGTCAGTGTCAGTTTTGAAGCACCGGACAAGGCCTGTTATGCTAAATTCCCCAACCCCGCATCACGTTATGCAATGACTGGCGTCTTTGCTGCACTTACAGCGGATGGCGCACGTATTGCGGTAACCGGTGCCGGCGACGATGGGGTTTATCGCCAAGCGGATATGGAAGCAGCCTTGGATGGCAACTGGAGTGCGGACGCACTTTCATCGGTGTCGGTTAGTGCTGACGGGATGCTTTCCGACATGCACGGTGATGCAACATACCGGGCCAATCTGGTGAAAGTTATGGCAGGCCGTGCTGTTGCGGGCTGCTAACCTTAACGAAACATTCCCAGTCCTGTTCATCGGGACTGGGTCAGTTATGCTGGTCATATGACAGATACCCTGCCAACATCTATCGACGAAACCCTGTCGCTATTGCGTGCAAGTAACTACATTTGCGACCGTGGACTGGCGACGCTGACCTATTTGTCGCTCACTCTGAACCGGCCCATCTTTCTGGAAGGTGAGGCGGGTGTGGGCAAGACCGAGCTGGCCAAAACACTGGCCGCTGGCTTGGGCCGTGATTTGATACGCCTGCAATGTTACGAAGGGCTGGATGCCTCTACGGCCGTTTATGAGTGGAACTTCGCCGCCCAAATGTTGGCTCTGCGTGAGGGTGGTGACGGCGCGGATATTTACAGCGACAAATACTTGATCAAGCGCCCCTTGCTGCAAGCGATGGAGCCACATGAAAATGGCCCACCGATATTGCTGATCGACGAGATAGACCGTACGGACGCCCCGTTTGAAGCCTTCCTTTTGGAAGCCCTGTCGGATTATCAGGTCACTGTGCCCGAGATCGGCACCATTAAGGCCACTGAACCACCCATCGTGATCCTGACCTCTAACCGCACCCGTGAAGTACATGACGCGCTGAAACGCAGGTGCCTGTATCACTGGGTTGATTACCCTCGTTTTGAGCGGGAATTGGAAATCCTGCAAGCGCGTGTACCCGAAGCGGCAGACGCTCTTAGCCATGAGGTTGTGGGCTTTGTGCAACGCCTGCGGGATGAAGATCTGTTCAAAGCACCCGGATTGGCTGAAACGCTGGATTGGGCGAAATGCTTGGTCGCCCTTGATGTGGTGGCCCTGTCACCTGAAATCATTGCCGATACCATTGGGGCGGTACTAAAATACCAAGACGACATCGGTAAAATCCAGGGCTCAGAAGTCAATCGCCTGCTGGAAGCCACCCGAAGCGACCTTCGAGCCGCAGAATGACCACTGCTGCCTTGCATGAGGGCCGCCTTGTGCAAAATATCATTTATTTTTGCCGTGCCCTGCGCCGCGCGGGCGTGCCTGTGGGAACCGCGCAGGTAAAGGATGCCATTCGCGCCGTGCAGGCTGTGGGGTTCACCGAGCGGGCCGATTTCTTCGTCACATTACAGGCCTGCCTCATCACACGGGGTGATCATATGCAGGTGTTTTTACAGGTGTTCAACATGTTTTGGCGCGATCCTGAGTTTCTGGAAAACATGATGCAAATGATACTGCCAATGATGCAGGTGGAAGAGGTGCCCAAAAAGCCAAAAGATGCACAAACCCGTGCTGCTGAAGCGATGATGGATGATACTAAAACGCCACAGCCAGAAGACGTGAAAGAAGAACTAACACTGGAGGCAGAGTTTACTACATCAAAGGCCGAGCGGTTTGGTACGATGGATTTTGAACAAATGACCGTGGCGGAATTGCGCGATGCGCAGGCTGCGATTGCGCAAATGCGTCTGGCTATCCCAAAGCTGGCATCACGGCGTATGGCACTGGCCTCTTGGGGGCGTAAAATTAATGCGCGTGCCACGTTTCGGGCGGCAAGCCGCACCGGTGGTGAGATTTTACACTTATCAAAAATGGCCCCGCGCGAAAAGGTACCCAACCTTGTGGTGCTCACAGATATATCTGGTTCGATGTCGACCTATTCGCGCATGATGCTACATTTTATTCACTCTGTGATGCGATCATCAGGGCGGGATTGGGCAAAAGTACATGCCTTTACCTTTGGCACACGTCTGTCGAACATTACTCGATTGCTTGACCATAAAGACCCCGATGCTGCCTTGAAAATCATTGGAACACAGGTGCAGGATTGGGATGGCGGCACGCAAATTGGTGCAAGCCTGAAGGAGTTCAACTATAATTGGTCGCGCCGCGTTCTAGGTGGGGATGCCACGGTATTATTGATCACCGACGGGCTGGAACGGGATGACCGGCACCTGTTACACAGGGAAATGCGCCGCTTGAACCTGTCATGTCGCCACCTGATCTGGCTGAACCCACTCTTGCGCTTTGATGATTTTGCCCCGCTTGCAGGTGGTATCCGCGCCATGCTGCCCCATGTTGACAGCTTTGCCGCGTGTCACAATCTTGCATCTTTGTGTGAATTGGCAGAGGTTCTTAGTGGCGCAAATGGCGCGGCTATGAAACGACAAATGTTGGCAGCAATATGATACAACACCCAGATAATATGTCTTCCGTTGCCTTGGGCTATATGACTGCGGGGCAAAAAGTGGCGATAGCGACAGTGATCTCCACTTGGGGTTCCGCACCGCGCCCTGTTGGCTCTCAACTGGCTATTGCCGAAGATGGTACGTTCCAAGGGTCGGTTTCGGGCGGGTGTGTGGAAGGTGCGGTTATTCTTGCCGCACAAGACGCGCTTCAAGACGGGAAATGCCATGTGCTGGATTATGGTGTGGCTGATGAAGATGCCTTTGCCGTTGGGCTAGCTTGCGGCGGTAATATCCAGATTTTGGTTGAACCGATTGCACTGGGTGATGGACCCGATAAAACCCTGATCGAAACAATGGCTGACGCGGATAAAGCGCGTATCCCATTTGCCTATAGTGTGAACCTTAACGATTGGTCGCGTGAACGGATTAATCCCAAGGGTCTGATTACGGGCAAACGGGGTGATGTGTTTATCCATGTCGCAAATCCCAACATGCGCATGATCATCGTGGGGGCGGTGCATGTCACCCAAACCCTGGCTCCGCTTGCACGGATGGCAGGCTACGACGTTCAACTGGTAGATCCGCGCGATGGATTTGCATCACAAGCACGGTTTCCGAATGAAAAATTTGTGGACGCATGGCCTGATGAGGCATTGAAACAAATTGGGTTGGACGCGCATACTGCCGTGATTACACTTAGCCATGACCCTAAGATTGATACACCTGCACTTGCTGTGGCGCTGCGTTCTGATGCATTTTATATCGGTGCTCTCGGTTCACGGAAAACTCACGCAAAGCGGGTGGCACAATTACAGGGCGATGGGTTTAGTGATACGGAAATTGCTAGGATTCACGGCCCAATAGGCTTGAATATCGGTGCAAAAACACCTGCAGAAATTGCCGTTTCGATCATGGCAGAAGCCATTGCACGGCTGCGCAAGCCATGAAATTTGCCAATGTGGAATTAACTCAGGCCAAGGGCCATATTCTGGCCCATTCGATTACGCTGGAACGTGGGGTTTTGAAAAAGGGCATTAAGCTTGATGCGGAGGATCTGGAAAAGCTAATGCAAGCAGGGCAATCCCATGTCACAGTTGCAATGCTGGAAACGGGCGATATCGCCGAAAATGCAGCAGCCCAATCCCTTGCAAACGCTTTTTTGACGGATGGAGTGAAAGCCACACAGGCCTTTGCTGGGCGGGTTAATTTGGTTGCGGATTGTGATGGAGTTTTATCTTTGAACGCCTCTGCGATTGAGGCGTTTAATGCGGTAGATGAAGCGATAACAATTGCAACTTTGCCAAATTTTGTGCGGGTTAAAAAGGGTAGTTTGCTTGCAACATTGAAGATTATTCCCTACGGTGTAGCTGAAGTGCAAATTGCTAAAGCGGTGCAAGGCTTAGGGGGCTGTGCCTTGCAACTTCATGGATTTACACCCAAATCCTGTGACATCATTTTGACACGCACGGCACACTTTAAGACGTCACTTTTGGCGAAAGCCGAAAAGGTTCTTCAGGCGCGTATTATCCCTTTGGGGTTGCAGATGGAAAGCTGCCGTATTGTAGATCATTCAACACAAGCGGTGGCAGATGCAGTTCTAGCTACAAAAAGCGATATGGTGCTGATCTTGGGTGCATCGGCCACTTCTGATAGACGTGATGTCGTGCCTGCAGGAATTATTGCGGCGGGGGGGCAAATTAAACGATTTGGCATGCCCGTAGATCCTGGGAATTTACTGGTATTAGCATCGCGGAATGATCGTGCTGTTATTGGCTTGCCGGGGTGTGTGCGTAGCCCCGCGCTAAACGGTGCAGATTGGGTGTTGGAACGGCTTTGTGCGGATATGCCAGTGGAGACCATCGACGTAATCCGCATGGGAGTTGGTGGTTTGTTAAAGGAAATACCCGACCGAATTTTGCCGCGTATGCAGCGTGACCAAACTGGATCCGGAGTAACAGCGATACTGTTGGCAGCGGGCAGTTCAAGCCGTATGCGCGGGGTTGATAAACTGATGTGCAAAGTTGGTGGGCTGCCGTTGTTACGTCACTGTGTAGAAGCGGCATTGGGTTCCGATATTGATCATTGCATTGTGGTGTTGAAAAAAGGCGCTGACGACCATCGGGAAGCCTTACAAGGTTTACGTGTCGAAATTGTTGAAGTGGACGATGCGGGGCTAGGTATGTCTGCATCCTTAAGGGCAGGGATATTAGCAATAAATACGTCACCCAAAGCGATTTTGATTGGATTGGCTGATATGCCGGATCTAACATCTGGCCATTTTAACCAAGTGATCACAGCTCATAATCCAAGTAAAAACCGCTATATAGTTTGCCCGACAAATCCAAATGGGAAGCGGGGTCACCCGGTTTTATTTGACGCAAAATTTTCAGAAAATCTGGCAAATTTACAAGGTGATGCAGGAGCCAAAGATATTGTGAGAAATGTTCCGGAATGGGTCCATGAAGTCCCAATGGACGCGGCGGTTTCGCTTGATTTGGATACACCTGAAGCATGGGATGTTTGGACGCGTAGCTTTAAAATACGCACCAAGCGCAAACATTAAAACGGGATTCAAATGTAGAATTGATTGTTTTTAGTTTTACTTATGATCCCCCATCGCATTTATATCTTAGGCGTTCCGATTTATGAATTATTGTTCTGCATGGGATAGTTTTGTTGTGGGCTTCATTTATACTTGAATTTCGGTTCGCCCGTGCCACACGAAGACATAAAATAAAAAAGGTTACAAGATGAACAAACGCGTCATTGCAATTGCATATATGCACGAAAGTAACACCTTCACGATTATGAAAACGGGGATGAGTGAATTTCGGGCACGTTATTTTTTCGTTGGTGATGAGATTCCCAAAAACCTTACTGATACCGGAACAGAAATTGGCGGTTTCATTGCAGCGGCTGATGAACTGGGATGGGAACCACTTTATACAGTTGCTGCATCGGCGGAACCAGGCGGCCCTGTTACTGAAAAAGCCCGTTTGGAAATTACCGATGATGTCATAAGCAGGTTAAAGTTTTTGGCACCTTTTGACGGTATTTTTGTTGCCCTTCATGGGGCTATGGTCACCGAGACATCACAAGATGGCGAAACCCAGTTTTTGCATGCGGTACGCGAAGTGGTGGGGCCGGATATTCCGATTGCCGTTACGCTTGATCTGCACGCCAATATATTTGATGAGATGGCGGATCAGGTGAATATTATCGTCAGCTACAGAACTTATCCACATATTGATATGAATGAATGCGGTGTTGAGGCTTGCAAATTACTGGATCAGGCGATGAAGGGTGTGGTTAACCCTAAGATTACAATTTCGCGTCCGCCAATGCTGGTCGGTTGTGATGATGGTCGCACGACAAATGATGGCCCGATGTGTCGCCTTTTGGAATACGCTACACATGAGATGATAGCATCAGGCATTTTGAACGTAGCGATCAATGCGGGTTTTACAGATGCGGATGTTTATGCCGCCGGGCCAAGTGTACAGGTTACTTATGACGCTGCAAAAATCACACAAAAAGATGCCGCTGTAGTTGCAGATAATATTTGCGATGAAATATGGGGTTGGCGCGACAGTTATGAACTGCCTGTATCGCTTAAGGCTTGTATGGCCGAGCTGAAAAGCCGTGCAACGACTGACAGGCCAATTATCGTTGCTGATTATTCTGATAACCCCGGGTCAGGGGCTTACAGTGATTGCACGGCTGTGATCTCTGCTATGCTTGAAAGCGGTTTGAAGGACATCGCGGTCGGTGGATTGTTTGACCCAAAGGCGGCACATGAACTTGCAAATGCGGGCATTGGGGCCAGGGTTACTTTATCTATTGGCGGGAAAACCGACGCGCGTGTTGGCGGCGGCCCTATCACTGTCACAGGGGTTGTGAATTCAGTCAGCGACGGGCGTTATACATTTGAAGGCCCGATGTTCACGGGCGTGCCCAGCACCCTAGGAACCAGTGTGTGGTTTCAGGTTGGTGAGCTGGCCATTCTGATTGTATCTGAACGACAGCAAATGTTGGATAAAAATATCTTTCGGGTTGTGGGCATTGAACCTGCTGAAAAATCTATCGTTGTGGTGAAATCCATGCAGCATTTTCGTGGGGCCTTTGCACCGATTGCCGAAGATATTATCGTAACTGATGCGGGAGGCTTGTCTACGCCTGATATGACTAAGCGGACTTATTCCAACATACGCCGCCCGGTGTTTCCACTGGATCAGATAGATGGTTGATCTCTATTACATTGCCATAATCGGGGGTATGACATAGAAATTTATATATCTGATCTACAAGTCTTGTTGTGATCTGCCGTGACTCATTATAGCAATAATCAAAAGATATTATTGGAGATGCTGATGTCTGTTGAATTGGAAAATTATGATGATATTCGCAATGCAATAGCCAAACTATGTACGCATTTTCCAGGTGAGTATTGGCGCAAGCTTGACCGCGAAATGGCGTATCCACGCGAATTTGTCGAAGCATTGACCCAAGCCGGATGGCTTTCTGCACTTATCCCAGAAGAATACGGCGGTGCGGGACTTCCATTATCCGCTGCTGCTGCGATATTGGAAGAGATGCAACGCGCGGGCTGTAATGCCGGCGCTTGCCATGCACAGATGTACACGATGGGTACGCTTCTGCGTCACGGGTCCGATGTGCAAAAGCAAAAATATCTACCAAGCATCGCAGATGGAAGCCTGCGTTTGCAAGCATTCGGTGTTACTGAACCAACATCTGGTACGGATACGGGCGGACTAAAAACAACCGCGAAACTTGACGGTGCTCATTTCATAGTGAATGGGCAAAAAATTTGGACAAGCCGCGCAGAATACTCTGACCTTATGATACTTTTGGCACGCACAACCCCGCTTAAAGAAGGCATGAAAAAAACCGAAGGGCTTTCAGTTATAGTAGTTGATATGCGAGAAGCAATTGAGAATGGCCTAACCATTCGACCTATCCGCACGATGATGAACCATGCAACAACCGAAGTCTTTTTTGATAATCTAAAAGTCCCTGCTGAAAATTTGATTGGAGAGGAAGGTAAAGGCTTTAGATATATTCTGTCTGGTATGAATGCAGAACGTATTCTGATTGCTGCCGAATGTGTCGGTGACGCGAAATGGTTTACCGAAAAATCTGTGAACTATGCAAAAGAACGCTCTGTCTTTGATAGACCCATTGGCCAAAACCAAGGAATTCAATTCCCAATCGCGAAAGCTTACGCAAACATGCGCGCCGCAGAGCTGATGGTTAAAGAGGCATTGCGATTGTACGAAGATGGTAAAAACCCTGGTGCCGAAGCAAATATGGCAAAAATGCTGGCAGCGGATGCGTCATTTGAGGCTGCTAACGCCTGCGTTCAAACACATGGCGGCTTTGGTTTCGCAGAAGAATACGATGTTGAAAGAAAATTCCGAGAGACCCGTCTTTATCAGGTGGCGCCGATTTCGACCAATCTGATTTTGTCTTACCTGTCCGAGCATGTGCTTGGCCTGCCGCGGTCTTATTAAGATGACGGGTAAACCTCTTTCAGATCTTTTGGTTGTGGCAATTGAACAAGCTGTTGCGGCTCCGTTGTGTACCGTGCGCCTAGCTGATGCGGGTGCGCGTGTGATTAAAATCGAACGCCCGGAAGGTGAAACTGCACGTAATTACGATTCTGCGGTCAAAGGTACATCTGCATATTTTGCTTGGCTTAATCGTGGTAAAGAAAGTGCTGTTTTGAACCTCAAAGACGATACGGATCTTGGCATCTTACATAATATGCTTGAAAAAGCGGATGTCCTTGTTCAAAATCTTGTGCCAGGCGCTCTTGGTCGAATGGGGCTTACCGCAGAGGTGATTACCGAAAAATATCCACATCTGATCGCAGTGTCGATCCTTGGTTACGGACAAGATACACCTTATGCCAAAATGCGTGCTTACGATATGCTTGTGCAGGCAGAAAGCGGGCTGTGCGCGGTAACTGGTTCGCCTGAAGCTCCTGCCAAGATAGGTATATCCGTGGCCGACATTGGAACAGGAATGAATGCACATGCTGCAATCCTAGAAGCACTAATTGCCCGCCAAAATACGGGCCTTGGCCAACTCATTGAAGTTTCAATGTTCGATGGCATGGCCGATTGGATTAGTGTACCATTTTTGCACTTTGAACATACTGGACGTGAAACCGCTCGATATGGGCTATCGCATGCCTCGGTCTATCCATATGGGCCTGCTCATTGTGCCGATGGATCTGTAATTATAGCAGTTCAAAACAACAAAGAATGGCAACGGTTGTGTGAAGGTGTTTTAATGCGGCCTGATTTTTTTAAACGTACAGAATTTGAAACAAATGCTGCACGGGTTCAAAATCGCGATTTGTTAGATGCAGAAATCGAACCAGTTTTCGCGGAAATGTCTGTGAATGAACTTATCAATCGGCTGGAAGTTGCCGGGGTTGCTTTTGGGCGATATACCGAGATACGCAATCTAAGTGATCACCCGGCGCTTCGCCGGACAGAAGTGACGCTTCCGGATGGGCAGATTATAACCATGCCCAGACCCGCAGGGCGCCAATCAGATTTTAAGACTGGGCCCCTTCCAGCGCTTGGTGAGCAAACAGATGCTGTACGGCGCGAATTCGGTCAGGAATAGCGGTGCAAATTAAAGGTCTCAAAACAGGCAAGTCGTCTGTATGGGATGAGTGGGTTCGATATTTCTGCCAACCAAAAGGCGATAAAAAAGCGAGAATGTCTAATGGGTAACAACGACCAAACACCTGTACATGGCACTTATGATATTGTGATCATCGGAGGTGCTATGATGGGTGCGTCAACCGCGTGGTTTTTGTCGGAGAACATAGATTTCAACGGTCGCGTTTTGGTTGTCGAAAAAGATCCCACTTATGAATATTCTTCTACCATGCATGCAAACAGTTGTATGCGCCAGCAATTCTCATCCGAGCTGAATGTCCGCATTTCCCAATTTGCTGCCGATTTCGTAAAAAACCTGCGCGGCTATATGGGCGATGACGACCGTGTTCCTGAATTGAAAATCCAGAACTTCGGTTATATGTATCTGGCTGATAACGAAGGTTTTGCGGATGTTTTACGTGAAAGCCATTCGGTACAGGTGGCAGCGGGTGCCCAGACAAAACTGATGGGCCCCGATGAGATCAAACAAGAGTATAGTTTTTACAATGTTGATGACATTGTTCTTGGCAGTATCAATACTGTGGATGAAGGATACTGGGATTCGATCACTGTCTTTGATTGGTGGCGTCGATCTGCCAAAGAACGCGGCGTGGAATATATTGCCAACGAAGTCGTGGCGATGACCAAATCTGACAATGGACGCCGTGTTGTATCCGTTACATTGAAATCGGGCGAGGTTATTTCCTGTGGCAAGGTGCTGAATGCGTCTGGCCCGCGTGCTGTGCGAACAGCCGCTATGGCAGGCGTAAATATTCCCGTTGAGCCGCGCAAGCGTTACAGCTGGGTTTTTCAAGCCGAACAACCGTTGGAGCACGCTTTACCGCTGACCATTGATCCCTCGGGCGTACATGTTCGCCAAGAGGGTGCCAACTATTATCAAGCGGGTGGTCATTCGTATATTGATCCTGCGGTGGACTACGATGATTTCCATATGGATCATTCCCTGTGGGAGCAGCATATCTGGCCGACCATTGCTACCCGCATTCCACAGTTTGAGGCCATCAAGGTCACCAATGAATGGGTTGGGCACTATGCTTACAACACCTTTGATCACAACGCGATTATGGGGCCCCACACACAGGTTCAAAATTTTTATTTTCTCAATGGTTTTTCGGGGCACGGGTTGCAGCAATCTCCGGCGATGGGACGTGGTACTGCCGAAATGTTGATTTACGGTGAATATCGTTCTTTGGATATGTCGCCCTTTAATTATGATCGTATTGTGCGTGGCGAGCAGTTTATTGAAAAAGCAGTGATTTGATGGAATTGACTGCATAGAGTTACGAATAAACAGCCTGATTTCAGAGGCGAGGTGACATTGTGTAGACTTGACTGGTATTGTCTTGTTGGTTCACTATCGCAGAATACGTCTGCTAATTTCTATATATTATAGGTGATTTACGTGCTGAAAAGATACTTCGTAAATGCAATGTTGTTTTTATTGTTTGCTGGAATGGCCAATGCTGGAGGCTATCCTGAAAGTACATTTTTATATCAGTCAGATACCGATTTTTCGGGTGGCGACCTGCGGACTATTTATGAAACCTCGCAAGTCTATTGTGAGAAAGCCTGTGGCGATGAGCAAAGTTGCAAGGCAATTACCTACAATATGCGCAATGGTGCATGCTTTCTGAAAGACGACAGTTATCAGATTGCACCGTATGTTGGGGCAATTTCTGCAAGACTTATTAGCTCAGACCCCGCTCAAATCACTTTAGGGAATGCGCGTTTGCAAAAACTGAGCTATTTAACTGGCAATGAGAAGGCACGGGCTATTTCCTTTCGTGCGGATGTAGCACGTGCTGCTGGTATATTAAGATTACACTCCGGAAAGTTGAATGAAGAAGCTGTTAATGGATTTATTGATTTGCTGCAGGCGGCTGCGATCGATGGGAATAGTGATGCGTGGCTTAGAATACCCCATGAATTAAAAACATATGCAAACCAATTGCCCAGCACGTTATCACGACTACGGTACAATAGACTAGAGTATGCCGTGAACGCTTACTTAGATGCAAAAGGCGATCAGGAAGTGCCTGCTGTGCGTGCAATCATAAGAGATATTTCGAGTGATATCAGCAGGGGCGCGGATATTGTTGCGGCAACAAGGCATCTGAATGAATTGACGGGTTCAGACGATGAAACGGTTGCGAAAGCGCGTGCAAAATTCGGACCCAGAGTATTGGATTATGACATTGAAACGACCGCTTCAAAGCCGCGCGTGTGTTTCACATTTTCAGAAAAACTAATCAATAAAGGGATTCATTATCTTGATTATGTACAAACCCTGAATACTGATTTGGTGGCAGAGGTAAACGACCAAAGACTTTGTATAAGCGGTATGAAATTTGGCGAAAGTTTTGCGTTGACGATACGGGCCGGACTGCCTGCAAAATTAGGTGAGGTGACGATAAAACCTCATTCCTACATGCTTTACATACCGGATCGTGCTCCTGCAGTTCGGTTTCAGGGTAATGGCTATGTGTTGCCAAAAGGTGAAACGGCAACGCTTCCTATTGTGACTGTAAATACGCAATCTGCTGATATTAAAATCTATCGAGCAGAAGATCGTAATCTGTCGCCATTGCTGCTTAAGCAATTATTTTTGAATCCTTTATCACGCTATGATGCTACGGAAATGGCAGATCAGTTCGGGGATATGGTTTGGCAAGGGATTGCAGAAACTGAAAATAAACTAAATCAGGAAATAGTCACGGCCTTGCCTGTGCAGGATGTGATTGGTGCCTTCGCCCCCGGCCTTTATGTTATGACGGCGCGTTTACCCGATTTTAGAACATATTCTGCGCCCGCTACCCAATGGTTCTTGATTTCAGACATTGGGATGACCAGTTTTTTCGGATCGGACGGACTACATATATTGGCTAAATCTTTGGGTGCAGCATCTGATCTTGCAGGGTTGAAAATTGATCTGATTTCCCGCAACAACAAAATTATAGCGTCAATTGAAAGCGATAAGAGCGGGTACGTTTATTTTCCTGCGGCCACCCTAAAGGGACGGGCGGGCAACGCGCCTGCTGCAATCGCTGCGCACAATGACAGGGATTTTGGATTTATTGATCTGACTTCAAGTGCGTTTGACTTTTCTGATCGCGGGGTAGAGGGCCGTGCGGCATCGGGTGAATTTGATGTGTTTGCAACTACGGATCGCGGAATTTATCAGCCCGGCGATGATGTCATGTCCACAGTGCTTCTGCGCGGTTCAAAATCCAACAGCATTCCGGATTTACCGTTGACAGCGATTACCTATCGACCGGACGGGCAGGAATACAGCCGTGCTGTTCTAAAAGACCAGGCTGCGGGGGGGCGTGTGTTTTCCACTAAAATTGCGCGTTCTGCACAGCGTGGTAGATGGTCAATGCGAATATACATGGATACGGATGATGATCCACTTGCGGATGAAAGTTTTCTGGTTGAAGATTTTGTGCCGGAACGTATCGACTTCACCCCGATCTTACCGGATGGCTCCATTGTACAATCTGCACCGCCGGAGCTATCAGTCTCTGCAAGCTATCTTTACGGCGCAAGTGGTGCCAATCTACCACTAAGCGGTGTAATTGAACGGCGTACTACTACGGAAATGCCTGCCTTTCCGGGATTTCAGTTTGGATCGTCTCTTGCCGAAGAGCGTGTGAAAGTGATTACACTTCCAACGGGCTTAACCACCAATGATGACGGGCTGTTGAAAATCAATATTCCGATTCCGGAGAGTGCGTCACCCTATCAACCTGAGAAGTTGAAGGTTTCTTTGCAAATGCGCGAGGGGTCGGGGCGACCTGTCGAACGGGTGTTAACGCGGTTGATGGAACCTGTTTCTGCGTTGATTGGCATTAAGCCGTTGTTTGACGATTCTGTACCGGAAGGGGCACAGGCTAGCTTTGAAATCATCGCTGTTGGATCAGGTATGGCGTTGACCGACTTGGGTAATGCTAAATGGCGTGTTGAGCGGATTGAAACCGATTACCAGTGGTTTAAAGTTGATGATCGCTGGAGCTATATGCCGATTAAATCGCGTGAAGTTGTGGAACAAGGCGTGATTTCCATTGGAGCAGACAAAGCTGCGAAGCTTCAACTTCCTTTGACCTGGGGCAACTACGAATTGACGGTAGAAGCAAAAGACGGCAGCGATGTGCGGTTTGGCAGTTACCGATTTTATGCTGGATATTATGGTTCTGCGGGGAATGCGGATACGCCTGATCGGTTGAAAACCGGTCTTGATCAGGATGCGTATAAACTGAATGACACGTTAAATTTGCGTATTGCAGCACCTAGTGACGGGATGGCGCAAATTGTTGTTATGAATTCTGGATTTGTGACCCAGAGAACAGTTGCGATTCAAAAAGGCGAAGCCGAGGTTGAATTTAAGGTCGATGAAAACTGGGGGAGTGGTGCATATATCTTAACCAGCTTTATCCAGCCAACCGATATGAAACAGGGGCGCAATCCGACACGCGCGGTCGGGGTGAATTGGGTGCCAGTGCATTCCAGCGATAAAATTATTGCACTGAATTTTGAATTGCCTGATAAAATCAGCCCCAATCAACAGACTACGATTAAACTTATAGCTTCGTCTGCTGGTGCGGGTGAAATCTATGCAACCGTTGCAGCGGTGGATTTGGGAATATTGAACATTACAAGTTTCAAAGCACCAAATCTGCAGGACTATTATTTCGGACAGCGTAAACTTGGTTTTGAGATGCGTGATCTATACGGTCGCCTTATTGACGGTTTTGCGGGTGCCGATGGCATTTTACGCAGTGGTGGCGACGCGGATAATGCGCGACAGGGTGTTGGGCCCAAAACCGAAACGTACCTTACGTTGTTTTCGGGATTGTTGACGTTTGACGAAAACGGTCAGGTCCAGATACCTTTGGATATCCCGGAGTTTAACGGCACGATGAAATTAATGGCTGTTGCGTGGTCGGACAATGCGGTAGGGCAAACCTCAACCGATGTTCTGGTCCGTGACCCAATTGTGGTTTTGGCGAATGCGCCGCGTTTTCTGTCGCCAGGCGATAAATCCAGTTTAAGGTTGGAAATCGCGCATGCTTACGGGCCTGCCGGTACTGTTGGCATTGATTTGAAAAGTTCAAGCGAGATTGCACTGGGCTTCACAAGTAAAATTTTCACACTGGCAGGGGATGGGCGGAAATATCTGGAAGTGCCATTGACCGCACGCGATACAGGTACAGGTNAAATTCATGTAGATGTAAAACTACCAGGCGGCAAAGTTTTAACAAAAACCNTTATCTTGCCTGTTCAAAGAAATGACCTTCCAATTGTTAAACGTTGGAATATGTCGGTTGCCGCCAACAATTCTATGTCTATTCCAACTGATCTGTTAACTGCATTTAGCAATGACGCCCGTTTGGCGGTTCTTCCGCAATCACAGGCGCGGTTGGATGTGGGCGGAATTGTTTACGCATTGGAAAACTATCCTTATGGCTGCACAGAACAATTGATTTCGCAGGCTGAACCGCTGATGTCATTCATAGACCAGCTTGATGATCCTGCGACAGCAAGCCTTCGGATACAACAGACAATTACCAAGGTTGCAGCCAATCAGGCAACCAATGGCGGGTTTGGTCTGTGGCGGCCGCGCAGTGAGAATCAATGGCTTGATGCCTATGCGACGGATTTTCTGGTGCGGGCACAAAAATCGGGGGCTACTGTTCCAGACCGTATACTACAGACCGCTCTTTCACGGCTAAAAAATACTATAAATAATGCCAGTGATTTCGATGATGGTGGCGAAGAAATTGCCTATGCATTGATGGTCCTTGCCAATGTCGGCAAGGCGTCGATTGGTGAATTGCGTTACTATAGTGATGCAAAAGGCGATGCATTTGGAACAGCACTTGCGCAGGCCCAGCTTGGTGTGGCCTTGGCGGCATATGGTGAAAAAGACCGTTCCGAAGCGATGTTTTCACGCGCGTTTCGGAAACTTGAAGATGGGACGGAACGCGAGGGATATGATGATTTTGGTTCTGCACGACGTGATAAAGCTGCTGTTTTAGCACTGGCCGTCCAAGCCGGTTCGCTTTCCGCTTCACAGGCAATTGAAAGAGCAAATTTTGTACGTCTTGCATCGAACGGAAGCACGCAAGAACAGGCGTGGGCTTTGCGGTTGGCGGCGTCCGCACAAAACTCAGAAGAGGGTCAAGCGTTGTTGAAAGCAGAAAAGCTGTTTTCATATCTGGATGTTTCACAAGGGCAGGCTTTGATTGAAAACAAACTAGAGACCGACGTAGAAATGGTATTGACCGCCACAGGATCATCGTCCGGAAAAACAAAGCGCCAATCAAACGGATATAAAATCAAACGCAGCTTTTATACGATCAAAGGCGACAGGGTTGATCAGTCACAAATTGCACAGAACGATAAAATTATCGTCGTGATTAAGGTGACGCCGGAAAGCGACAGGTTCGGCCGTTTGATGATTAATGATCCTTTGCCTGCAGGCTTTGAGATTGATAATCCAAACCTGTTGCAATCAGGATATACGGCATCCCTACCATGGCTTGATAACTTGCAAGAGGCAGCGCATAGCGAATTTCACAAAGATCGCTTCCTGGCAGCAATTGATTGGGGTGGAAACCGCAGTTTCAAACTAGCCTATGTTGTTCGCGCCATTTCAGTCGGGACGTTTCACCTGCCAGCCGCACATATCACTGATATGTATCGCGCCGATATGGGGGGTAATACCGCCAGTGGAGATGTCGTAATTGTTGGGCAATAAACGGTGGCTAATAACAGTTTGTATCGCGGGTTTCATCAGTCTGCTTGCCTTCGACCAATGGATTGAAACGACAGAGCTGCCGGATCTTGCGCCAGCCACATCGGATATGGTGTATGACCGGAATGGTGCTTTGGTAGCAGCGTTTTTGACGCCGGATGATTATTGGCGCTTTGATGCAGATATCGATCAGATTGATCCCAAATATATTGCGTTGCTTGTTGCATATGAAGACAAACGGTTTTACCGGCATAAAGGCGTAGATGTTCGGGCGATATTACGGGCTGTCGGGCAGTTTATGAAAAACGGTAAAATCGTTTCGGGTGGCTCGACGATTACAATGCAAGTTGCGCGGTTGACGGAACGGTTATCGACCGGATCGTTTATTGCGAAACTAAGACAGATCCGTGTGGCTCTTGCGTTGGAGCGACGCTTAAGCAANCGCGATATTTTACATCTTTACATGCAATATGCCCCGTTTGGTGGCAACGTAGAAGG
>JGI24723J26617_10001211_pt1 | contig 23282 bp, 24 predicted proteins | sample Cruoilmetagenom6_FD_26617 | JGI IMG/M metagenome (IMG submission 26617)
CTTTTACGCCGATTATTACTTTGAAAAAGATTTCTTGGTACTATCTATAATGTTGATTAAATACGGTCATAATTACAAATAAGGGTATCATTTTGGGTAAAGTCAGAAATTTTTTTGATGAATGGCGCAATCGGCGCAACCTGAAATGGTGGGAGCGTCAAAGTCGTAATGCAAACACTATGGATTTAGCCGAGTTGCATGACCTGCGAACAAGAGCACGACTTATTCATAATCGAATAAACAAATTAAATCATATTGCTGTATTCCGCCTGACTTTGCCCGTTATTGGGTCAAAAGCGATTAAAAAACCACAAGGTACAGAATGGGCACATCGACCAGAGGCATGGTCCGGCCCAGTCAGCCCAAGCGGGATGTCTTCAGTTGCTTCCAAATCGAAGATCGGCAATGAACTGGCCCTTTATCACGATTGCAATGCAAGTGAAATGACGCTCAGACAAGTTCGAAACAATCGTGAAGAAGATCTTGCCCCCTTTGGTATCCGGCTTGACGTTTTCAAGTTTGAAGGCTCGTTTCTTTCACTTGCTGTCGAGATGCCTGATACCGCAGTTGATGGTCTGAAAAAAGAACACATCATTCGCCTTACCTTAATTGTTGACAGTGAACGGCCACAGGAAATGTTTGCACGTCTGAATTTGCGGCACGGACCGAATACCGAACAAATCGTGCGCGAACTGGATCTGTCCACACGCGAAATATTTGTGGAGTTCGACTTATTCTATACAAACTTCAAAGAGGTGCGCGCACAAAACCTATGGTTCGACTTGATTTTTGAAAGCCCGTCTATGAACCAAATAACTATCCGTGACATATCAGTCATTCGCCGCCGTCGCGCCAACACATAAAGGTACGTAATGTCCAATTCATCTACTCTTACAAAAAAGCTTATTGCCAATGGTGTATATGAAGGCATTTACAAAGGTGAAAAAAGCGAAACCGCTGCGCCCTTATTGGAATTGACTTATTTAGGCAAAACGATTGATGAAGTGTTCGTAGACCCCCTAGAAGAACAAGAAAATACATGGCTTATCCGCTGCAAAATCCCGGTAGAAACTATATCGGATGGCATCCAGACCTATCTAATTTGCAAAACAGGCGAAGACATTATGTTGGACAGTTTTTCAATTGTAGCAGGCGAGCCTTTAAATGATGATTTGCGCAATGAACTTAATCTATTGCGTGAAGAGTTGGACATGTTGAAACGCGCCTTCCGGCGTCATTGTGTAGAAACCGTGGGGTGACGCCGCGTTTCGCGTGACAATCAAACATGATACATTAGGGTTATAAAACCTACAGTGATTTGAGGCTTCAATGACCCATCCAATATATTCTAATCTTTTCCAGCCTTTGGACCTTGGTTTTACCACGTTGAAAAACCGCATTTTGATGGGCTCTATGCATACAGGGCTTGAAGAGCTTGGTGATTGGAACCGCGTCGCACAATATTATGGTGAACGCGCGCGTGGCGGTGTTGCCTTGGCTGTAACAGGGGGCATGGCACCTAATATTGAAGGGGCAGTGTTACCTGGGGCAAGCGGGTTATTCAGCGATAAAGACATTGAAAACCACCGCATTGTCACTGATCGCGTCCACAGTGAAGGCGGTAAAATCGCCATGCAAATTTTACATGCCGGGCGTTATGCTTATTCACCCAAAGCTGTTGCGCCATCTGCCGTAAAATCGCCTATTTCACCATTTCCGCCAGCAGAGTTGGATGCGGACGGGATTGAAAAACAAATTCAGGATATGGTTGTGGCTGCAGCCCGCGCGAAAGAAGCAGGTTATGATGGCGTAGAAATTATGGGTTCGGAAGGTTACTTTTTGAACCAGTTTCTTGTCACCCACACCAACAAACGTACCGATGAATGGGGCGGATCATATAAAAACCGTATGCGCCTACCTGTAGAGGTCGTGCGCCGTGTCCGAGAGGCGGTTGGATCGGATTTCATCATTATCTATCGCTTGTCGATGATCGATTTGATCCCAAACGGATCTACTTGGGAAGAAGTTGTCATGTTGGCCAAAGCGGTTGAAGCTGCCGGAGCTACGATCATCAACACCGGTATCGGTTGGCACGAAGCCCGTATTCCAACCATTGCAACCTCGGTTCCGCGACGCGCCTTTACGTGGGTCACACAAAAACTGATGGGCGAAGTGAACATACCGATCATCGCATCCAATCGTATCAATACGCCTGAAGTGGCCGAAAGCGTTTTGGCAGATGGTTGTTCGGATATGGTTTCTATGGCGCGCCCGTTCTTGGCTGACCCTGAATTTGTGATCAAAGCCGACCAAGGTCGCGCCGATGAAATCGCGCCCTGTATTGCGTGCAATCAGGCCTGTCTGGATCACACTTTTGCAATGAAGCTGACCTCTTGTCTGGTCAATCCGCGTGCATGCAGCGAAACTGAGCTGAATTACACGAAAACCGATGCACCCAAATCCATCGCCGTGGTGGGTGCAGGCCCTGCAGGATTGTCTGCGGCACTTGTTGCCAGCCAGCGCGGGCATAATGTGACTTTGATTGATAAGGCCAATCAGCTTGGCGGTCAGCTAAATTTGGCCAAACAGGTTCCCGGCAAAGAAGAGTTTTGGGGTCTTGTGGATTACTTCAAACGGCAGGTTGAACTGTCCGGTATGACATTGCAGTTGAATACCGAAGCGACTGCAGAAACCCTTACAGGGTTTGATGAGGTTATCATTGCCACGGGAGTTTTACCGCGCGATCCGCAGATCAAAGGTCAGGATGCAAACAATGTGCATTCTTATATTGATGTACTGAAAGGCAATGTCACCGTGGGCGATAGGGTTGCTGTAATCGGCGCAGGCGGTATCGGATTTGATATGGCAGAATTTTTAGTCAACGGTGACGATAGTTCAACCGAAAACCTGGAAGAATGGAAACGCGAATGGGGCGTAGGTAGCCCCGCCCTGACCCGCGGCGGCTTGGCCGTAAATGGTGTACAGCCTGAAGAGCCGAAAAGACAAGTGCATTTGCTGCAGCGCAAAGCGCAAAAGCTGGGCAAAGGATTGGGTAAAACAACAGGCTGGATACACCGCGCAACCTTGGCCATGAAGCATGTTAACATGCTTGGTGGTGTTAACTATGAAGAAATTTCCGCCAATGGGCTGCATATTTCATATGGCGACGCACATGAAAACCCGACTATTCTAGAGGTGGACGACATTGTGCTTTGCGCCGGACAGGTCCCATATCGTGATTTGTTCGATCAGCTTACAGAACAGGGTGCTTCCGTACACGTTATTGGCGGTGCCGATATAGCGTCAGAATTGGATGCAAAACGCGCGATTAATCAGGGCAGTCGGCTGGCAACAGAACTTTAGGCATATCTATTTTCTAAGCCAGCTCATCCATCACCGCGACCAAAGTCGAGGTAATTTGCTGTTCTGACAATGAATGCCCTGCCTTTGACGCCATGATCAAGCGCGATGTCGGCCATGCGTTATGCAAGCGGTATGCGGTATGCGGAGGGCAGATCATATCATAGCGACCCTGAACGATGGTTCCGGGAATATCTTTAAGTATGCCAATATCCCGCATGATCTGGCCGTCCACCTGCAAAAAGCCCTTATTGGAAAAATAGTGGTTTTCAATGCGGGCAAAAGCACAGGCATATGCTGTTGGTGCCGCTACGGGGGATGTGTGGCTTTCTAATGAGGCAAGGGCTGTTTCCCAGCCTGTCCATGCACTGGCAAAGTTATTCTGTATTGTCTGGTCGTCGCCAAATAGTCTTTTAGCGTAACCGCTGATAATATTGCATCGCTCTTCCACAGGCAAAAGCCCTGTGAACTTTTCCCATTCTTCAGGGAAAAATTGGGCGGCTCCACCGCCATAAAACCAATCCAGCTCTTTTTGCGTCATCAAGAAAACTCCGCGCAAAACCAGATGGCGAACATGTGTTGGATGGGCTTGTGCATAAATCAAAGATAGTGTCGCCCCCCATGAACCACCAAAAACGATCCAGCTTTCAACACCCAGATGTTTGCGGATACATTCAATGTCATCGACCAGATGCCATGTTGTATTGTCTTCAACGCTCGCGTGCGGTGTTGAACGCCCACATCCGCGTTGGTCAAACAAAATAATGCGGTAAACATCGGGGTGAAAAAACCGCCGCATCCCGGGGCTACAACCCCCACCGGGCCCCCCATGCAGAATGACAACGGGGATACCATCCGGGTTTCCACATTCTTCAACATAAAGCGTATGGCCGTCGCTGACCTCTAGCATTTGATAGAAATACGGCTGAATAATCGGGTACAACTGTCGCCCTGCGCCAATTTGACTATCTGAATTCCGCATCTTCACCCTATATGGTATGTTATATGTAATAATTACTTTGCAGGTTAAGGGCCCAAGATCAATGGTAACAACGAAAACAGTTGATGTAGATGAAGTGGCCAAGTTTGAAGCAATGGCTGCGAATTGGTGGGACACAGAAGGTATGTTCAAGCCTTTACATATGATGAACCCCTGCCGTCTGGATTATATTACCGATCAAATTGCNGTGGAATTTGCCCGCGATCTGACTGGTAAACTGCCCTTCAAGGGACTGCGTATTTTGGATATCGGCTGCGGCGGTGGCTTACTGTCAGAACCAATGGCGCGTTTGGGGGCCGATGTTGTGGGTGCCGATGCGGCTGCGGGGAATATTCCGGTGGCACAAATTCATGCAAAGCAATCAGGGTTGGAAATTGATTACCGCCACATTACGGCTGAACAACTGGCGGCTGACGGTGAAAAATTCGATGTGGTCCTGAACATGGAAGTGATCGAACATGTCGCCGATCCGCTTGCGTTTTTGACCGCGTGCAAGGATTTGATGAAACCCGGTGGTCTGATTTTATGTTCAACAATCAATCGCAATCCCAAAAGCTATATGGTTGCGATTATCGGGGCGGAACATATTATGCGCTGGCTGCCGAAAGGCACGCATGACTGGAATAAATTCATCACCCCGGATGAACTGTTTGATTTGTTGAAAAACGCAGGCCTGACACCGGTTGACCGCAAGGGCTTTGTATTCAACCCGTTGAAATGGTCGTGGTCTATTTCAGATAGCGATCTAAGCGTGAATTACGTGACGGCCAGCACTAACTAAGTGCCGTTCTAAGTTCACGCAGGATCGGCAGGGTTGTTTTGATCTTATCGACACCCAATTTATTGATAATGCTGTCAAACACAGGCTCGACCGCGCGAACCGCATGGTCACGTGCATTGCGTCCTGCAATGCTTAAAGCAACTTTTTTCTTACGGGCATCATCCCAATCAGGGCGAATATGCACATAGCCCGCCATTTCAAGCTTGCTTAGCGTGTTGGTCATTGCACCCTTGGTGACTGAAAACAAACGTGCCAGCTGCGCAGGCGAACGCTCAACGCCCTGATGCGCCAGATGATTTAGAACTGAAAAGTGTGATAGCTCCATGCCCTTGGGCAGGGCTTTGGACAGTTGTGAGCGCACCAGCTGATCCGAGGCCATGATCTCGCTGAAAAGTGTTATTGCTAAAGAGTCTTCTGCGGACATTCTGGGCTTTGGTACTTTCGATCATGTTGCAAAGACGGGATACGCCTGCGGGCAGTCTCTACCTGTTCCAGATCAATTTCAACTATTGTTATGCCGGCTTGTGTTGCGGCATCCGCAATTATTTCACCCCATGGCGCCACAACCAGGCTGTGCCCGTAAGTTTGCCGTTGTTTGCCGACGGTTGCACTGTGGGTGCCCGTCTGGGCTGGTGCCAAAATATAACACCCTGTTTCTATTGCACGAGCCTGCAATAAGACATGCCAGTGCGCTTCTCCCGAAACAGGTGAAAACGCGGCGGGAACGGTAATAATTTGTGCGCCCGCTTGCGCAAGTGCACGAAACAAATGCGGGAAACGCAGGTCATAACAAATTGTAAGACCAACGGCCCCAAATGCACAATCCGCCAAAACCATCTTATCACCAGGGCGATACCCTTTGGATTCCCGATATGTTTCTGTCTTGGACAGGGCAACATCAAACATATGTATCTTATCATATTGCACAACAATATTGCCATCCGGCCCAATCAGAAAACATCGGTTGGCAAAGCGGCCATCGGGATCATCTGACAGCAAAGCCAGTGATCCGATCATTAAATGAATGCCCAGTTCTGCAGCAATTTTTTGATAAGCTTTCAGACTGGGGTCATCATTTTGATGATAAAAAACGCTGCGCTGGTGATCTTGATCGGTCGAAATGCAATTGGTTGCTTCAGGCGTTAGAATAAACTGCGCCCCTTGAACGTGTGCGTCGCGCACCATTTGCAACACGGTTTCCAGGTTGTCCTTTGGTTGATCGGACGCGCTGAATTGTATCAGGCCAACCTTCATGCTGCCAATATGGCGTCCAGTTTGCCATTCCGTTCCAACGCATATAGCTCATCGCATCCACCGATATGTTTACCACCAATAAATATCTGCGGTACAGAGGTGCGGCCTTTGGTGCGATGTATCATTTGAGCACGTTTTGCAGGGCGCACCATCACATTAATCTCGGCATAAGAAACGCCTTTTTGCGACAACAGCTTTTTCGCACGGACACAATAGCCGCAAATTGGTGTTGTATATATTTCAACTGATTTCATCATCATATCCGATTCATTTTCACTGGAATATATAGGTTTATTCCAGCCTTGCAACGCGGGCAAAGACCACCGCATTCACCTTTTCGGCACCCGCCTGTCTGCAAACTTCTGCACAGGCTGAAAGTGTGGCACCCGTTGTCATCACATCATCAATCAAAAGCACAGACCTACCCTGAAGCCGGTTTTGATAGGTTTTATTCAAAATGATGGAGCGGTTCATGTTGGTAAGGCGTGCAGCACGGCCCATGCCCTTTTGCATATCAGTGGGCTTGATACGATAAAGCAAATCGATCCATGCGCTTGATCTGTCAACTTGCGCCATGCTTTGTGCCAGTACCGCCGCTTGATTAAAGCGCCGTCGCAACAACCGCCACCTATGCAGGGGAACAGGGGCTATGATCATGTCAGGTTGCCAAATCGGCCGGCTTGAATGATACATCCATTTCGCCATTTCCGGCACCAAATCCAACCGATCAGAATGTTTCAACAACAGGGCTAATTTACGCCCCACCCCTTCATATAAAACGGAACATCGCCCACGATCCCATGCGGGTGGTGACCCCAAGCATTGGTCGCAATAACATGGATCTATTGCGCTTTCCTGAACGGGCACACCGCAACTGTCGCAGACCTGACCCGTGGCAAAGTGTGTTTCTTTCCAACAGTCTTGACATAAACCGCGTTCTTGTGACGTTCCAACACCGCAAGCCAGGCATCTGATAGGATAAAGCGTTTCCACTAACCGTTTTAAGATAGGCTTTCCCTTTCCCATACAAAAGTTTAGACGTAGCTCATGCAAAATCCGACACAGCTTTTTGATACCAATGCCCTGTCTCTGCACCGCAAACGTGCGGTGCAATCAGACAATGTGGCATGGTTCTTGCATGAATTTGCCGCTGACTGCGTTCATGAAAGACTGCAAGATATTAACAGAACCTTTACAAAGCCCGCATTTGTCGGTTGGGCCCCTGATATTTGGCAAAAAACACTTGGTTCAACAGGCACAAATACGCCTGATGCTGAAATCATTGATCTACAAAAGACCAATCATGACCTGATCATCAACGGGTTGACGCTGCACTGGGCCAATGATCCTGTTGGGCAATTGGTACAAATGCGCCAAGCATTGCAACCGGACGGGCTAATGATAGCGGCTCTTTTTGGAGGGCAGACTTTGCACGAATTACGCACAGCCTTTGCCGAAGCCGAAGCCCGGATTGAAGGCGGTATTAGCCCCCGTGTAGCCCCAATGGCTGAAATCAGGGATTTGGGTGCTTTGTTGCAACGTGCAGGATTTGCACTGCCGGTTGCCGACAGCATCACATTAAATGTTGAATACGATACCCCCATTCATCTGATGAATGATCTACGCAGTATGGGGGAAACAAATGCTGTTTACGGACGGCGTAAAACTTTAAAGCGCGAAACCCTTGCAATGGCAGCAGATGTTTACAGTGCAAACTATACAAAAACATCAGGCCGGATCGGCGCTACGTTTGAATTTGTTTTCCTGACAGGTTGGGCGCCATCCGCAGACCAACAAAAACCGCTGCGGCCGGGGTCTGCACAGCAACGGCTGGCAGATGCTTTGGGAGCAACGGAGTATAATTCTGATTAATGCATCACCCACTATACCTGCAATATAATGGTAATGGATATACCCCGTGACCTTGATAGTTAAATGCAGTATATGCAAATGCTACCATACTCAGGCAAAGATACTAAATATACCAAGGTAACCCGCCATCATGACAACACACGACAAACCGTCCCATGCTGGTGCCGATCACCCATCAGTAAAACCCGCAAAAACAGGTGTTTTAATCGCCAATCTTGGCACACCAGATGCCACTGATTATTGGTCAATGCGACGTTATTTGAACCAGTTTTTATCCGATCGTCGCGTAATCGATTATCCACGCTGGAAGTGGCAACCGATTTTACAGATGATTATTCTAACCTTGCGCCCATCCAAATCCGGGGCTGCCTATCGTAGTATCTGGAACACAGAAAAAAACGAAAGCCCTTTGTTGACCATTACGCGCGCGCAAAGAGAAAAGATCGCGTCGGAAATGGCCAAGGAATATGGTGATGATGTTATCGTGGACTTTTGTATGCGTTATGGCAATCCGTCTACCGAAAGCGTTATCAGGAAAATGAAAGATCAGGGCGTTGACCGCATCGTATTTTTTCCGCTTTATCCACAATATTCCGCACCGACCACAGCGACCGCGAATGATGAGGTATTTCGCACGTTGATGCAGATGAACTGGCAACCTTATATTCGCACAGTTCCTGCCTATTTTGACCGCCCTGATTACATAAAGGCTTTGGCAAGCTCTGTGCGGGATGCTTACGCTAAACTGGACAAAAAACCCGATATCTTGCTGACATCGTATCACGGTGTCCCGCTGCGCTATCTTACCGAGGGTGATCCATATCATTGCCAGTGTCAAAAAACCACACGCCTACTGAAGCAAGAGCTGGGCTGGGATGATACAGACATCAAGGTTGCTTTTCAGTCAAAGTTCGGGCCGGAACAATGGGTCGAACCCTATACAGTCGAAGAAGTAGCCCGTCTGGCGAAAGCAGGAAAAACCAACATTGCGGTAATCGCACCGGCTTTTTCATCTGATTGCGTAGAAACATTGGAAGAGATCAATGAAGAAATTAAAGACAGCTTCATAAATGCGGGTGGCAAAAATTTCACCTACATTCCATGTTTGAATGACACGAGCATACATATTGATGTGCTGGTCAATATCCTGAAGAATGAGCTTTCGGGCTGGGCTAAACCCAACTGACCTTATTTTGAATAGGCCTCCACAGGCGTACCAACATACTCTTTGTTGCCAACTCGTATAGCGATTTTACCGTTTTTCATTGCGCGAACGAACAGTCCTTGAACGGCAATACAGCTGCCCATCATGATGGTTTTATACATGCACTCTATCCCCAAAAATAGTTGCAATTGATTTGATATACTCAAACACCATCTACTGCATGTAAAATACACACACGCCCATAAAATGAAAGCGGTTTAGAAAAAGCAAATATTTCTATTTAAAGCCAATCTCTTAGCACAGATATAAGCGGTATGTCGGCAGCCGGCATTCGATAAGATTTCAGATCTTTGGCAAAAACCCATGCCAATTGCTGGCCTTCTTTGGGCGAAACAATTCCATCCCATTTTCGGCATGCAAAAACCGGCATCAACAGATGAAAGTCATCATAGCTGTGGCTGGCAAAGGTTAATGGCGCCAAACAGCTGGCCCATGTTTCAATACCCAGCTCTTCATGCAATTCACGGATCAGGGCCGCTTCCGGCGTCTCGCCATTTTCAATTTTACCGCCCGGAAATTCCCATAGCCCTGCCATGGATTTTCCGACTGGACGTTGCGCCAGTAAAACACGCCCATCCGTATCAATCAAAGCAACAGCAGAAACCAAAACCGTTTTCATGAACGATAATCGGCGTTAATCGTTATATATTGATGGGTCAGATCACATGTCCAGACAGTAGCAGTGCCAATTCCGGCACCAACGCCGACCGAAATAGAAAGCTCTGCGTTTTTCATGTAATCGGCGCCGGCTTCTTCAGTATACCCGTCCGCAACCCAGCCGTTTTCTGCGACCAGAATATCACCAAACGAAATAGACAGCTTATCCCTGTCGGCAGGTTCACCCGATTTACCAATGGCCATAACAACACGGCCCCAATTTGGGTCTTCGCCGGCAAGGGCAGTTTTAACCAATGGCGAGTTCGCGATCGCCAGCGCAATAATACGTGCTGAAGCATCTGTTGTAGCGCCTGTGACATTGATCGCCACAAACTTGGTCGCACCCTCACCGTCTTTCACCACCAGATGCGAAAGTTCCTGCATAACCTTACCCAACGCAGACGCAAAAACCTTACCGTCATTGCTTGCTACATCGTCGATCAGTGGCGCACCACTTTTTCCGGTTGCTACAAGCATCAAACTGTCTGAAGTGGATGTATCGCTATCCACCGTAATGGAATTAAACGAGCTTTCGTTCAACGAAGACAGCATAGATTGAAGTGCCAATGGAGCAACCGCCGCATCGGTAAAAATATAAACCAGCATCGTCGCCATATCAGGTGCAATCATACCGGAGCCTTTGGCAAAGCCCGCGATGCGTACTGTTTTACCGCCTATCTTCACTTCCCGAAACGCGCCTTTGGCAAATGTATCTGTCGTCATGATCGCACGCGCCGCAGCCTCGGCATAATTTGCAGACAGGTTAGCATTCAGATTTGCAATTTGCGCAATAATACGGTCATGCGGCAAAGGCTCACCAATCACCCCCGTTGAGGCAGTAAAGACACAAGATGCATCCGTGCCGACCTGATCCGCAACCACCTGACAAATGGCATCCACGGATGCACCACCTTTCGCACCGGTAAAGGCATTTGCATTACCCGAGTTTACCAATATCGCAAAAGGCTTATCCCCAGGTAAGGCTGTGCCCAACTTGCTTTGGCAATCCAGAACTGGGGCAGAGCGCGTTGCAGAGCGGGTAAAAACACCTGCAACAGAACTGCCGGCAGTAATTTCAGCCAACATCACGTCATCACGGCCAGCATATTTGACACCAGCCTGACCTGCCGCAAATCGCACACCGTCTATAACAGGCAGCTCAGGAAAGCCGCCCTTTGGTGCCAGCGGTGAAACATTGTTTGTTTTTGAAGAAGCCGCGGCCTTAAGCTGTTTTTTTAGCTTGGATACTTTTTTCTTTAGCTTCTTAATTTTGGCTTTTGTTTTGCCCATATCTTCACCCAGCACTTAGTCCTTAAGTATTTCAAATTTTTTGACAAAAGAAGGATCAACCTCTTGTTCTTTACGCACGATATTACCTGATGTTTCAAGTTGTGAGATTGCTTTCTCTAGCGCTGCGGCCTTTAGGCCCTCTTCTATTTCTTCAAGAACTGCGGCCAGTTCCGGTATGGGTTGGTTGCGCTTTCCATTCAACTTAATCACATGCCAGCCGAACTGTGTTTTGACGGGCGCTGAAATCTGGCCCACTTCCAATGCCACCATAACCGCTTCGAATTCCGGCACTAGGCGGCCCAATCCTGCCCAGCCCAAATCACCGCCTTGCGGGCCGGTTGGACCCGTAGACATTTTTTTTGCGGTCTCCACAAAATCAGCGTTACTGGCTAACAATTTTACAACTGTTTTTGCTTCAGCTTCCGTATCCAGCAAAATATGGCTGGCATGGTATTCTGGGATTGGTTCTGCATTCTTGTAAATCGTCTCATATTGCTCGTTTATTGCATCTTGCGTCACAGCTTCTGCAGAAATCCGATCTATCGCCTCGGTTGCAAGAAAGGCGCGTCTTTCATTGTCTTGTGCCAATTTCAACTCTATGGTTTCTTCTGTAATTAAATCGCTTAACAACTGCTGCTGTATAAGCTGATCAACAATACCCGCATAAAGATCTTTGTCTTCGATGCTTAAGAACTGGTCCGGCAGGCGGCTAGCCAAGGACACAACGTGACCAAGTGTAATCTCTTTGCCGTTTACGGTCGCTACAACTGTCTCTTTTGTTGGTTTTTCTTGTGAAAAACTCGGCGTCGAAAAAGCCAGAACAGTTGCAACGATTGTAATAAACTTACCAGTAATACGCATTTATAATCTCCATTTAGACTTGATATTTTCAACACCGTTCAAAGAATTGTGTCGATCAATTAACGCGCCAAAGTTGACACTGACTTTACACCCGCTTACATGCCTTGAACTGGCGCGATTTACTTGATGTCATTTAGCTTGCTTCTTCTTAGGCTTTCAATGCGGGGCCTACAAGCGGGTGGATGGCAAGTAAATTCAAATTTGCGTCAAAATATGCCGTAGTTTCACGGCTTTTGGATAAACGGAGACGTCATGCTGGGCATGAATACATTGGCCAAAAAAGTTTTTGGCACACCGAATGATCGTAAAATCAAAGCCGTTCAACCTTTGATAGCGAAAATCAATAACCTAGAGCCGGAATTTCAGGCGCTAAGTGATGATCAGATCAAGGCGAAAACCGAAGAATTCAAAATCCGCATTAAAGATGGCGAATCTCTGGACAGCCTTTTGCCCGAAGCTTTTGCAAATGCACGTGAAGCTGCAAAGCGTACACTGGGCTTGCGTGCTTTTGATACCCAGCTTATCGGCGGCATTTTTCTACATCAGGGCCACATCTCTGAAATGAAAACCGGTGAGGGCAAAACCCTTGTTGCTACTCTACCTGCATATCTGAATGCTTTAACAGGTCGCGGCGTACATGTCGTGACCGTGAACGACTATCTGGCACGCCGTGATGCAGAATGGATGTCACAGGTTTACAGCTTTCTGGGTCTGACAACTGGCATCATTGTGCCCGATATGGACCCTGCCGCAAAATTGGAGGCTTATCGTTCCGATGTAGCTTACGCGACCAACAACGAATTGGGCTTTGATTATCTGCGCGACAATATGCAAAGCGATATTTCGCAGGTGGCGCAGCGAGACCACTATTTTGCTATCGTTGATGAGGTCGATTCGATCTTGATCGATGAGGCGCGCACTCCGCTGATTATTTCCGGTCCGGCAGATGACCGTTCCGAACTTTATATAACCATCGACAAGCTGATACCGGAACTGGCACAAGAGCATTTTGAAGTTGATGAAAAAAGCCGCGCCGCCCACTTGACCGAAGAAGGTAATGAGTTTGTCGAAAAACGCTTCTTTGAAATGGAGCTGTTGGAAGAAGGCGCTTCACTTTACGATCCCGAAAGCACATCGCTGGTACACCATATTAATCAGGCTTTGCGTGCGCATGTTCTGTTCACCCGTGAAAAAGATTACATTGTGCGCGATGGTGAGGTCATGTTGATTGACGAATTTACCGGGCGCATGATGAAGGGCCGTCGCCTGTCAGATGGGCTGCACCAAGCGATTGAAGCCAAGGAAGGTGTGAAAATTCAACCGGAAAACGTCACTTTGGCGTCCGTCACTTTCCAGAACTATTTCCGCCTGTATGAAAAACTGGCGGGCATGACAGGAACAGCCCTGACCGAAGCAGAAGAATTTGCCGAAATTTACGGGCTTGGCGTAGTAGAGGTTCCAACCAACAAGCCGATTATGCGGGCTGATGAACATGACGCAATTTATCGCACAGCCGATGAAAAATTTCAGGCTGTCGTTCAAGAAATCGCCCTGTCACATATCAAGGGACAACCTGTTTTGGTCGGGACAACTTCTATTGAAAAATCCGAAATGTTGTCAGAGCTTCTGAAAGACAAAGCTTATTTGAACAACATCTCTGCCAATATTCGCAAACGCTCTGAAGGCTTGAAAAAAGATGACAACAAGAAAGCAGAGCTTGAAAAGGCCACACAAATTGAAGCTTTAGTGCGATCTGAAGGCAGTGTTCCGCATAACGTTTTGAATGCACGTTTCCACGAACAAGAAGCGTCCATCGTCGCTGATGCAGGTACAACAGGTGCCGTTACAATCGCCACAAACATGGCGGGCCGTGGTACAGACATCCAATTGGGCGGTAACTTTGATATGCGCCTGGCCAAAGCTTTGCACGATGCAGACGAAAACGCTGATGAGACTGAAATCCGCACCGAGCTTGAAAAAGAAATAGCCACTGACAAAGAAAAAGTTCTGGCCGCAGGCGGTTTGTTCGTTCTTGCTACAGAACGCCACGAAAGCCGCCGTATTGATAACCAATTGCGCGGCCGTTCGGGCCGCCAGGGCGATCCTGGCCGTTCAGCATTTTTCTTGTCCCTAGACGATGATCTGATGCGCATCTTTGGCTCTGAACGTTTGGAAAAGGTGCTTAGCACTTTGGGCATGGAAGAAGGCGAAAGTATTGTTCACCCATGGGTTAACAAATCGCTGGAACGCGCACAGGCCAAGGTTGAGGGCCGTAACTTTGATATTCGCAAGCAATTGCTGAAATTCGATGATGTGATGAACGATCAACGAAAAGCTATTTTCGGACAACGCCGTGAAATCATGGAGGGCGATGATCTGTCGGATGTCGTCAAAGATATGCGTGATCAGGTTATCGATGACATTGTCGATCAGGCCATTCCTGAAAAATCATACCCTGAACAATGGGATATAGACGGATTGGATGCAAACACCCAAGAACAACTTGGCATGGCGCTTCCTATAAAAGATTGGGCAAAAGAAGAAGGCGTAGATGACGAGCACATCCGTGAACATATTTATGAAGCAGGCGATGCTTTTGCAGCAAACAAAGAGCAGGAATTCGGCGCCGAAAATATGCGCAACATTGAAAAACAGCTGCTTTTACAAACCATTGACGGCAAATGGCGTGAACATCTTGTAACGCTGGAACATCTGCGTTCTGTCGTTGGTTTTCGCGGTTATGCCCAGCGCGATCCGCTGAACGAATATAAAACCGAAGGTTTTGAGCTTTTTGAAAAACTTTTAGACGGCCTGCGTCTTGATGTTACCAAACAACTGTCACGCATTCGCATGTTAACCGAAGAAGAACAGCGCGAAATGCAGGCACAAATGGAGGCGGCAGGGACAATATCACCGTCTTATGAAAATGCGATCGAGGGTTTTGACGAAAGCGATAGAACCACTTGGGGTAATCCTTCTCGTAACGAAACTTGTCCATGCGGGTCCGGCAAAAAATTCAAGCACTGCCATGGAAAACTCTAAAAAATATCATTCGCAACATGAAATTTGACTGAATTGTGGCACAATATACTGCAAAATTATGCCACAATTATCTATATATTGATTTTTTTAATCACCCGCCCACGATGTGTAGGCCCCTGTGTCTTATCCTCATCACACCATGCGCAAGATAGCGTCATGGATACCAAAATATTAGTTTCTTTGACATACTATATCTAAATATTACTAGGATAACGTTGTGCGTTTAAATGACAAAGCCCTAACATTTATAACCGGCCTCGTATTGCTGTTGGGCGTAGGCACTTTCGTGCACAAAGGCGATGAATTATTTGCGCCGAAAACCAGCACAACACAAATTGCAAAAGCGGACACGAGCGGCACAGTTAGAACAGATGCTATACCCCACGGCAATAAACATATTTCTGCACAAAGACCCGATGTTTTTGTTCCCGCAGCTGTAACACCCCCAAAATCGCCTCCCATTTCTGATTTTGAACTTGTCCGCAGCGTACAAACCGCATCCACTTCCACAGCGCCGGAAACATTCGGCACGTTGAAAATAGATCCGACTCAAATGGATTGTTCTCTTAGCCTTTCTGCAAAACCATTAGGGGGCGCACGCATACAGCTGGGCGTCAAAGCCCCTTGCCACAGAAGCAAAGTTATCACAATTACCCATGCCGGTTTACGGTTTAATGAAGTCATTGATGACAACGGCGAAATCACAATTACAATTCCTGTCTTATCTGATCCTGCAAACATCGAAGTATCTTTTGCTGACGGAACTTCCAAATCAATTACAGCAGCTGTTAAAGATTTATCATCTTTACAACGTACCGGAATTGCATGGTCAGGACAGGCCAATTTACAGCTTAATGCGAATGAACAATTTTTTGACTCATCACGTGATCAACAAATCACAAAACTGAACATACGCTCCTATAAAAGATCCTATTTACAAGGCGGCGGTTATCTGACGATGCTTGGAAACAGTGATATCGAAAACGGAAAATTCGTCCAAATTTACAGCATTGAAAGCCCCAATGCAGTTTTTGTTGATTTCAAGGTGGTTTTAGAAAATCCTAATCATCTATGCGGCACGCGTTTTTCTATCAGCACCGTGCGTTATGCCGCCAATTTGGGAACCCAAATTGCCAGCAAGAATGTCTCGGTTAAAAATTGTTCTGCCGATAACCAAAATATTGTATTGAAAAATATACTCAGGAACCTGATTGTAGCACAACGAAATTAGTTGGCGGCATCAAATGTACTTATCCAGATTATTATCCCTTACCATGGCTCTGGCCACATTTTCCCATGCTGCTTGGGCNGGGCAGGTTACGTTAAAATCAACCACCAGTTCTGTTGAACTGNTNGGTGAACTTAAGCGCTTTGATCAGGGTGTCTATACAATNGAAACCGACCTTGGTGAGTTAGAGGTCGATGCAAGAACAGTTACATGTAGTGGTGCTTCCTGTCCTGAAATCGGAAGCTTGGCATCAAAGGTTTCTATATATGGAAATCATATTTTAATAAATCAGCTATTGGTTCCACTTCTTGAAAGCTACAGTTTTTCACTGGATGCCAACATCGAAACAGCCATAGAGACGGATGACAAATCAAGTATAAAAATTACCAGTAAGGACAAGCGGGAGCTTGCAGAGATATCGATCAAAACTGGGGTTAGTTCTAATTTGGATGCCGGTCTCTTGGCGCTTGAGGACACGTTGATTATAAAAAGTGGCTCGGCGAAAAAGATGGATAACGCAAAGAAACAAGCAAGCGTTACGCCTATTGCGGCCGACGCTTTGATTGCCGTCACGTCTGATACAAATTCTGTACGGTCCTTGTCGCAAGGTGCGCTTCATCGCATTCTTTCCGGCGCAATTGTAAACTGGAAAGACCTAGGCGGGCCGGATGCAAATATAAATGTTTATCTGCCGAAAGAAACTTCTGACTTGGCAAAAATTGCTAAGGAACTGGGGTTTGATACTTCAAAGCTAAAAACGGCAACGCATTTCGATGATCTTGAAGAGTTGGCAAAAGCCGCAGCAAGCGATCCTTATGGTCTGGGGTTTACGAATTTTTCCAACCTTCGTACTGCCAAAGCTTTACCAATACTTGGTCATTGCGGTGCATTTATTCAACCAAGCGTCTTCAATATTTCATCCGGCAGTTATCCTGCTGTTTATTACCACTACCTGCAAACAAGCCTTAAAACACCTCCGATTTTTATGCGTGAATTTCTAAGTCATCTAAGCAATGCTCAGGCAAAAAAAATGATTGATCGCCGAGGATATACCAGCCTTTCGGTTTTCGAAAATGGGTTGGAAAACCAAGGCAACCGAGTTGTACACGGCCTGCTTGCCACGTCTAAATCAGTTCCAATTACAGAAACTCGTACCATGTTGGGTCTGCTTAACGGGGCAAGGCAGCTTTCAACCGTATTGCGGTTTACTGCAGATACTCAGACTTTGAATCCACATTCTTCCATTGCATTAGAAGCCCTGATGTCCGAGCTGTTTTTGGGGAACTACACAGACCAGGCATTGATGATCATCGGCTTCACAGAATCCAAAGGTAACACCAGCGACAGTAAGCGTTCATCAAAAACATCCGCAGAGCTTGTATCGCGTATGATCAAAGACGCCGACAACAGCGGTCAGTTGGCTGATTTGCAAATAGACGTACTGGGTTTTGGCGAAGCTTCTCCACTTGCCTGCGAAGACACGCCCGAAGGTGCTGCAATAAACAACCGGGTTGAAATATGGGTCAAAGACAAGCTTTAAATCAAACCACATGCTTTAAAGCTTGTCTCACCAGCCGTACCGATTATCACATGATCATGCACCGTAATAACTAACGCACTTAACGCATCGATAATCTCCAACGTCACGGCAATATCTGCACTGGATGGTTTCGGATCGCCGCTGGGGTGATTGTGAACCAGAATAACCGCACTTGCATCCAATTCCAACGCACGTTTGGCTATTTGACGGGGGTACACAGGCACATGATTAACTATACCGGATTGCAAACACTCATCCGCGATCAACACGTTTTTGCTATCCAGAAATAAAACCCGAAATTGCTCATGGGCCAAGTACGCCATTCTTGATCTGCAATATGCAATCAACTGGTTCCAAGTGGTCAGAACATCCTTATCCAGAACCTGTAATTGCGCCATTCTANAGGCTGTCGCCTGAACAATTTTCAACTCATTCACAACAGACTGACCAACCCCCCGTATTTTTCGCAAATTGCTATCGGATGCAGTGATAACACCATTAAAACAGCCGAATTGTTTTAGCAGCAATTTGCACAGGGGCCGCACATCACGATGCGGGATCGCACGACAAATGATCAGTTCCAACAATTCAAAATCAGCAACTGCCCGCACACCGCCTTTCAAAAATCGCGCGCGCAATTCAGCGCGGTGTCTGTTTTGAAGCTTCTTGGGATCAGTTACTGCCGCTTGCGACAGGCTGAATCCCAGCATTGCTGCCTCGGCAAATTCGGATTTTTGTAGATTCGTTGACATTGAACCATAGTTGCCCGCATTGGTTAACCAATGGTTTATAGGCAATCAGCCTAATAGGTCGGGTGGAATGTGCCATTAGGTGACAGGGTAAAAATCTCACAGCCATCTGCGGTTACACCTAGCGAATGTTCAAACTGTGCTGACAGCGACTTATCCTTGGTCACGGCCGTCCAATCGTCTGCCAGTATTTTAGTATGGGGTTTGCCCAGATTTATCATTGGCTCAATGGTGAAAAACATACCTTCTTCCAGCACATTGCCGGTGCCCCAATTGCCATAGTGCAAAACATTTGGCGGCGCATGAAACACACGACCCAGCCCATGCCCGCAGAAATCCCGCACAACAGAACAACGGTGCGCTTCGGCGTATTTCTGGATTGCAGCTCCAATATCGCCAAAGGTATTGCCGGGTTTTACCTGATCAATTCCCAGCATTAGCGCATCATGGGTGACTTGAATCAAACGTTCTGCTTTGCGCGACAGATTACCGGCAACATACATCCGTGAATTATCACCAAACCAGCCATCCAGGATACAGGTGACATCAATATTCAGAATATCACCGTCTTTCAGCTTTTTCTCAGATGGAATACCGTGACAGACCACATGATTAATCGATATGCAGCTGGATTTAGGATACCCACGGTAACCTAATGTGGCGGGTGCTGAATTGTTCTCGATCATAAAATCATGGCACAGTTGATCTAGACGCTCGGTTGTAACACCTGGCTGCACATGGGGACCGATCATATCTAAAATCTCAGCCGCCAAGCGCCCGGCACGGCGCATGCCTTCAAAGTCTTCCTTTGAATGAATGGTGATACCGTCTGCGTTTAACCGTGGTTTCTTTGTGCTTTCCAAAGTGTCGTGCTCCGTAATCCTAATAATGCAATGTTCAATAGCCCTAATCTGCAGCACTGGCCATAGACAAGATCATAGCGGTTGTATCAAGGCAAATATTTGTATTGGAAATTTTGGTTCCATAACACAAAATCTCAACCCCAGCTTTTTTTGCCCTTATAACCGCGCGCTGATATTCAGGGTCAATATCACCCGCAACAGTAAAACTGTTGATGTCGGTACGTTGCACAAGATACAGCAAAATCGCGCGGTGCCCCTGTGCGACCATACGCGCCAATTCTTCCATGTGTTTTGACCCGCGCTTGGTCACGCTATCGGGAAATTCGCCTAAACCTACGCTACGGGAAAGCGTGACGCTTTTTACTTCCAGATAGCAATCGGGTTTACTTTCATCTGTCAGCAAAAAATCAACACGTGAATTTTCGCCGTATTTCACTTCCGGACGAATATGCGTGTAACCCAATTCAGCGGCTAAGCCATCTTGCAAAGCTTCTGCCACAATTTTATTGGGCAGGCCGGTATCCACCCCGATAAGCGTTCCGTCTTCCAACTCTGCCAGCTTCCACGAATATTTCAGTTTGCGCTTGGGGTCGTCATTCTGTTCCAACCAAACCCGCAGCCCCGCATGTTTCATACCAAGCATAGAGCCGGGGTTGGCGACATGGGCCGTTACTTCACGCCCATCGTTTAGCGTGACGTCCGCCAAAAAACGTTTATATCTACGGATCAATGTTGCGGGTATAAGGGGTGTATCGAATTTCATGTTTGATACCTATGTGCCCGATTCAATAAGGACAAGTCATATGAGCAACCCATCAGCCGCTATGATCGTCATCGGTGATGAAATTCTATCCGGGCGTACGCAAGATACCAATTCAAACCATTTAGCCCAGCAGTTGACCCTAATGGGTGTCGATCTAAAAGAAATACGCGTTGTATCCGATGATGAGGCCCAAATCATTGATGCCGTAAATACATTACGCAAGAAATACACAAACGTCTTTACTAGCGGCGGTATTGGGCCAACCCATGATGATATTACAGCAGACTGTATTGCCAAAGCCTTTGACGTTTCGATCGGCGTGCGGGCCGATGCACGGGCCGCGCTAGCTAAAAATTACAAAGACCCCGAGATTGAGCTAACCGAAACCCGTTTACGCATGGCGCGTATTCCCGATGGGGCAGAGCTGATAGACAATCCCGTTTCCAAAGCACCGGGATTTTCGATGGAAAACATCCATGTCATGGCAGGCGTTCCAACGATCTTTAGGGCAATGCTTGCGGGTCTGTTGCCAAAACTGACATCAGGTAAAGAGGTTTTATCTGAAACCGTTAGCCTAAAAATGAAAGAGGGTGATATCGCCAAACAACTTGGCGTTATTGCAAAAGATCACCCTGACATGTCCATTGGGTCATATCCTTACTATGACAATGGGGCTTTTGGATGTAATTTGGTTGTGCGCTCAACCAATGCAGCCAGAGTATCAGAGGTTGCAACCTTAATACGCAAAGCGTTTCCAAAAGGTTAGGCCCGTGAAACTTCCGACCCAATCTGACCTATTTGATGCTGTCGATGCCACTTGGGCACCATATGCTTTTCACAACGTTGAGGGCTGGTTAATCCGTGAAGGGGCCGGTGGTGGTCAACGGGTTTCTGCCGCAACCCGCTTGCCCGCCACACAAAATTTCAAAATTGACCCTGCAGTTGCAAAGATTGTGTCACTTGGCCAAACACCTTTGTTTATGATCCGCAATTCGGATGTTGAGCTAGATGCTGAATTACAGGCTTTGGGGTATAATATCGTTGATCCTGTAATCATCCTAGTCGCCCCGACCCGCAAACTAATAAATAAACCCCAACAACATATGCAAACTATTCACATGCTGAATACACCGAATGCGGATGCAAGAAATATCTGGGCTGCGGGCGGCATTGATAAGAATCGCCTGGACATCATGGCCCGGGTAAAGGCGCCAAAAACAATATTAAACGCTGGGGATATGGGCGTTGCCTTTGCCGCCGCTTATAATGGCATTGCGATGGTTCATGCGGTTGAAGTTGCGTCGGATCACCGGCGCAAAGGTATTGCAAACACCATGATGGATGCAGCCTGCCAATGGGCAGACGATCAAAACTGTGATTGGGTAGCTGTATTAACGGTTCGCGCGAATACCCCCGCACGAACCCTGTATGAAAATCTGGGAATGGTTGAAGCGGCAGCTTATCACTACCGCCGCAAAATTTTAGCCTAGGGGGCGGCCTTTACCAAACACCCATACCTTTGTTCTTAAAGTGCTCTGCCAGAAAATCCAGAAATGCACGCAATTTAGGCTGCGTATATTGCCCATGTGGGTACATTGCATAAATATCCTGCGATTGTACGGGCAAGTCAGTTAAAGCGGGCATTATACGACCGCTTTCAAGGGCGTCATGGTACAAAAAGCAGGGAAGGTATGCAATTCCAAGACCGGCTTCGGCCGCTTGTAATAAAGAATGCCCGTCGTTTGCAGTTAAATTGCCGCTTGCACGAATAGTCCGTTTTTCACCCGAGGCCGATTCCAATCTCCAAACGCTACCCGAAGGCTGGTTGGAATAATGCAACAGGCTATGCTGATTCAATTCATCTATTTTGGTTGGCACCCCGTGTTTTTCAAAATAAGCGGGTGACCCGATAATTTGCATTCTGGTTGAAGCAAGCTTCTTGGCCATAATACTGCTGTCCTGTTGCTGACCGACCCGAATAACCAAATCGAAACTGTCTGCAACGGGATCCAAATTCCTGTTGCTTAAAACCATATCAACAGACACATCAGGATACAGGCCCAAGAAATCCCCCAGCGCACTGGAAAGATGGTTTCCGCCAAAATCAGGAGAAGCCGCTAATCGCAGTGACCCACGTGGTGCGATTTGCATACATGATACCATAGCATCTGCTTCAATCGCATCGACTAGAACCTGTTTCGCTTTGTCATAATAAGCCAAGCCGATTTCGGTTGGGCTAACACGGCGGGTCGTCCGATTAAGCAATCGCGCACCAAGACGCGCCTCTAAGGAAGACACGTGTTTTGATACCGCTGATTTTGATAAACCCATTTTTTTGGCAGCATCCGTAAAGCCACCGTTATCGACGACCTTCGCAAAGGCCTCCATCTCCATTAATCTGTCCATACTGACAATCCTCGTTACTTAAATCCTGGTTACATACTGGCTATTGTTTCGCATTCAATTTTGTCAACAATTGGGAAACAAACTGTTTTTGCCGTGTTTTGCATATAGATTTCATCTAATTATTGCAAAATTTCCTATAAATTTACCAAAAATCTACAATTTACATATCATTGATTGACCTTATGCAATAATTTGATCAAATTATTGATACTTCCGAACCCAAGGCCCGAATCATGACAAACACTCCGCAAAATCCGAATGTTCAAGTTGGCGTTTTTGATCTTAACGGACAAATGCGTGGGAAACGAATGCCCGCAAAAAAACTGGATACGGTATTAAAAGACGGCTTTCGTATGCCACTTTCGATTTGCGGGATTGATATATGGGGCAA
>JGI24723J26617_10001214_pt1 | contig 23232 bp, 25 predicted proteins | sample Cruoilmetagenom6_FD_26617 | JGI IMG/M metagenome (IMG submission 26617)
GGCGGGTAGACAGGTACCTTACCCTCAATCTTGTGCAGCGCTCCGACCGGCACGTTCTCGAATTCGTAGGTGATGACATCGCAGGTGGCCGCCAGCTCAGCCAGTGCATCGCCGTCGTCGAAGGGGCGCTGGATCACCTCGCCGCAGTCGGCTGCGGGTGGCTCGATGGACGGATCGATGAAGGCACATTCGACACCGAGATCACGGGCTGCGTGGCCCAGCATCAGGCCGAGTTGGCCGGCTCCGATTATACCGATACGCATAGATTATTTGCGGGGGTCGCTGTCGCCCAGCACCTTGCCGGTCTGGTTCGTGCGGAACGCGTCAAGCGCGGTGGCGATGACTTCACTTTCGTTGGCAAGGATGGCCGCGGCGAGCAACGCGGCGTTGACCGCGCCGGCACGACCAATAGCCATGCTGCCGACCGGTATGCCCGCCGGCATCTGTGCGATCGACAACAGGGAGTCCAAGCCATTCAGCGCATTGGATTGTACGGGAACGCCAAGCACCGGCACACGCGTTTTCGACGCCGCCATGCCGGGCAGGTGCGCGGCGCCGCCGGCGCCGGCAATGATCACCTTCAGGCCACGCTCGACGGCCGATCCTGCGTACTCGAAAAGCAGGTCAGGCGTACGGTGGGCAGAAACAACCTGCACTTCGTAGGAAACACCAAGTTCATCCAGTGTTTCGCTGGCGTGACGCATCGTCTCCCAGTCGGAGCGCGAGCCCATGATAATGCCAACATCAATACTCATTTCGAAATTCTATCACTACCTGTTATTTGCGGCGCAGTCTCTCGAGCGCCTCGCGGATCGGTTCCGGGTCGTCGAGCGCCCCCATCAGTTTGCCGATGTACTGCTTCTGTCGTCGCAGTGCACCGTGTGCCTTGATGTGGCGCGCTTCCATAATAGCCTCGAGAAGGTCTTCATCAAGTGGCATCGACAGCAGGTCGGACTCCCGAAGCGTGATGAGCTCCTCACCGAGTTTCTGCAACGCCAGGTACGCGCGTTTTCTCGCGCTTTTACTGGGCTTTGTATCGTCCACCGGCTACAGTACCTCCCGCGGTTCGCCGCGATTCCGGGGGCGGGAGTCTACCATGCGCCGGACCGACAGACAGACAGCCACAAGGATTCTTGAGAGATATGGGAACACTCGCAAAGCGCGAATCGCTCGGCCGTGCCGAACTGGAAAACCTGGTCAAACTGGCACTCGACGAGGCGCAGCGGCTCGGAGTCGACCAGGCAGAAGCTGCGGCAAGCCAGGATGCTGGTCTGTCGACTACAGCCCGACTTGGCGAGGTCGAAAGTCTCGAGTACACCAATGACCGCGGTATCGGCATCACCGTGTTCAAGGGCTCCAGGAAAGGCAACGCAAGTACGTCGGACATGTCACCCGAGGCGATTCGCGAAGCGGTCACCAAGGCATGCACGTTTGCCACGCTGACCGCCCAGGACGAATACGCCGGACTGGCCGATGCCGAGCTCATGTGCAAGGACCACAGGGATCTCGACCTCGATCATCCCTGGGATCTCGATGCAGACACAGCGATTGCCATGGCAATCGAGTCTGAAGCGGCCGGTCTGCAAACGGACGAGCGCGTCAGTAACTCTGAAGGTGCGACAGTGTCGACCAATCGCGGCACACGGGTGTATGGCAATTCGCACGGATTCGTCGGTAGTTTTGCGAAGACGAGCCACAGTATCACCTGTGTACTACTTGCCGAGGCCGACGGGGTAATGCAGCGCGACTACCATTACACGTCGGCACGCAATGCTGACGAGTTGGAGGCTGCGGCCGATGTTGGGCGCACAGCGGCTGAGAAAACCGTTGGCCGACTTGGTGCACGCAAGATCAAAACGACGCGCGCACCTGTGTTGTATGTGCCGGATGTCGCGCGCAGTCTCATCGGGCACGCCATCGGGGCGATTGCCGGTGGCGCCCAGTACCGACGGTCATCGTTCCTGCTCGGTGCAGTGGGAGAGACCCTGTTCCCTGAGTTCGTCAATATCCAGGAACGTCCGCACTTGCCACGAGCGATGGCAAGCGTCCCTTACGATGGAGAAGGGGTGGCGACCTACGACCGCGATATCGTGGCCGACGGTGTCTTGCAGGGTTACGTACTCAGCAGTTACTCGGCGAGGCGACTCGGCCTGACCACGACTGCAAATGCAGGTGGGTCACAAAATCTGCTTATTCCCGGGGACGGGAAGAGCCAGGCAGAGCTGATCAGTGACATGGGCACGGGCCTGGTTGTCCGGGAATTGATCGGGCAGGGCGTCAATGGCGTTACTGGCGACTACTCGCGCGGCGCAGTCGGCCACTGGATCGAGAATGGCGAGGTCCAGTACCCGGTTCACGAGGTGACCATAGCCGGCAACCTGCGCGAGGTGTATCAGCGCATCGCAGCGATAGGCGACGACCAGGACGCGCGCAGCGGTATCCGCTGCGGCTCGATCCTGGTGAGCGAGATGACGATCGCGGGAGCCTGATTGACGTGAATGCAGGCGCCACCTCGGGAGTCCGCCAGGTTGGCTACGTGCTGTGGTTGCCTGTCGCTATTCTGCTTCTGGCCGGTTGTTCGGTGATTGACGGCCTGCATGGTGCAGACACAGGGACAATTATTCCGGCCCTGAGATACGTCGAGGACCGCGATGGCAACACGCGCTACGAAGACATTAGCGGCGATAGCGACGTGGTGCGCAAGGAAAATATCGAGGTGCCGAAGGCCTCTGGAGCGATGGTTGTGGACTGCCATTCTGTAAGAGAAATTGGCGTCATTGTTCGCCACGGCTATATTTCTCGTGGTTCCTATGTCCACGATTTCGATTACAGGCTTAGTTGGCCCGAGACGGACGCTCGTGAACTCAAGCACTTCACCTTTGAGGAACGACTCCGAGGATGGTTTACAAAAGGTGCGGCCCGTTTTCGAGAACCTTTGAAGGACGGTCGCGTCGCGTTTTCCGTGACACACCGGAAGCGAGCGATCTACACGACTGAATTCGATGTAGTCGGGTGCCAGCGTGGAGATTCAGGATAACTCGATATCGTCGAGCAGCTGCGAAAGTGTCTTGTCGCCAATAGTGGATTCCACCGCGGAGTCGATGGTTGTGCCCAACGATATGATCGCTCCCGACCATTGTGGATTGCGGTGAGAGCCAGTCTCACCCTCGACGCGGACGACGGCAAGTACGTCGTTGAGTTTGATACGCGCCATTTCACGGCCGGGCAGCAGTTCCTCGTTCTCGGCCGTAGTGAGAAGACCGTTTGCTTCCAGCCCCAGGACGATAGGTGCGACCGTAATCGCCGGTATACGCAGTTGTGCGCTCAGGCTACGCAAGTCGATCGACTTCGATGAGTCCCGGAAAGCGGTGCCAACCAGCAGCATGATGTTCAGCGCCAGGCGCTCACGCATCGCGTTTGACAATCGCGGTTCGCGACGCCCGATCTTCATGTATGCCGGGTTCTGGAAATAGAAAGCGAGTTGCGAACCGATCAGGAGTATCAGCCAGTTCAGGTACAGCCAGAGCAGTGCCGTAATCGCGATGGCGAAGCTCGCGTAGATTGCCTGCCGGTCGAGGGAGTTGGTGACGAAGGCACCGAACAAAATGCTGGCCGTTACCCACAGGAAGCCGCCCGCACAACCGCCGACCAGGGCGGACCGGAACTTCACGTTGGTATTCGGCATGAACTTGTAGAGGAACGTGAAGATCGCAATGATCACCGCGTATGGCGTGAGAACGCTGGCAAACTCGAAAATCGGTGAGATCACCGTGTTTTCCTGCATGGAAACGACGATGTCTTCTTCGCCCAGCGATGCGATAGTGCGCAGTGCCAGCGTGATCGCAAGTGAGCCGATGATGAGTACCGCGCTGTATTCGACGAAGCGTGTCGAGAAACTCCTGGGCTTGGTTACGTACCAGACGTAGTTAAAGCTCTCCTCGATTTTCTGCACCATGGAGATGGCCGCGTACACGAAGAACGCGAGGCCGATACCACCGATGACACTACCATTGACGTTGTCGACCAGCGTCATGACCTGGCCGGTAATTTCAATGCCCTTTTCGCCGAGCGGTTCCAGCACACCGTAGAGGTATTGCTCCAGGTCTTCGTCGACGCCGAATCCCTTGAGCACGGCGAAGCTGACGGCGACCAGCGGCACGACCGAGAGCAGGGTCGTGTAGACGAGGCTCATGGCGCGCAGGGTTAGCTGGCCCGTAAAAATGTCTCGCAGGACGGCGTACAAGTTGCGAAGTACGCCCGCGATGATGCGGCCGGGCAGGCCGTGCCGGTACAGCACATCGCCCCAGATAATCTCGTCGAGCTTGATGTTGAGACCACCGATCATGAGTGCATTCTAACCTGTAGGAGCAGCAAACTCTGAGAACTGTGTCGCCAGCAAGCTGCCGCCTACGGGGCGGTCATCCTTTGCAGGGCTTCGCCGTACTTTTCAGCCGTCTTTTCCAGGATTTCGGTCGGCAGTCCTGGCCCGGGGGCCGTCTTGTCCCAATCGAGGGTTTCGAGGTAATCACGCACGAACTGCTTGTCAAAACTCGGCGGGCTGATGCCAACCTCGTAGCCATCGACAGGCCAAAAGCGCGACGAGTCTGGCGTCAGGGCCTCNTCGATAATGTACAAGCGGCCTTGTGCGTCCTGGCCAAATTCAAACTTGGTGTCGGCGATGATCATGCCGCGCTCAAGCGCGTAAGTGGCGGCGCGCTCGTAAATTTCGATAGAGACCTCGCGGACACGCGTGGCCAGTTTCTCGCCGACCAGTTCGACGACCTTGTCAAAGCCAATGTTCTCGTCGTGCTCCCCGGCTTCGGCCTTGTACGCGGGCGTAAACAGCGTCTGGGGGAGTTTCTCGGCCTGTTGCAGGCCTTCCGGGAGATCGATGCCACATACCTGCCCCGTGTCCTGGTAATCAGTCCACCCGGAGCCGATCAGGTAGCCACGTACCACGGCTTCGATCGGCAGCGGTTTCAGGCGCTTGACGACGAGTGCACGGCTCTTCAGTTGTTCCCTGAGTTCCGGGTCCTTGACGACATCCGCTACAGTGAGGTCGGTAAGCTGGTTGTCGATGATGTCGCTCATCATGCGGAACCAGAACAGTGAAATCTTCGTCAGGACTTCACCTTTACCCGGTACGGGATCAGGCATGACCACGTCGTAGGCCGACAGGCGATCTGATGTGACAAGCAACAGGTGGTCGTCGTCGACGCTGTAAATATCGCGGACCTTGCCGCGACCGATTAGCGGCAGTTCGGGAATGGAGGACTCGAAGAGGACATCAGCAGTATTCATAGCGTGATGATCGCCGCTTGGGCTGCCGCTCGCAAGCGCCACAATGGGAATGGTTGCAAAGTCGCGATACGATGCAGCCTCATATGTTCCTCGGAAAAACCATCGTCCTGATAGCCGTTTTGCTGGTTGCCTACCAGTTCTACCGGGGGTTCAGGAACAGCATGCATACGTTCGAGCAGGCCGGCGCGAATATCGGCCGCCTGTCGGATGAGTATGTGCGGGCCCTGTTCAATACCATGGGGCACCTTGCGAAGACCGACGGGCGGGTATCTGAAGATGAAATTCGCGCGGCGCGGCTCGCGATGTACCGGCTGGGTCTCAGCCCGGCGCAAGTACGTCGCGCGATAGGCTGGTTTGATGACGGCAAAACGCCGGGCTTTCCGCTCGTGCAAACGCTTCGTGACGTTCGACGCGTCAGCGGTCGGAGCATGTCGAAGCGCACCTTGTTCCTGCGACTGGTTCTCGAGGTTGTGCTGGCCAAGGACGCGTTGGCCCGGGAAGAGCGTGGGCGTATCTGGACGATCTGTAAGGAATTCGACATCGGGCGTGTTGAACTGGCCCAGCTCGAGGCGATGATCCGTGCGCAGAAGGGCTTCAAGCGCTCGCCGGCGGGCGATGCCGACGCGGCCCGCGTTCGCGGTGCCTATGAGGCACTCGGCGTATCAACCGATGCCAGCAACGACGACATCAAGAAGGCGTATCGTCGTCTTATGAACAAGAATCACCCTGACAAGATCTCGGGCAGTAACCCGGGCGCCGCTGTTCTTGCTGAGGCGGAGCGCCGTACGCGGGAAGTGCGTGGTGCCTATGAGATGCTGAAAGCGAGACGCTCGATCAGGTAATCTCCATCTGCATACACTTACAAGGACCTGTCGTGAAACCCCTAATTGCTCCCTCGATTCTTTCCGCGGACTTCGCTCGCCTGGGTGAGGACGTAAAGGCTGTACTGGATGCTGGTGCTGACATCGTGCATTTCGATGTCATGGACAACCACTTCGTGCCTAACCTGACGATTGGGCCGCTGATCTGCGATGCACTGCGCAACCACGGTATCGAGGCACCCATCGATGTGCACCTGATGGTTGATCCTGTGGACCGCATTATCCCGGACTTCGCCAAGGCGGGCGCGAGCTACATCACGTTCCATCCGGAGGCCAGCAAACATCCGGATCGTTCGCTGGGGCTCATCCGGGAACAGGGTTGCAAGGCAGGTCTCGTGTTCAACCCGGCCACACCGCTCGACTGGCTCACCTACGTCATCGACAAAGTCGACATGGTGCTATTGATGTCGGTGAATCCGGGCTTTGGCGGGCAGAAATTCATACCGTCTGCCCTCGACAAACTGCGGCAGGCCCGCAAGATCATCGACGATAGTGGGCTCGACATACGTCTCGAGATCGACGGGGGTGTAAAGGTCGACAATATAGGCGAGATAGCTGCCGCGGGCGCAGATACATTTGTCGCCGGCTCGGCGATCTTCGGCAGCGACGACTACGCGACCACGATAGCGGCCATGAAGTCGGAAATCGCTAGAGCTTCCGGTTAGGTCTCGCGCCGTAGACAACGATGGTCTTGCCGCTGGCTGACACCAGGCCCTGTTCCTCAAGGACCTTCAGTACGCGGCCGGCCATCTCCCGCGAGCAACCGACCAGGCGGCTGAGTTCCTGCCGGCTGACCTTGATTTGCATACCGTCAGGATGTGTCATCGCATCGGGTTCGTTGCAGAGATCCATGATGGCGTGTGCCACGCGGCCGGTAACATCCACAAAAGCGAGGTCGCCGAGTTTGCGGTTGGTACGATCGAGGCGGGTTGCCAGCTGCGTTGCGAGCTCGAATACGAGCCCGGGACTTTCGCTCGCGATCTGACGGAATCGCGGGTAGGTCATCTCGGCAATTTCGCACTCGGTGCGTGTGCGTACCCACGCGCTGCGCGTCGGCTGTTCATAGAACAGGCCCATCTCACCGAAGAATTGCCCCTTGTTCAGGTAGGCGAGCACCATCTCGTTGCCGTCCTCGTCCTCGATCATGACTTCAACCGAGCCGTCAACGATGTAATACAGCACATCCGGCAAATCACCGGCGTGAATCATCACAGTTTTCTGCGGGACCGTCCGTACGCGGCAATAACTTAAGAAGCGGTTAATCGCCGGTACATCGCTCAGATTCTTCGCTGTTGTTTGCATTGATCTTTCCTCGCCCTGTTGCGGTCCTCTTTTAATACAGATTGCCTCTTAGGGCAAGCTAAGTCCGTGTTTTCTCGAATTTTTCTGGCTTGTTACACCCAATACGCTGTTTTTGTCATAACTTTGGCAGTGATTCGCATCAGGTGTTTGATCGGGGCGGGCAGGTCGGCCGCTCCAGCATCGAGAGCATTCTCCCCGTGTTCCTCTTCCTCATCTCGCATTTGCTCGACGATTGCACGGCTCTTCGCATCCTCGGGCGGCAGGCTGTCGAGGTGGCTGTCAAGGTGCGCACACACCTGCCGTTCCGTTTCTGCAATAAACCCGAGGCTCCACTTGTCCCCGAGAAAGCCACTCGCCGCCCCTATGGCATAGGCACCGGCGTACCAGAACGGGCTGAGTTTGCTGACATCTTCCCCGAGCTCGTGAAGACGCTGCTCGCACCAGGCGAGATGATCGAACTCCTCGTCCGCGGCCCGCTGCATCTGCTCTTCAATGTCCTTGTCGCGGGCGACCGTCGCGTGTCCCTGGTACAGCGCCTGCGCTGCAACCTCCCCGGCGTGATTGATGCGCATCAGGCCAGCGGCATGCCGTTTCTGTCTTTCGTCGAGGTCCGCATCGATGATATTGGCGGCGGGGGTTTCCCTGGCAGAGTGCCCGGCCGGGGCGGCGACCGTTCGCAGCGCGTTATTGGCGCTCGTGAGCAGTCTGTCTAGCGGTGTCAGTTGACGTTTTTCCATGCACAAGATTATAGCGAAGCAGGGGCATCCGCAGGTATACTCCGCTGCCTTTTTTGGAGGAATCGTATGAAACTGCGTACGTTCGTGATGGCTGTGGCACTGTTCGCGCCGTTTTCCCTTATGGCCCAGGATGAACCTGAGAGCCCGTGGTCCGGCAAAGCTACGCTGGGATACCTGGCAACGTCGGGCAATACCGAGAATACGACACTGAACTCGGGATTCGAGATCGGTTTCACGACCGGCGACTGGGCCCACCTGTTCGATGCCGCGGCGATCAATGCCTCGGAAAACGAGATTACGACGGCCGAGGCCTATGATGTCGGCTGGAAGAGCGAGCGCAACCTGTCGGACAAGGATTTCCTTTTTGGCCGCCTGAACTGGCGCAAGGACCGTTTCGGCGGCTTCGATACCCAGTTTTCGCAGACGGTGGGTTATGGTCGTCGCCTGATTGATACCGACGAGCACAAGCTGAACGCAGAGGCTGGCGCCGGTGCAAGGCAGTCGAAAACACTGCTGGGGATCAAGGAAGACGAGACTGTTTTCCGCGGCGGCCTGTACTACAAATGGCTGTTCAGCGAGACCGCCGAGTTTCGCCAGGACCTGACGGCGGAAGGCGGCAGTGAGAATACGTACACCGAGTCGGTGACGGCAATTTCCGCGAAGCTGCTCGGAGACCTTGCACTGGTCGCGTCTTACACGATCAAGCACAATTCGGACGTGCCGCCATTGACTGAAAAAACAGACACTTACACGGCGCTCGCGCTCGAATACGGCTTCTGAGGGCCAAGGTAGAGAAAGGTCCCCCGATTTGTTTGCATTAGGATGGGGCCTACAGTAGAATTTCGCGCCTTTCGCCAATCCAGCGAACGTTCTTGCGTGCGCGGTTGGCAGGATCATTCCCTTACGGAAATCAGAATTATGAATACGTTTTCTGCGAAGCCAGCAGAGGTTCGCCGCGACTGGTACGTGGTCGATGCCACGAACAAGACTCTGGGTCGTCTGTCGACCGAGATCGCGCGCCGTTTGCGTGGCAAGCACAAGCCGGAATACACGCCGCACGTTGATACTGGCGACTACATTGTCGTCGTGAATTGCGAGAAGGTCCGCGTTACCGGTAACAAGCTGAAGGACAAGATGTATCACCACCACACGGGATACATTGGCAACCTGAAGTCGATACCGCTCGAGAAGCTCCTTGATGAGCATCCTGAGCGCGTCATTGAGAAAGCTGTGAAAGGCATGATGCCTCGCGGCCCACTCGGACGTCAGATGTTCTCGAAGCTGCGCGTATTCGCAGGCCCCGAACACACCCACGCTGCACAGCAGCCGATTCCGCTGGAAGTGAACGCGTAAAGCGCGCTTCGCAGATTGAGTAGAAATTATGAGTGACACGTTTTTTTACGGTACCGGTCGTCGCAAGACGTCGACAGCTCGCGTCTTCCTGACGCCGGGCAGTGGTGACATCACGGTTAACAAGCGCCCGCTGGACGTATTCTTCGGTCGTAAGACGGCCCAGATGATCGTTCGCCAACCGCTTGAGCTGACCGCGTTGGGTGAGAAGTTCAACGTCAATGTGACGGTTAAGGGTGGTGGCACGACGGGCCAGGCTGGCGCGATTCGCCATGGCCTGACGCGTGCGCTGATGGTTTACGACGAGTCGCTTCGTCCAAATCTGCGTAAAGCCGGTTTCGTGACCCGCGACGCCCGCGAAGTCGAGCGCAAGAAAGTCGGCCTGCGTAAAGCACGTCGCGCTACGCAGTACTCGAAACGTTAAGAATGGTGGTACGAAGCTTCTCGGCTTCTCACTAAAGATCAATCCGCGCCGACCAATTTGCCAGCGCTACAAAGCTAGGGCGGATTGGGGCGGATTTGGGGGATCGTCTAGTGGTAGGACTGCGGACTCTGACTCCGCCAACGGGGGTTCGAATCCCTCTCCCCCAGCCAAAAAATATAGGGGCCCAATCGGGCCCCTATTTTTTTGTCTCGGGGAGATGTAGATGAGAACCCCTGTTCGACAGGCGCAGCGGCGTAGCCGCATGCCTGGTCGCGAAGCGACAATCCGTCTCCCCACGCGGCCAAACAAAAAGCCCGCAAATGCGGCCCTTTTCTTGTCCAAGAGCTAAAGAAAGTGGAGGTCCGGCCGATACAAGGGCAATACAAGTGTCGAGCACGCAGCGTGATACTGCCCAGACCGATTCAATTGCTACGCCAGCGTCTCATGAACCGAGACGATGCCGAGCACGTTCAGACAGCGATTCGCATCGCGATCGTCTCGACGGCAATGGTCTATTTCCACTCGGGCTATTTCGCCGAAAACGCGGACAACGCCCAGTACGTTGTTCCTGCGCGCTGGGCAGTTTCGATCGCGTTTACAGTAACCGTTGCACTGCTCGTCGCATTACTGATCCGGCCGGGTATCTCGGTCGCGCGCAGAATCATCGGTCTGGTACACGATGTCACGGCCATCTCGACGGCGATGTTCCTCGGCGAAGCTGGCGCCGCCGCAGTCGCGGCAATCTACCTCTGGGTGACACTGGGCAACGGCTTTCGATACGGGACAGCGTATTTGTATGGGTGTGCTGTATTGTCCATCTTCGGTTTTGGCACCGTGTACCTGTTCAGCGACTACTGGCATGCCCAATCTGAGCTGAGTGTGAATATTCTGATTCTGCTGGCCGCAATACCGCCTCACGTCGGACGCCTGCTGACGTCCTTGCACAAGGCCAAGGCGGAGCTCAAGAAGCAAGCGAGCTTTGACGGTCTGACCGGATTGATGAATCGGGCCGAATTCGAGCAGAGTATTGCGAATATCCTCGCCACAGAACAAAACGGCCATTTCCTCCTTTACTGTGATCTCGATCACTTCAAGGCCGTCAACGATGCTGCGGGCCACGCGGCCGGGGACAAGCTGCTCACAGATATCGGGCAAGTCATTCAGGAGTGCGTGCGACGTGACGATCTTACCGCCCGCCTCGGCGGCGATGAGTTTTCCGTGTTCCTCCAGAACTGTCCGCAGGACAGGGCGCGCGCGATAGCAGAATCAATTCGCAATGCGGTGTCTGGCTATCGTCTCGCGTGGAGTACCGAGTACTACAGTGTGGGCATCAGTGTCGGTGTCGCGCCCAGTGCGGCAGTCAAGGACATGGCGTCCATGTTTCGGCTTGCCGATGCCGCCTGTTACGCTGCAAAGAACGGCGGTCGCAACCAGGTTCACGTGGTCGACGCACAAACTGACGTCGCCAATACCCAGGCCATCAGAGTTTTATTCGGCCAAGAGAAGGCGCCAACTCGCAAGAGGAGCGCACCGACTAGAGAACTACCGGTGGCAACTGGAAAGATTGACGCTGGAAATTGGGGCGGATCAAGACGATAGACGACTGTCTCCCAGGGCTCGATTTCGTGCCTACTCCTCGGTTTCAGTAATATCGGCCTCATAGACAACGTCACCATCCATCACCGTCAGAACCACCCCGGTCTTGTGGATGTCATACGCGTCGACCTCGAAAATATCCTGGTCCAGCACGACGAGGTCGGCCTTCTTGCCGACTTCAATCGATCCGATTTCGTCTTCCATGTGCAGCTGGTACGCGGCATCAATTGTGAAGCCCCGCACGAGTGACTCGACACTGAGCCGCTCTGACTCGCGCGGCTGCACGGGCGCTTCCGGCGCGCCGAATTCCTGGCGCGTATGGCCCATCTCGATCTGCACGATCGGTGAAAGCCCAAGTGTTCCCGCGCCGCTGGCCGGGAAATCGCTGCCAAAAGTGAGGCGGGCGCCTGCGTCTTCGAGGCTCTTGAAGCGCCAGAAGCGCTGGAACTGGTCTTCGCTGACGAACTGCTCACCGTAGGTATCGTAAGACGACCAGAGTGGTGTGCTCTGAGCCATCACGTCGAGTTGGGCGAAACGTGGTACGTCCTGGTCGGTGATGACCTGGACATGACAAATGGCGTAACGAGTTTCGCTGTCAGGATGCGCCTCGCGAGCTGCTTCGATAGCGTTTAGTGTCTCGTGGATGGCGCGCTCGCCGAGGGCATGGACGTGCACATCCATGTCACGCGATGCGGCATCGGTAATCATGTGGGTCATTTGTTCTTCGGTAAAGACGGTCTCACCCGAGTTGCCCGGTTCACCCTGGTAGTCCTCAAACATCGCGGCCGTACGGCCCTCGACCGTACCGTCGTCAGGGATCTTCAGCGTGTTGTAGTGGTAACGCTCACCTTTCAGTTCGTTGCGCCAGAGATCGGCCGTATCCACAGCGGTCAGGTATTGCTCCTGTGTTTCAGGTCGAGACGAGCCAACCAGCCGCATGGTGAGTTCGCCCGATTCCTCCAGGCTATCGAGAATGTGCTTTACAGAATTGACATCCCCCGTCTCGATCATGCCCGCATCAAACGCTGCAGTAACACCGTAGCTGTTCATGATGTCGACGATGATGCCTGTTCCCTCGATGACGATGTCGGCGGTTATAACGTCCAGCGTGTCCATGGCCAGGCCTGCGGTCCCCTCGAGCAGGTAGCCGGTAGCATTGCCATTCTCGTCACGTTTGTAGTAGCTGTATCCGGGAACAGGGTCAGAGGTGTCTTGCGTGATGTTGAGTGCATCCAGCGCTGCTGTATTGGCCCATGCAGCGTGGAAGCCCTCGTCCATAATCAGTACGGGTTTGTCGGAGACGATCGCATCGATCAGTTGGCGCGTCGGCCCGACGGGACCGAATGTCGTTGCCAGGAAGCCGTAGCCAAACAAGACAGGCGCTTCAGTATTTGCTTCGGCATAGTCCGCAATTGCCTCGACCCATTCATCAACCATGCCCCAGGTATCGAGCGATAGCGCCGTGGCATAGGCGCCGCCTGCAACCGGGTGGGCGTGAGCGTCAATAAAACCGGGCAGCAAGAGCTTAGCACCGAGGTCTCGAACCTCAGTCGATTCGCCGATCATCTTGCTGGCTCCATCTTCGTTACCCACGTAGATGATGGTGTCGCCACGTATCACGACAGCATCCGCCCAGGGCAACTGCTCACTGACCGTATAGACCCTGGCATTGACGAAGGCCAGGTCACCTGTCTCGGATGCCGCGTTGTCTTTCGTCGAGCATGAGGCGATGGCAAGTGCAACCAGTACAGTAGAGGTAGCGATGAATCGCCGGGATCTGGCGTGGTCTGACATAGGATTGGAGCCCCCGTTCAGGTCAGTCGTCTGAAGCTTGTCGACGTGATCGTGTCGAGCGTCGCGTGTGACAGGACCTCATATCCCAGGCGCGCGTACAAGCCATGAGTTTCTACTTCTTCAGGACTCAAGCATACGGCGCCGGACGTCGGATGCCGATGTGACAAATCGGATAGGTGATTAACGAGAACACGGGAGTTGCCCATTCCCTGGTCGTCCGGGTGCACGGCGAGCGTGTCTACATAGAAGTAGGGGACGTCAACCGCAGTCGGGCAGTGGTGCGATTCTCAGGTGCGTATCTCGCGAACGCCGGCGTCATCAGCAATCAGCAGGACATCAGCAGGCCGTTGGGCAAACAACCCTACTGTGACCACGCCCGGAATGCGGTTGATTCGTGCTTCCATATCGATCGGGTTGGCGATCTGCAGATTGTGCACGTCGAGAATATGGTTGCCATTGTCCGTGACGAAGCCTTCCCGCCAGACTGGCTGCCCGCGCATCTTGAGTATGCGCCTTGCAACGAGTTCCTGTGCCATCGGCAGAACTTCGATCGGCAATGGGAATTCCCCAAGCATGCCGACTAGTTTGGTGTCATCAACGATACACACGAAGCGCCGGGCCGCTGCGGCCAGAACTTTTTCACGCGTCAGCGCACCGCCGCCGCCTTTTATAAGTTGCAGGTGCTTGTTGCTCTCGTCAGCGCCGTCAATGTACAGGTCGATATCGCCGGTCTCATTGAGCGTCAGGACCTCAAAGCCCTGTTCCTCGAGGAGTTTGGTTGATGCCCGGGAACTTGATACCACCCGGTCAATCTGGTCGTGCACCTCGGGCAGCAAGTCGATCAGGCAATTGACAGTCGAGCCGGTGCCAACACCCAGTGTCATGCCCGGTTGAATGTACTCCATCGCGGCCCTTGCGGCGGCGCGTTTCTTCTCGGTAGCGTCCATAGCTGCGTACTATAGTCAAAACGAAAAGAGCCCGCCAGAGCGGGCTCTTTTGTTTGCTTTGGAAGAAGGCCTCTTCCGAAGCTACGGACTATCTACCGTTTTCTTCTACGGGTAGCCTTTTTCTTCTTGGCTTTCCGCTTGGTAGCTTTCTTTTTCGTCTTACGCTTGGCTACTTTTTTCTTAGCTTTGCGTTTCGTAGCTTTCTTTTTCGTCTTACGCTTGGCTACTTTCTTCTTAGCCTTACGTTTAGTCGCTTTTTTCTTCGTCTTGCGCTTAGCGACTTTCCTCTTCGCTTTCTTCTTGGTCTTACGCTTGGCTACTTTCTTTTTAGCCTTACGTTTGGCCTTCTTCTTCGTTTTCCGTTTGGCGACTTTCTTTTTCGCCTTCTTCTTGGTCTTGCGCTTGGCTACCTTCTTCTTAGCCTTCTTCTTGACCTTGCGTTTGGCGACTTTCTTTTTCGCCTTTCTCTTGGTCTTGCGCTTCGCTACTTTCTTCTTGGCCTTTTTCTTCGTTGCTTTTTTCTTCGTCTTACGCTTAGCAACCTTCTTCTTCGCTACGCGTTTCTTCGTAGCTTTCTTCCGTACTACTTTCCGCTTCTTCGCGACTTTGCGCTTCGAAGCTTTTTTACGAGACTTCTTCTTGGTAGCCATTAGTTTTCTCCGTGTCGGGTACCCGCGCTTGAGTATACGCAACAATCCCAAAAAATCCAGCAAGTTAGCGCGTCGCAATACACTTGTGAAAACGCGTTCGACTAACGCGATGTGCGAGTACGAACAACGAACATGTTGTTAAGCTTTTTCCCAATGAACAGGAAGTGGAATTCGACGACGAGTTACACGCCGGCAAACACGACGACCATGTCTTCAACGTGCAAAGATGATCAAACGTGGTGTGTAGCTTCAATGGGAGCCTGTGTGTACTACGGCAACTGAAGAAACGCCGCTTTTCCCCGGGAAAAAACGGCTAGTCCATATCACTGATAACGCGATAAAGCCGTATATCCCAAGGATTTGGAGTTATTTTCTCGACTGCTTGGCATTGAAACGCGACGCCGATGAGTTTTGGGCGAATCCATTGCTTGCGGTTACGCAGAAAAGAAAAGCATCGATCGAAATACCCGCCGCCCATGCCGATTCGATGATTGGATTTGTCGAACGCGACGGTTGGCGTAATTACGAGATCGAGTTTTTGAGGTGCAATCAAAAAGCCACGCGTGGGTTCCCAGACCCCAAAAGTATTTTGCTCGAGTTCCGTTGACGGAGTTATTTCGCAGAACAGCATTTCACGCTTACCGCGCAAAACAGGAATAAAAATGCGCTTGTTTGCGCGCCAACCGGCTTCGATGATCTCACGCGTATCGACCTCGTCAGTCATTGGCAGGTAACAGCCGATCGCCGCGCTGGAATAAAACTCACGGGATGCGATTGCACGGTTACAAATAATGTCCGAGGCAGATGCGCGCAGTTCGCTGTTCATTTCTCGGCGAGCGCGAAGCGCATTGCGTCTAAGTGAGTTCATTTGTCCGGGCACTGATCACGCCATGAAAGAAGGAGGCGCCTCCCGCCTGTGCCGTCACAGACCTTCGCTCTCGAACCGGAGCAACAGGTGGGGTCAGCCGTGGCTGTAACAGGCTCACCGCCGTAACGGTTCTGCACATATGCAGCCGACAGACAGCGACCCCGAGGTAAATATTTAGGGTCGGGAGGTTTCCAGGTCGGTGTCGAACACTGCAGGAGACGCCAATTCGAATATCGTGTCGTTATCGCGCATTACAAGTCCAGCTGCTGTGCGCCGCTCAGGACATTGTCTACGCGATCGGAAATTATCTTCAAGCGATCGCTGATTCCGCCTTCAAGTGCCTGATCTCGCGCCTTGGCATGGATCAGGTCATTCGCCATATTCAATGCGGCCATGACGGCAATNCGGTCCAGCCCAACAATGCGNCCGCTGTCGCGGATTTCGCGCATTTTATTGTTCAGAATCTCCGCAGAGTCCAGCAGGTCAGTGCGTTCTTCGGCGGGGCAGGCTACCTGGTATTCCTTGTCGAGGATACGGACGCTAACCTGCGCAGTTTGTTGGGTCATTCGGCGTTCTCCGTCATGCCTGGTTGTGCTACGTGTGTCGTCATGAGTCAGGAGCCTTGCTCCATCGCTTTCAGTCGGCCGATCATTGCCTCAACTCGTGCGCGCACCTGTTCGTTCTTTTGCAGCAGGTTGGCACGCTCGGAAGTCAGCACATCCTGGCGCTGTTTGAGCGAACGGTTTTCGTCCTGCAGTTGGTCACACACGCGAACAAGCGCATCGACGCGCTTTTCGAGACGTTTGAGTTCGTGTTCGAACGTTGAATTGATGTTCTCAGCCATAGGCTCAATATAGTAGGGTTTGCCTGAATTGAAAAGGTTGGTCTCCGTATGAATGAAATGCCTGGCTTTGACGAGCTCGATGAGTCGCTGCGACGCTGTGGCGCCAGCTGGGATGCCGCACAGGCGCATGGGCTGTTGACGGGCCGTCTGGCCGTCTCAGGTGTGCCGTCCGGACCTGAATGGCTCACGCAGGTGCTTGAGGGCACGGACGGGGCAAACGCGCTGCGAATGGAATGCCAGAAGCTGCTCGACTCGCTCTACCAGGGGACGTTCTGGCACCTGACCGAGAGGCTGTCGGAGTTTTCGCCGCTACTACCCGATGATGACGTCGATGTCGGTGGCCGAACGCTGGCCCTGGCGCACTGGTGTGAGTGCTTCCTGCACGGCCTTGTTTCGGCGAAGCACGAACAGCCTCTCAAGGACAAGCTCGGGGCAGAGCCGCTGTCGGACATCATTCGCGATATGCTGCAGATCACACGCGCAGCCATCGACGAAGAAAGCGATGTTGAAACCAACGAAGCGGCGTATGCTGAGATCGTCGAATACATCCGGGTCGCTGCCCAGCTGGCCTACGAGGAATTGTCTGATATCCGGCATACGGAAAAGCAATGAATCCCAAAGAGTTTGAACGCCGGCGCAAGCAACTGATGCGCATGGTTGGCACGGGCGGTATCGCCATCCTGCCGGCGGCGCCCGTACGTATGCGCAGTCGCGACGTTGAATACAACTACCGCCAGGACAGTGATTTCTATTACCTGACTGGCTTTGCAGAGCCGGAAGCCGTTGCGGTGCTCGTCCCAGGCCGGCCGCAGGGCGAATACCTGCTGTTTTGCCGTGAGCGCGACCCGTCGAAAGAACAATGGGATGGATCACGGGCCGGGCAGGACGGTGCAGTCGCCGATTTTAGTGCAGACGATGCATTTCCGATCGACGACATCGACGAAATTATTCCGGGGCTCATCGAGGGATGCGAACGCGTCTACTACACGATGGGCATGTATACCGGCTTCGATACGCGCATTGCGGAATGGGTTAACTCGCTGCGGTCCGGGTTGTCGCGAGGGCTGCATACGCCTACCGAATTTGTGGCGCTCGATCACTTGTTGCATGACATGCGCCTGTACAAGAGTCGCGGCGAGATTTCAGCGATGCGCAAATCGGCCAAGGTCGCCGTCGCTGCGCATAAACGCGCGATGCAAATGACGCGCCCGGGACTGTACGAGTACGAAGTCGAGGCCGAGTTCCGGCACGAGTTCCGGCGCTGCGGAGCCTGGACGTCCTACAGTCCTATCGTAGGCGGTGGCGCGAACGCCTGCACGTTGCACTACGTCGAAAATGGCGACGTTCTCAATGACGGTGACTTGTTGCTGATCGACGCGGGTTGCGAGCTCGATTACTACGCGTCGGACATCACGCGCACCTTCCCGGTTAACGGTCGCTTTAGTCCGGATCAGCGCGCTGTGTACGATATCGTGCTCGAGGCGCAAGGCGCCGCGATCGAGAAGACGCAGAAAGGTAATCACTGGAACGAGCCGCACGATGCGGCAGTCCGTGTAATAACAAAAGGTCTCAGGAAGCTCGGGTTGCTCGACGGCTCGCTGCCCAGGTTGATCAAGGATGGCGCGTACCGGCCGTTCTACATGCACCGCACTGGTCACTGGATAGGCATGGATGTTCATGATGTCGGTGATTACAAAGTAGGTGACGAATGGCGGGNACTTGAGGCCGGCATGGTGACCACCGTCGAACCCGGAATTTACATTCCCAACAAGCGGAATATTCCGAAGCGATTTCGTAACATCGGGATACGCATCGAGGATGATGTTGCGGTGACCAGCAAGGGACCGGACGTGCTCAGCAAGGGACTCATCTCGGACCCCGACGACATCGAGGCATTGATGCAGCGCGCATGAGCGACAAGCATTACGACATAGTGATTGCCGGCGGCGGCATGATCGGCACGAGCCTGGCCCTCGCGCTCGAGCCGCTGGGTCTGAGCGTCGCGGTGGTCGAGGCGATTCCGAGAAAGGCAGCGGCCCAACCCAGTTTCGATGATCGGTCGACAGCCCTGTCGCGCAGCACACAACGCATGTTCGAGGCCATGGGCCTCTGGCCAGAGATCGTCGCTGCTTCCACGCCGATTCAGGCGATCCATGTGTCGGACCAGGGTCGCTTTGGTTTCTCCCATATCGAAGCCGAAGAGCAGGGTGTCGAAGCGTTGGGCCACGTTGTCATTAACCGCGTCCTTGGGGGTGTGCTGCAGGATGCGCTCGACGAACTTGATGGAGTAGATCTTATCTGCCCCACCCGGATCGTAGATGTCGCACTTGCTCCCGAAAGCGCAACGGCCGTCGTTGAACACGCGGACGGCGAACAACAGACGCTGACATGCGATCTTCTCGTTGCATCCGACGGCGCGAACTCCGCCGTCCGCGAAATGATGGGCATCACCGCGAAGAAACGCCATTACGGGCAGCGCGCTGTCATCGGCAACCTGTTGCCCGAGAAGGGAATCGATAACGTGGCATACGAGCGCTTCACGAAGCAGGGTCCGCTGGCCGTCCTGCCAGTCGCCGACGGGCGCGCCGGTTTTGTCTGGACCGTCTCTGAGGAAGATGCCGATCGCGTCATGGCGCTCGATGACGATGCGTTTCTCGCCGAGTTGCAGGAGCAGTTCGGTTACCGATTGGGTACGTTTTCGAAGGTCGGCAAACGTGCGTCGTATCCGCTGGTCCTCTCAAGAGCATTGCGACTGACCGCGACGCGGAGTGTGCTGATTGGCAACTCGGCACATGGCCTGCACCCGGTCTCAGCACAGGGGTTCAACCTTGGCATGCGAGATGTCGCCGCGATCGTCGATTGCATCGCTGACAGCGCTACTGGCACAAATTCCGACATTGGACACCCGTCTTTGCTCGAGCAATATTCAAGTTGGAGGCGCGCTGATCAGCAGAAACTCGTGCGGTTCACGGACAGTGTCGTGAAGTTGTTTGGCAGCAAACGCCGACCGCTGCGAACGCTTCGCAATATCGGGATGCTCGGTTTCGACCTCGTGCCGGGCGTCCGTTCGGTGTTTGCCAAACACACGATGGGCCTGGCCGGACGACTGCCGCGCCTCTCGCGCGGAGTTCCGCTTAAATGAATCGGCGCTACAACATCGTTGTTGTTGGTGGGGGCGTTACAGGCCTGATGGCTGCCACGCTCCTCGGCAAGGGTCCACAGCGTGACGCACTCGACATCACGGTGGTGGATGCAGCGCCGAGGCCGGTATTTTCGCCCGACGATGATGTGGCTTTGCGCGTATCGGCGATTGCCACTGGCACAGCAGAACTGTTCGACTCCGTCGGTGCGTGGGAGTACACGGCAGCAACGCGTGTCAGTCCCTACACGAGCATGCGTATCTGGGACGAGAACGACACGCCGGAAAGTTCCGCCGCGCTGCATTTCGATGCTGAGGAATTCGCGATCCGGCAACTCGGGTTTATCGTTGAGAATGTGTTGCTTCAGGACGTGCTGTTGTATCAACTCGACCGGACCGACGCCACGCTGAAATTCGAGAGCTCGATTCGCGCATTGCGCAGGGCGCCGCGGCGCTATGACGTCGAACTGGACACCGGCGACACCCTGGCCGCCGACCTCGTTATCGGCGCGGACGGCGCGCGCTCATTCGTGCGCTCGGCTGCTGGCATCGAAGCCGATGAGTGGTCTTATGAGCAAAGTGCGTTTGTCACCCACCTGCAGCCGGAGAAGCCGCATGGCAATGCAGCGCATCAACGGTTCTTGCGGGACGGACCGCTGGGCATCCTGCCCCTGAACGATGGTCGTGTTTCGGTCGTGTGGTCGACGACGCCCAAGCAGGCGAAGTCTGCACTCGCAGCCGGTGATGCCGATACCGGCCGCTTGCTGAGCGACGCGTCGGATTTCGTTCTCGGTGAACTCAAGGTGGCGGGACCGAAAGGGGCATTTCCGCTCTGCGCCCGGCATGCGACATCCTACGTATTGCCGAATCTTGCGCTGATCGGGGACGCGGCTCACGCCATTCATCCGCTTGCAGGGCAGGGCGCAAACCTGGGTTTGCAGGATGCGGCCGAGCTCGCAGCCCAGGTTTCTGGAGCCATTGCAAAGGGGTTGCACCCGGGTGACCGGCCGGTGCTGCGCCGCTATGAACGTGCGCGCAAAGGCGCGAACGCCACGATGCTGCACTTTATGACTGGCCTAAACAGCCTGTTTGCGACAGACTCCAGCGTCATCGGTGAAATACGATCTGCCGGCATGCGGGCATTTAACCGCAGCGGCCCAATAAGAGAACGCGCCGTTAGAGTGGCACTGGGCGTCGGCTGAGGTCCGGATTGGAAAAACCATGAAGCAGCGATATGTCTACGTGCTTGCCACGTTGCTGGCCGTCATCGGCCTGTCTGTATTTCTGTATAAGTCGCAGGTCCTTGGCTTCCCGCTGAGCGAGGATCAGGAAAAATCCGTGTGGACGATCGAGTCGGCCGTGCACTTCGACAGCGGTCCGGGCTCAATCAAGGTGCAACTGCATGTCCCAACGCTGACACCCGGGTTCCGCATGCTCAACGAGAACTCGGTATCTCGCGGTTACGGTTTCAGTATCAACTACGGTAGCGGTGGCCGTGAAGCACAGTGGGCTATTCGACGTGCCGACGGCGAGCAGACTATTTACTACCGTATATCGGTTTACGAGGACGACTCGGTCGACGAGTCTGACACGACGCCACCGTTCCCGCCGTTGCCGGTCATTAATGAGCCGCTTAAGACGGCCGTCGATGTGCTGGTAGACGACGTCCGGGATCACTCCGCAGACACCGCGTCGTTTACGACCGAACTGTTGAGTCGCCTGAATGACCTGTCGCCCGACCCCAACGTCGAACTCCTGCTCTCCGGTGTAAGGAACGATGCAGACTTCGTCGACGTTGCTCGAACCATGCTGGCATCGGCGCGCATCCCGGCGCGTACCGTGCACGGCTTTCCGCTCGCTGGCCGGCAACGCAGCGCATCACTCGTGTCGTGGCTCGAGGTGCATGACGGTGACCAGTGGCTGTATTTCAATCCTGCGACGGGCGAGCCGAACCTGCCCGACCGTTTCCTGGTCTGGTGGCGTGGCAACGAACCGCTCGTGAACGTGGAAGGTGGCAGCAATGTCTCGGTCGATTTCGCTATCCAGGCCAATCATCTCGACGCAGTGGCAATCGCTGAAACACAGGTCGCCGCACGTGGTGCGAGCGCGATCGACTTTTCACTCTACAGCTTGCCCATACAGACGCAGGCCGTATACGCGGTGTTGCTCATGATTCCGATCGGCGCGCTCATCATGGTGATCATGCGCAATATCGTCGGCATCGATGCGTTCGGTACTTTTATGCCGGTCCTGATTGCCCTGGCATTCCGTGAGACCAAGCTTTTCTGGGGCGTCATTCTGTTTACAACACTGGTCGCCCTGGGCCTGAGCATTCGCTTCCTGCTGGATCGACTACGATTGCTGCTCGTGCCAAGGCTCAGCGCTGTGCTTATCGTCGTCGTCATGCTGATGTTGTTCATCAGTATGGTGTCGCACCGGATGGGAATGGAAACGGGTCTGTCGGTGGCACTGTTCCCGATGGTCATTATCGCGATGACCATCGAGCGCATGTCGGTCGTCTGGGAGGAGCGCGGTGCTGCAGACGCAATGCGAGCCGGGCTCGGCAGTCTTTTCGTGGCCATTGCCGCGTACATCTTCATGGGTATGGCATGGCTGGAGCACCTGATCTTCACGTTTCCGGAGTTGCTGCTCGTTGTCCTCGCACTTGTCGTCCTGGCCGGACGGTACACAGGCTATCGCCTGACCGAATTAAGGCGCTTCAAGGAGCTGTCGAAGAAGTGATGTTCGCTGCGGCCAGACAACTGCGAGAAAACGGGGTGCTCGGCCTCAATGAGCGCAACGCCGATTTCATCATGCGGCTCAATCCGCGGAGTTTCTACCCACGTGTCGATGACAAGGCACTAACAAAGGAACTGGCGCTCGCAGCCGGCATGGCCGTGCCCGACCTGTACGGCATCATCGAACACCAGGGGCAGGTCCGTCAGTTTGCCGATATGGTTGGCGATCTGAAGAGTTTTGTCATCAAGCCCGCCCAGGGTAGTGGGGGTGACGGCATCCTCGTCGTGACAGCGCGCAGTGATCGAAAAAAGGACAGCTTCCGCCTGAGTAGCGGCATGCTGATTTCCCGGGGCGAACTCGAGCACCACATCTCGAATATCGTCGGCGGTCAGTACAGCCTGAGCGGCAACCGCGACAAAGCACTTATCGAGTACTGCGTGCACTTTGACCCGACGTTCGCCGACGTCAGTTACCAGGGCGTACCTGATATTCGCGTTGTGGTGTACCGGGGTTACCCGGCCATGGCGATGGTGCGACTCCCGACGCGTGCATCTGATGGCAAGGCAAACCTGCACCAGGGTGCCGTAGGTGCCGGTGTTGATATGGGCACAGGCGCGACACTGGCGGGCGTGCTCGACGATGAGGTCGTGGACGAGCACC
>JGI24723J26617_10001215_pt1 | contig 23207 bp, 19 predicted proteins | sample Cruoilmetagenom6_FD_26617 | JGI IMG/M metagenome (IMG submission 26617)
GGACGGTGACGACGACGACGACGATGAGGACAGCGACGACGCCACCTGATCCGCTGCCTGGCCTGCTGGCAGACGCCACCGGACGCTGAAAACACGAAAATCCCTCCGTTTGTGACACACTCGGGGGGATTTTTTTGCGCCACGTCATAGTTTCGGCAACGCAATTACGGATATGCTTCCATACCTGACATAACGCTTGGCCACGCTCTACATGCAGAACAGGACTATCATCACTGCGGCTCTCGCCCTGATAGCCGCCATCGCTACGTTGTCGCCCGTCGGCACGGCGCACGCTATGACAGCAGAACAGTACTTTGCAGATGGCAATCGACTGTTCCGAGACGACCTCTACTGGGCCGCATTACTGCGCTACGGTCAGGCGGCCGAAAGCGGTATTGATACACCCCTGCTGCATTACAACACCGGCATCGCCCATTACCGGGCCGGGCAGCATATCCGGGCAAGGACCCATCTCTTGCGTGCGGTCGGGGATCCACCCCTTCGTGTCGCCACACATTACAACCTTGGCCTCAACGCGTATGCCCTGGGCGAAGTGGACGAGGCGCTGCGCTGGTTCCGGCTCGCGCGCGATCAGAACATCAATCCCAAGCTGCAGCAGTTCGCCGTCGTTGCGATCTCCCGTATTCGTATCGAACGGGAACGGCCAACCGACTTCGAGGTACTTGTCGAAGAGCGCAAGGAAAAACGCGAGTTCACTGACCTCGAGTTGCATGCCGTTGTGGGCTTCGGCAATGACAGCAATGTTTTCCGATCGCCGGACCAGCCGTATATCGACCTCTCTGACGCCACTCAACCCCTGGTCGTACCCGAGGTCAAGAGCGCTTCGTTCGTGCCGGTCAGCCTGTCGGCGAAATACAAGATCAACAGCTTGCCGTTCGAGGGCTTCTACGGTTCCTACCGCCTCGCTGGCCGCTACTACCCTGACGAGGCGCTCGAGAACGCGAACGAATATCTGCACGAAGCGAGTTTCGGTAGTGAATATCGCCGCAAGGAGGGGTCCCGCGAGCGCCGCGTGCACAGTGCTTTCAAGATCGCGCAGAATGACGAGGTTTACTACGACCCCGACAATGGATTGCCACGAAACGTCGGAGGCGTTGATGTGGATGACCGGATGAACTACCTGCGCTACGGTCCTGAGCTTTCCGCCAGGCAGTCCGGTGAGATGCTGTCTATTGGCTTGCGTGTTAAAGGTCAGCTTTGGAACTATGAAGAGACCGGCGTACTGCCAGAATACGACCACGAGTATTACCTGGTCAGTGCCTTTAGCCAGTTCAAGTTCACAGACAGTTCGTTGCTGCGCCTGACCGCCGACTACTACAGCCGCCGCTACGGCGACAGGCCTGCGTTCGACCTGGATGGCCGGCAACGCATTGGCAACCCGAATATTCGCTACGACTATGTGGCCCTTTCGCTGCGGGCCCGGCAGCGGCTCGGCAGCAGCATGTGGTTTGGTTTTGATATCGAGCGCGCAGAGCGTACGGACCAGCATGTGGGCTACAACGACTACACCCGGGACAGTTTCGGCTTCGAGTTCCATTGGTCACCTGGCCGGCGCTTTGACCTTGAGGTAAGCGGTGCCTATCGGCTCTACGACTTCCCGAATGCCTTTGCGTTCCACGAACCGACGGCCGGGCGCAAGACACAGGAGTCGGTAGTGGGTGAGTTGGAGGCCTCCTACCGCGTGACGCGCCGGATCAGCATCGTTGCCGAGGCGGAGCTTCGTGAGCAGGTGTCCAACGATATTCGTATCCAATATGACCGTACTCGTTACTTAATTGGCGTTCGTTGGGAGCAGTAATACTGCTAAACTTTCGCGCTTTCCCCGGCGGGCTTCAGGTCCGATTGTCAGCGCCAGATGGACGTCACCCCAATCCTCGAAAACCTCAATGACGCACAGCGTCAGGCGGTAACTGCGCCCGCTGAACCCGCACTGATCATTGCGGGTGCCGGCAGCGGCAAGACGCGCGTGCTCGTGCATCGCGCCGCCTGGCTTATCGATGTCGAGGGCATATCGCCTCACAGCCTGCTCGCCGTCACCTTCACCAACAAGGCCGCCGCCGAGATGCGCCATCGCATTGAAGCCTTGCTCAACGTGCCTGTGCAACACCTTTGGATTGGCACATTCCATGGCCTGGCCCATCGTATGCTGCGGCGTCACTGGCGCGAAGCAAAACTCCCACAGAGCTTCCAGATCATCGACTCCGACGACCAGTTGCGGCTGATCAAACGCCTGTTCAAGAACCTCGAGGTCGACGACAGCCGCTGGGCCCCGAAGGAGATCCAGTGGTTCATCAATGCGCAGAAGGACGAAGGCCTGCGGCCCCAGCACCTCGATGATGAAGGCGACTCGAATCGCCGGCAGATGATTTCCCTGTACCAATCCTACGAGGAGATATGCCAGCGCGGCGGGCTCGTGGACTTCGCGGAATTGCTGCTGCGTGCGCATGAACTGCTGCGTGACAACGACGAGCTGCTGTCGCATTACCGGCGCCGCTTTCAGCATTTGCTCGTGGACGAATTCCAGGACACGAACGCGATCCAGTACGCGTGGCTCCGCCTCCTGGCCGGTGGCGACGGCGTACCATTCGTCGTCGGCGATGACGACCAGTCGATCTATCGCTGGCGAGGCGCTCGTGTTGAGCACATCCACCAGTTCCAAAAGGACTTTCCCGGCACCAGGGTCGTCAAGCTCGAGCAGAACTATCGCTCAACAGCGACGATCCTGAATGCGGCCAACGCCGTTATCGCGAACAACGCGTCGCGCCTCGGCAAGAACCTCTGGACAGAAGGCGTAGAGGGCGAGCCCATCAGGGTCTACTCCGCGTACAACGAGCGCGATGAGGCCGACTTTGTTATGGGACGCCTGCGTGACTGGATCGACCACGGCAATCTGCGTGCCGATGCGGCTATCCTGTATCGCTCGAACGCCCAGTCCCGAGTGCTTGAGGAAGGGCTGATCAACGCCCGTATTCCGTACCGGGTATACGGCGGCCTGCGCTTTTTCGAGCGCATGGAAATCAAGGACGCACTGGCGTACATGCGGCTGATCTCAAACCGCGACGACGACAGCTCTTTCGAGCGCATCGTCAACAAGCCCACGCGCGGTATCGGTGCGCGCACGCTCGATATGATGCGCTCTTATGCGCGCGCCAATGCCTGCTCAATGTGGCGCGCGGGTGCTGCGGTCGCCAGCGACGACCTGAATGGCCGTGCTGCCAATGCCGTGAATGCGTTCATGTCACTCATCGAACGCATGGCGCGCGAGACCAAAGGGCTCGATCTTCACGACCAGGTCGATCACGTTATCCACCTCAGCGGGCTCGTCGAGTTCTTCCAAAAAGAAAAAGGCGAGAAGGGCGAAACGCGCATCGAAAACCTCGCGGAACTCGTCAGCGCCGCGAAAAGCTTCGAGCCAGACCCGGCGGAAGAAATGTCGCCGCTGGATGAGTTCCTGGCGCATGCTGCACTGGAGTCCGGCGAAGGTCAGGCGGATGCCTGGGAAGACTGCGTGCAGCTCATGACGATGCACTCGGCCAAGGGGCTCGAGTTTCCGATTGTCTTCATTTGCGGCATGGAAGATGGCCTGTTCCCGCACCAACGCTCGATTGCCGACCCGCACGGGCTCGAGGAGGAACGTCGCCTTTGCTATGTGGGCATCACCCGCGCCATGCAGACGCTCTACATTACGCACGCCGAGCAGCGTCGTCTTCACGGCATGGATAATTATGCCCAGCCATCACGATTTATCGCCGAGATACCCGATGAACATGTCGAAGAGGTGAGGCCGCGTGTACAGGTTTCACGACCATTGCATTCGCAGAAGACGCCTCGTCGCAGACAGACAACAACTTCGCCAGGCAGCGATATGGGAATTCGACTCGGGCAGCGCGTGCACCACAAGAAATTCGGTGACGGCGTCATCCTCAATTGTGAGGGCCAGGGTGCCCATGCACGGGTTGAAGTCAATTTTGAAAATGCCGGCACAAAATGGCTCGTTTTGAGTTATGCAAATCTCGATCTGATGTAAACTACGCGCGATGAAAATTCTAATCCTCGGCGCAGGCCAGGTCGGCTCGTCTGCCGCCTACCACCTGTCGCGAGAAGAGGCCAACGAAGTCACAGTAGTCGACAAACGGCCCGACGTTCTTCGCGAACTTCAGGACCGACTCGACATTCGCACGGTAGTAGGACACGCGGCGTATCCGGAAGTCCTTGAACGAGCCGGCGCCAGCGACGCCGACATTGTCGTCTCGCTAACCGACTCCGACGAAACCAACATGGTGGCCTGCCAGGTCGCGTACACCCAGTTTCGCACCCCCACGAAGATCGCGCGCATCCGCTCAGCCGAGTACATGAATGCGAACAAGCTGTTTACACAGGATGCGATTCCAATCGACGTGCGTATCAGCCCCGAGCAGCTCGTGTGCTCGTTCGTCGAACAGCTGATTCTTTACCCCGGTACAACCCAGGTGCTGGACTTTGCCGATGGTCGTGTACGACTGGTCGGTGTCCGAGCCGATCGCGATGGGCTGCTGGTTGGCCAGAGAATCGCCACTCTCAAGGACCACATTCCGAATTCCGAGGCGCGGATCGCCGCCATTTACCGGCAGGGCAATGCCATGCTGCCCGACGGCGACACGGTCATCCAGGAAAACGATGAGGTCTTCTTCATCGCCGACCGAAAAGATATCCGGGTATTCATGAGCGAGATTCGTCGTCTCGAGGAACCGGTCCGTCGCGTCGTCATTGCTGGCGGCGGCAACATCGGCGTGCGACTTGCACTGGCACTGGAGCAGACCAACCAGGTCAAGATTATCGAACGCGACCCGCGTCGGGCACGCATCATCTCCGAGCAATTGAACAAGGCGATCGTGCTGGTCGGCGATGCGGCAGACGAAGAGCTATTGCTCGAAGAGAACATCGACAACGTTGACGTGTTCTGCGCCCTGACGAACTCGGAAGAAGCCAACATCCTGAGCTCGATGTTGTCGAAGCGCCTCGGCGCGCACAAGGTGATGGCGCTTATCAACCGGGCATCCTACGTGGATCTGGTTGAATCGGGCAGCATTGATATTGCTATTTCACCGCAGCAGGTAACGATCGGCTCACTGCTCGCCCATGTCAGGCGCGGCGATGTCGTCAAGGTCCACTCGCTGCGGCGTGGCGCGGCCGAAGCCATGGAAGCCATCGCTCACGGCAATGAGGACAACTCAAAAGTCGTTGGCCGGGCCATCGAGGACATAGAGCTGCCGAAAGGCACCGCTATCGTTGCAATTGTGCGTAACGAACGTGTGATCATCGCGCATCACGATACGGTCATCGAGGCAGATGACCATGTAATCCTGTTCATGACCGACCGGCGCAAGATCGAGAAACTCGAGAGCCTGTTCCAGGTCGGCGTTTCATTTGTATAGGGCCGGGGCCTGATGAACTGGACGGTCGTACAACGCATTCTCGGCCTGCTGCTTATGATGTTCAGCCTGACGATGCTGCCGCCCATCGTTTTCAGCCTCTATTACAATGATCACTCCTGGCTGCCATTCGTCGAGGGCTTCGGCCTCACTCTCGCCGCCGGCTTCATTTGCTGGCTGCCGGTACACCGCTCGAAGAAGGATCTGCGGCTGCGCGACGGCTTCCTTGTCGTAGCGGCCTTCTGGACAGTACTGGGCACATTCGGCGCCGCGCCACTGTATTTTTCCGATGTCCTGTCGATGTCGTTCACGGACGCCGTCTTTGAATCAATGTCCGGACTGACAACGACCGGCGCGACCGTGTTGACCGGCCTCGATGAGCTGCCCGCCTCGATTCTTTATTACCGGCAGCAACTCCAGTGGTTGGGTGGCATGGGCATCATCGTACTGGCCGTCGCCGTACTGCCCATGCTGGGCGTCGGTGGCATGCAGTTGTATCGTGCCGAAACGCCGGGTCCGGTCAAGGACACCAAGCTTACGCCGCGAATTACCGAGACGGCCAAGGCTCTCTGGTACGTCTACCTCGCATTTACCATTACCTGCATGATCGGCTACCGCATTGCCGGTATGGGGTGGTTCGACGCGCTGTGTCACGCGTTCTCGACCGTTGCGATTGGCGGCTTCTCGACACACGACGCGAGCATCGCCGCCTTCAATAGCCCGTCGATCGACCTGATTTGCGTGTTCTTCATGTTCGTGGCGGGCATTAACTTCTCGCTGCACTTTTTCGCCTGGCGTTACGTGTCGATCAAGCATTACTTCCAGGACCAGGAGTTCCGCGCGTACAGCGTTATCCTGATGGTTCTGTCTGGTGTAGTCATCGCCTCGCTGTACCTGTATCGCGGGTTCGCGGATCCATTCGATACATTCCTTGATGGGCTGTTCCAGTCGGTATCGATCGCGACAACTACCGGGTTCACTACCGAGAATTTCGCCATCTGGCCGGCCGCGCTGCCCGCACTACTGATTTTTGCGAGCTTTATTGGCGGCTCCGCCGGTTCAACGGCCGGCGGCATTAAGGTCATCCGCTGGCTGCTGGTTTATAAACAGGGTGTCCGCGAAATTGTGCGCCTCGTGCATCCCAGCGCTGAGATTCCGGTCAAACTCGGCAACAAGGCGGTGCCATCACGGGTTGTCGAGGCCGTCTGGGGGTTCTTCTCGGTTTACATCATCGTGTTTGGTGGCATGCTGCTCGCCATGATGTCAACGGGGCTGGACCAGGTCACCGCGTTTTCGGCCGTTGCGGCGACGCTCAACAACCTCGGGCCTGGTCTTGGGGGTGTTGCGTCCGGCTTCATGGACCTTAGCGATACGGCCAAGTGGATCTCGGTTGCCGGCATGTTGCTTGGTCGTCTCGAGATCTTCACGCTTCTGGTCCTCATCACGCCGACCTTCTGGCGCACCTGAAGTTTGGCTGCGCCGAGTTCTGGCAACCGGCTCGATCGCGCCAGCGCATTGATCGGGCGCGCAGCGGCCTGGCTCACACTGTTCATGGTTATCGTCACGTTTGTTGTCGTGGTGATGCGTTACGTGTTCGATGCCGGTCTGATCTGGGTACAGGAATCTGTTGTCTGGATGCACGCAGCGGTGTTCATGCTGGGTGCTGCGTACACGCTGCGCGATGAAGAACATGTGCGTGTCGATGTTTTCTATCGCAAGATGAGTGCCCGGCGCCGCGCCTGGGTGGACATGATCGGCGTCGTTATTTTCCTGCTGCCGCTCTGCCTGTTCCTCGCGTGGAATTCCTTCGACTTCGTCACCCAGTCCTGGAGTATTCGCGAGATGTCTCGCGAATCCGGTGGTCTGCCATACCCGCTCATCCCTATGCTTAAGTCGATACTGCTGCTGATGCCGCTGATGGTGGCACTGCAGGGCGTATCGCTGTTCCTCGTTTCGCTGAAGACCCTGCGGCGGAGCTGACATGGAATGGGTCGCTGCATTACTTTTTGTCTCCGTCATCCTGGTGCTGCTGGCCGGTTTTCCCGTCGCGTTCACGCTCGGTGGTACTGCCCTGATCTTCGCCGTATTTGGCGTCATCGGTGGCAGCTTTAACGAGGCACTGCTGCTGAGTTTGCCCAATCGCGTTTTTGGCATCATGACCAATGAAACGCTCGTCGCCGTACCGCTGTTTGTGTTTATGGGGGTCACGCTTGAACGAGCGCGAATCGCCGAAGAGTTACTCGAGACGCTCAGTGCACTGTTTGGCACCCTGCGCGGCGGCCTCGGAATTTCCGTAACGCTCGTCGGCATGTTGCTCGCGGCCAGCACGGGCATTGTTGGCGCAACCGTTGTGACCATGGGTCTCCTGTCGTTGCCGACAATGCTAAAGCGCGGCTACTCGCCGGAGATTGCCACGGGAACGATTTGCGCTTCGGGCACGCTGGGTCAGATCATTCCGCCCTCGATCATCCTGGTTATGCTCGGCGATGTGATGACCACGGCCTACCAGCAGGCGCAGCTGGAGATGGGGATCTACTCTCCCAAGACCGTATCGGTCGGCGACCTGTTCGCGGGTGCGCTTATCCCGGGCCTGATGCTTGTCGGGCTCTACATGCTGTACATATTCGGCCTCGCATTCTTCCGGCCGGCAACCATGCCGGCGCATCAGCATGACGCTGGCGAAAGCGTCTCACTCATCAAGGTTATCAAGGCACTGGCACCGCCGCTGATACTCATCTTCGCGGTACTCGGTTCGATCCTGAAGGGCCTTGCGACCCCGACCGAGGCGGCCGGCGTCGGCGGCATGGGCGCATTGATCCTTGCTGTGTTACGGCGCGGACTGGACCTCGAGCGACTTCAGGACATCATGCGAGCAACGCTGCGCATTAGCAGCATGGTGTTCCTTATCCTGATCGGTGCCTCGATCTTCTCACTCGTGTTTCGTGGTTATGGTGGCGACGATGGTGTGCGGGCGATCCTGGAGTCGTTACCCGGCGGTGTAGTGGGCGCAGTAATCGTTGTCATGGTCGTAATGTTCCTGCTGGGCTTTGTTCTCGATTTCATCGAAATCACGTTTGTGGTCGTGCCGATTGTTGGGCCGGTGCTGCTTGCCATGGGTCTCGACCCTGTGTGGCTCGGTATCATGATTGCGATCAACCTGCAGACGTCGTTCCTGACGCCACCGTTCGGTTTCGCGTTATTTTATTTGCGTGGTGTTGCGCCCCCGTCTGTGTCGACGTCGCAAATCTACCGGGGCGCTATGCCATTTGTGGCAATACAGATTCTCGCGCTGCTTCTGATCGCGGCTTTCCCTGATCTCGTTACCTGGTTGCCCGGCCGGATTTACGGTTCATAGAGATTCTTGCGCTGACCTTTAAGCCGCGACGCAGGCTTTGTTGATCGCCCCGACGAGCTTGGTGACCAGCTCGTTTTCATGCTCATCACGGAATACGTAGGCCGGTGCAAGCAAGACATGGTCGCCCAGCCGCCCGTCGACCGTACCGCCCATACCGTAGACCATCAGGCCGCGCTCCAGCGCGGCATTTTGTACCTGGTTATGCATCTTCAGCGCCGGGTCGAGCGGTTCCTTGTTCGTTTTGTCGCCGACGAACTCGATGCCGATAAACATGCCTCTGCCGCGCACGTCGCCAACGGCAGGGTGGTCGGCCAATGCCTGCCGCAGCCTGACCAGTATCGATGCTCCCCGGGAAACGACGTTTTCAAGGAGCCGTTCTTTCTCTATGGCTTTCAAGGTGGCGAGTGATGCGGCTACCGCCGTCGCGTGACCCATGAACGTGTGGCCGTGCTGGAAGAAACCACTTCCCGATCGAATGACATCGGTAATCTGGTCGCGGCATAGCAAGGCGCCGACCGGCTGGTATCCCGCCGCGAGGCCTTTGGCCATGGTGACGAGGTCAGGCACAATTTCCTCCTGCTCGTAAGCCATCATCGTCCCGGTGCGGCCAGTGCCGCACATCACTTCATCGAGTATCAGGTGCACGCCGTGTTCGTCGCAGATCTCCCTGATTCGTTTGAAGTATCCCGGGGTCGGAGCGACGGCCCCAGCTGTGGCCCCGACGACCGTCTCCGCAACGAAACCCGCAACATTTTCAGGGCCAAGTTCAAGGATCTTGTTTTCAAGCTCATTGGCCGCCCGCAAGCCGTAGGCTTCACGGGATTCTTTCATACGTCGTTCCCGGTACTCGAAACAAGGAGCGATGTGATGGCCCGCGACCATGATCGGAGCGAAGTTGGCCCTGCGCCATGCGTTCCCGCCGGTCGCGAGTGCACCAAGCGTGTTGCCGTGGTAGCTCTGGCGTCGCGCTATGTAGAGATGACGCTGCGTCTCGCCCGCCTCTACAAAGTACTGGCGAGACAGCTTGAGCGCAGCTTCAATTGTTTCGGACCCGCCACTTAAGAGCAGCACCTTGCCCATGCCGGGGGCCGCGGTGACGATTTTGTCAGCAAGCTGTTCCATGACGTCGGTTGTGAAGAATGAGGTATGGGCATACGGCAGGGTTGCCGACTGCCTCTGGATTGCGTCGATTACATCGGGATGGCTGTGGCCAAGGCAGGAGACCGCCGCACCCCCACAACCATCGAGGTAACGTTTGCCATGCTCGTCGATGACATATACGCCATCGCCGCGTACAGCCCGAGGTGGCCGGTGCAAGAGACTTCGGTGCAATGCGTGACTCATGGGCATCACCTCATTCGGGCGCGCTACCAGTACGCACTGATCTTCGACAGTTGTTTTTCTGCTTCCCTGGCGATGTTGATAGCATCGCCCCCCTTTTTCGCGACAAGCAGAGTGATCAGGGCCTGGGTAACGGCCAGCGCCCCGGTAAAGGAGTGATAGAAAGAAGCGGACCGGTTCTGCGTGACGATCGTATGTCCAGCCGCATGCGCTGCGGGTGAAACGACGCTGTCCGTGATGGCGATGATTCTGGCGCCGGCCTCCGCCGTATAGTCGACCGCATCGATCGTCAACTGCGTGTACGGTGGAAACGATATGACGAGCAGGCTGTCCTGTTCACCGATGCCGCGAAGCTGGTCTGCAAAGATGCCTGCGTGCGTGTCGACCAGGTAACTGTTTTCCTGGAAGAGCTGGTACGCGTAATGAAATAGGAATGCGGGCGCGTACGCGCCGCGCAGTCCCAGGACATAGACTCGCCGACTGTTGTGAAGGGTCTCGGCCGCATCGACCAGGGAAGAATAGTTCTCGTCGGACAAAGTCTGCTCGACGTTCGCGATCTCCTGTTCCCGTAAGTCAGCGAACAAGCCAAGCGTATCGTCTGATCCGCGCTGCTGAACGTCCCGCAGTTTCGATGCAAATCTCGGTTCGTTTTTTCGCAGTCGCTGCCGAAAGGGTTCCCGCATTTCCTCGTACTCGTCGAAGCCAAGCGTCTTGCTGAGACGACTGACCGTCGCCGGTTTGACCCCGGCCCCTCTCGCGACAGAGCGCATGGAGCTCAACCCGACCTCTTCGGGATTCTCGAGAATAAACCTGGCCGCCTTTTGCAGCTCTGGTGTCAGTCCTGAAAACGACTCTGTAAGGAGCCTGACGGTGTCCGGGTAACGAGTATTCATAGTCACGCATGAAACAGTTGAATCATAAAGTCACTATACTGACTCATTCGTTGCAATATCAACACCTTTCGGCTAGGTTTATAAACGCATATTAGAAATCAGAGGGGGAATTTCCAGATGAAGAAGAAATCTGTTTCATTTGGCGTGCTTGCTGCGCTGCTCGCCACGGGCGGGCTGTCGTCACAAGCCGCTATTGCACAGGACGACGATGACGAGTTCATCGAAGAAATCGTCACCACCGGTTCGCGTAGCGCCAAACCGCGTTCCGCCGGCGACTCGCCGGTTCCTGTCGACGTCATCAATGCCGATGACTTTACGGCCATGGGTAACACAGCGGACTTGACCGATAACCTCAAGGCCCTTGTTCCGTCTTTCACAGCAACGCCGGCAACCGGTGACGGCAGCGCGTTCGTGCGGCCCACGTCGCTGCGTGGCACGGCACCTGACCAGGCGCTAGTGCTGATCAATGGCAAGCGCCGGCACCGCTCTGCCCTTGTGCAGTTCTTTGCACCGGCCGCCGGTAACGGCGCCCATGGCGTCGACATTGGCATGATCCCGGGTATGGCGCTGAAACGTGTCGAAGTGCTGCGCGACGGTGCTGCTTCGCAATACGGCTCTGATGCCATCGCCGGTGTCTTCAACTTCATCCTTAACGACGCCAACGAGGGTGGCTCGGTGAAGGTTCAGTACGGTGAGTTCTTCGACGGCGAACAGAGCCTGCATGCCGGCTTCAACATGGGCCTGCCTATTGGTGATGCCGGCTTTGTGAATGCGACGCTTGAGTACACCGACAATGATGCACTCTCGCGCGGCATCCAGCGACAGGTCGCACAGGACCTGATCGATTCCGGAGTACAGGGCGTTGGTGCGGACTCGCCATTCGGTGACACGCCATTCGTTCAGACCTGGGGTCGACCGGAGACTGAGGGCACCCGCTTCTTCCTGAATTCAGGATTCGAACTCAGCTCTTCAGCCGAGTTGTATGCACGCTTCAGCCTGGCGAAGACCGACGGCCGGTACCGCTTCTTCTATCGCGCTCCGGACCATTCAACGTTTACCAGCCAGCGCGCCTTCGGNGACGGCTGCCCCGTTTGTGATCCGGATCCGGCTTCGGATCCGCTGGATTTGATACCGGATACGTTAAGTCTGATCGACCAGGGCTGGACCGGTCTGCCCGCCGGCTTTACCCCGTTCCTCGATGGCGCCCAGGATGACGCGAGTTTAGTCGTTGGCGTAAGCGGCGAGTTTGAGAGCGGCATGCTGTACGACGTCAGTTACAGCTACGGCAAGAACGAACTCGACTACTTCCTCAACAACACGGCCAATCCGTCGCTCGGTCCGGGTAATTTCACGACCCTGCCGCAGATGGGCTTTGATGTGGGTGGCTATGCCCAGGAAGAGAACAACGTCAATGTAGACTTGTCATTGCCAATGAGCGACAGCATTAACCTGGCGTTTGGCTTTGAGGCCCGCGAGGAGACCTTCACGGCATTCGCTGGCGAACCGGCATCATATTTCGGGTCAGGTTCCAGCGGATTCGGAGGCATCGAACCAAGAAATGCCGGGGACTTCAAGCGCGACAACGTCGCTATTTATGCCGACGTCGAGCAAGACGTATCCGATGCGCTGCTGGTGCAGTACGCCGTTCGCTACGAGAACTTCTCGGACTTTGGCGGCACGTTGAACGGCAAGATCGCTGCTCGCTTCCGCATAAACGATGCATTTGCGCTTCGCGGTGCAGTTTCGACGGGCTTCCATGCGCCGACACCTGGCCAGTCAAACGTCAGCACTATTATTACAACATTTGATGGCACGACCGGCTTGCAGGTTGAGGAGGGGCTGTTTCCTGTGAGTGACCCGGCGGCCCAGGCTGCTGGTGCGAGGGCGCTGACGGAAGAAGAATCGATGAATATCAGTGCCGGTTTTACCGCCGATATTGGCGACCGCGTGTCGCTGACCGCAGATATTTACAAGATCGAAGTCGACAACCGCATCTACCGTACGGGCAATATCACGGTACCGCCGCAACCCGGTGATGATCCGAACCTGCCGGAGCGTTCGCTGTCCTACTACACCAATGCGCTGGATGTTGAGCATGAGGGAATCGACATAGTCGCGACCTCTTCGTTCGACCTCGGTTCGACGACCAGCCTCGATCTCGCCCTGGCCTACGCCTACGGTAAGATCGATGTAACCGGTCAACGAACTTTCGTTGTAGACGGAGATGTTATTCAGCCTGTCAGCGACGGTCTGATAGAGGACATCGAGAACAACTACCCAGAGCATCGCTGGACGCTCACGGGTAATTTCCTGATCGGCGAGAACTTCAACATCATGAGCCGCATCAACTTCTACGGCGAGCATTTTGATGAGCGCGGAAGAATCGTAGATTTCGATCCCGGTGATGAGAGCGCCAAGATCGACTCTATTTTCTACGTCGACCTTGAGGCGGGCTGGAACCTCGATGACAACTGGCGTGTGGTGCTTGGTGGTTCGAACATCTTCGACGAGTTTGTCGATGAGATCGGGGCCCCTAATGCCAACCGCATAAGCGTTGGTCTGCAGTATCCGCGACGCACTGTCGCGAACTACGAGGGTGGATCCTGGTACCTCAAGGGAATTTATTCCTTTTAGGGCCTGCCTCTCCCCCGAAGCAAAGAAGGCCGGTCGCTTTGGCGACCGGCTTTTTTATAGAACCCCTTTACTACTCGCGTTGGCCAGCTCTGTCATCAGCTCGTCATCGGCGTAGCGGTGCGCACTGAGCGGCCTGGCGTAGTCGGGAAGTTCACCGCCACAAACCCAGGCCGCAACCAGCTTTCCGGCGGCACAGGCAGACATGCTGCCAAAGCCTGACAATGCTGCGACCATGAACGCGCCTTCGGTTTTCATCGGACCGATCAGCGGCCAATTCTCATCGGTCATCGTGTAATAGCCACCGTAGTGCGAGTACCGCGTGGGCGGACCCTCGATGTAGGGCTCGAGTGCCGGAACAAACGCGGCCGCACCCCGCATGACAATCTCCGGGAATTGAGCGTCCGCTAGCGGCTCGTTGGCAAGGTCTTCCTGTGGTTCGCTCGCGGTGTGGTTATACGCCCAGCCGAGCTTGACCCATTTGCTATTGCGCCCACCTTCCGGTCGGCAGTGAGTGCCGCCCGGCATGGTCTGCGTCAGCCACGCAAGATCGGGATCGCTCGCGAGAAGTTCTGTTTCATCGGCCGTCCAGCCAAGCCGCTTTGGGTCAAGGTCGATCGAAAAGGGCATGTCGCGCGCAATGGCACCCATACGATCTTCGAAAGCGATTTTTTGCTCGAAGATATTCTGTACGGGTAGGTCCTCACCAAGCATCGCCGCAATACGGTGTACAAACGGGCCTGCCGCGTTGACGACCACGTCAGCGGCGACAACATCAACGTCACTTGCGCCATCGACGCGCAGCGCGAAGCGCTCGTCTTTGCTTATGGCGCTGACGGACCCACGCACCAGCCGCCCGCCTTGCTCGCGTATCTGTTCGAGCATCCACATGCCGAGCTGTTGTCCGCTGATGTCACCGCCGCGGCGTATGTGAATGACGTTTCGAATGTCGTCCGCGAGTGCGGGAAACGCCTGCTGCACTGCCGGCCCCTCAAATAGGCCGACATCCAGGCCCGGCTGGATGGCGTCATGAATATCATTGATTTCTGTACGTCGCGTTGCGAGCACATACCCACTGCGGGTCATGTTGAAAATGTCGTCGGTGTCGTGGGCGAGGCGATCGAGTTCGTCGATACTCGCGTCGGTGAATGCGGTCATTACCGGGTGCGGCCACCAGTTACGATAATTATCACCTGACTGCGCACTCGTGTAGCTCATGGGTTGCCGCGAATCGATCAGGACAATCGAGTGCCTGCCACGTTCTACGCACAGGTAGTACGCTGCCGCGATCCCGGCTATGCCGGCACCGACGACCGCGATCTCAACGTCAGTAGTCGCGGGCAGCGAGATAGGCCTTCTCAGAGAGACGGGAATTGGCTGATGCTTTCTCCAGGAACTCGAAGTACGCCTTGCCGACCTTTGCCGATGTCGGATCATTGGCCATCAGCTGCTCCACAACCTCTTGCGACATCGACTTGAGCAAGGACAGGACCTCGCGCGGGAACGGTCGTATCTCAATGTTCTCGTCCTGCTCCAGCTGTGCAAGAGACATCGCATTGCCATTCGTATATTCGGCTGCCATGTCCGTGGTGATCGCCTGGCAGGTTGTCTCGACGATCGCCTGAAGGTCGGGCGGTAATGATGCCCAGGCTGCCTTGTTGATTATCGTCTCGAGCCCCGGGCCAGGCTCCTGCCATCCCGGGTAGTAGTAGTACTTTGCGGCCTTGTGCAGACCAGATGACATATCGTTGTACGGACCCACCCACTCGGTCGCGTCAATCGCGCCGGTTTGTAACGCGGTAAAAATCTCGGCACCCGGTAGGGTGACTGGCGTTCCGCCCGCCCTTCGCAGCACCTCCCCACCCAGGCCCGGAATGCGCATCTTGAGGCCCTTGAGGTCATCGATGGAGTTGATCTCCTTATTGAACCAGCCACCCATCTGCACGCCTGTGTTGCCGGTTGGGAATGGCACCAGGTCGAACGGTTCATAGAGTTCGCGGTACAACTCAAGGCCACCGCCGTAGTAGAGCCAGCCATTGAGTTCGGTATTCGTCATGCCGAACGGTATTGCGGTAAAGAACTGGGCGGCGTCGAGTTTGCCCTTGTGATAGTAGGAGGCGCCGTGACCCATTTCGACGGTTCCGCGCGAAACCGCGTCAAATACCTCAAAGGCCGGTACCAGTTCACCACCACCGTAAATCTTGATCTTAAGTCGGCCGTTCGATGCGGCTTCCACGCGGCTGGCGACGTTCTCGGGCGCCATGCCAAGACCCGGAAACTTCGGTGGCCACGACGTCACACACGACCACTCGAACGTCTCGCCGCTGGCGGCGGTCCCATTGTCGCAATCGGTCGATTCCTGCGCGCAGGCCGTCATGCTTGCAGCTGCGGCCAGGCCGCCTACGAATTCTCTTCTTTTCATTCCGGTTCCGGACAGCGGTTATTGCAGCTAGTGTATTGATCGCCCGGAGGAATACCAGCCCACGGGAAGGCGAGTTGGTGGGATGAATATATCTATAGTTTATCCCACTATAATCCATATTTTTGGCCTTTTTCGTCTATGTATTGCCACTTAAGTCCAAAAATAGCCCCGATCATCGGGACCGGGGCTACTCCATCCTTGGTCCGGCCGATGAAATCACCGGTTTTTGCCGTCCGTGGCACTGATGACTGGCCAATACGTGGCCACAAGCCCCACCGGCCGGTAAAAACAGTCTCCCACGCAAGCGCGCCTTATGTGGCTTATTATTCTCCCCCTTGCATTCACAAAGGCCCCAAGGCCATCAAAATCAAGGGATTCAGCGAGAAATGATCGGGTTGCTACAGCGCGTTAGCCATGCCGAGGTCAGCGTGGGAGGGCAAATTATCGGTAAGATTGGCCGCGGGATCATGGTTCTCGTCGCGGTACATCGAGACGACACCGTCAAGGACGTCGCTCGCCTGGCGGAGCGCCTGCTGGGCTATCGTGTGTTCCCTGACGATGAAGACCGCATGAACCTTAGTATTCGCGATATCGAAGGTGGCCTGTTACTTGTTCCCCAGTTCACGTTGACCGCGGACACGAAGAAGGGAACCCGGGCCAGCTTCACCAAGGGCGCTGCGCCTGACAAAGCATCGGCCTGCTTCGACGCGCTGGTCGTTGCCTGCCGAAAGGCGCTCAACACCGTGGAAACAGGCGAATTCGGCGCGGACATGCAGGTCAGCCTGACCAACGATGGCCCGGTCACGTTCTGGCTCTCCACCCGCTAATTTGGTGACGCGAGTACGGTTTTGTTGCGCCGGCGGAGGTATCATGAACATAATTCGCAGCTTAAGTGTTGGGGCACCGCCCCAGGAGTAACAAGATGTTTGCCAATATTGGTCCGTGGCAATTACTGATCATTCTGGTCATCGTGCTGGCAATTTTCGGAACCAAGAAACTCCGGACGCTCGGTTCAGACCTCGGCGGTGCGGTGAAGGGTTTTCGTTCTGCCATGACTGAGGCCGATGAGACGGCCGATCAAATCAGCGACGATTCCAAAGACGCCGATTTCGACAGCACGCCCAGCGACGCCCCCAACAAAGAAAAAGACGCTTAAACAGCGGGGCATACCATGTCCGGTATCGCCGGTTCAGAATTACTCCTTCTCTGTATCATCGGCCTCCTCATCCTGGGGCCCGAGCGGCTGCCTCGTCTCGCCCGCCAGATTGGCAGCTGGGTCGGCAAGGCCCGCCAGATGACGCGTGCCATGCAGCGCCAGATCGAAGAAGAATTGGACGTCGAGAAGAACCTCGGTATCAATCCTGAAGAACTCGACCCGCGCAATCTCATGACGCCGAACGAAGACGATAACTACTCGCCGCTCCACGTAGAGGAGGAGGCTGCCACGCCCCCGTCGGAAGACAAAGACGAGAAGCCGGCGTAATGGCTGATGCGCAAAAGGATGATTTGTCCGAAGGTACGCTGCTGTCGCACCTCGTCGAGCTTCGCAGCCGCCTGTTTAAGATCTTCGGCGCTATCTTCCTTGTCTTTCTCGCACTGCTGCCGTTTTCCAAGCCGATATTCGCTCTTGCTGCCGAGCCGCTTATCAGCGTCTTGCCTGACGGCGAACTCCAGTCAACAAGGACGGTAGGGCCACTCACCGCGACCATCGGGCTCACGTTCTACTTCGCCCTGTTCATAGCAATGCCGTACATTCTGTACCAGCTATGGGCGTTCGTAGCGCCCGGGCTCTACAGAAAAGAAAAGCGCTTTACGGTGCCTCTCCTCGCAACGAGCATCCTGTTGTTCTTCTGCGGTATTGCTTTCGCCTACTTCGTCGTCTTTCCGATGATCTTTGGGTTCATCTCTGCCTTCTCGCCCGACGAGTTGCTTTACAAACCCGACGCATCGGAATACGTGAGTTTCATCATGTTGGTGGTTCTTGTGTTTGGCTTTGCATTCGAAACACCGATCGCCACGGTGCTGCTGGTAATGACCGGCATCACTACAACAGAAAAACTGAAGAAGGCGCGGCCGTATGTCTTCCTCGGCGCCTTCGTGGTCGGCATGTTGTTGACGCCACCCGACATGATCAGCCAGACAATGCTCGCCATACCCGTCTACCTCTTGTTTGAGCTGGGCATATTCATGTCACGCCTCGTGTCGGCCAAGGAAGGGGAACCGGCGGAGGAAGCCGCTGTCAAGTAGCAGGGGGCTTGGCAAATGGTGTTTAATGCCTGACCTTGCCCGCATCAAACAAGTACCGACGGCGCCCGACGCCTGACCGGGGGAAATATGACCGATTCCGTAGCCGCTCCGGCGGAAGACTACTCGCATGACGACGAGCTTTGGGGGCATCCCAAAGGGCTCTACGTCTGCTTCACGACGGAGCTTTGGGAGCGCTTCTCATTCTACGGAATGAAGTTCCTGCTGGTACTGTACTTGACGAAGTATCACCTGTTTACCGATGAGATGGGCCTCGACGTCCTTGGCTCCTACGCGGGGCTCGTCTATGCGTTGCCCCTGCTCGGCGGCATGATTGCGGATCGCTACCTGGGGATGAGAAAATCGGTTGTGTTCGGCGGTATCAGTTTGTCGCTCGGACACATAATGATGGCGGTTGAAGGCCACCAGGCGAAATTTTACGCCGCCGGCACAACACTGGCCGAGAACCTGACATTGGCTACAGGCCAGGTGCTTCCGGCCGGCACGATGCTAGCCGAAGACATCATGATGCGTGACACGGCCGCGCTTAATGTCTTCTACTTTGCCCTTGCGCTCATCGTCATGGGTGTTGGTTACCTGAAACCAAATATTTCGACGATCGTCGGCAAGCTCTATTCACAGGACGACCCGCGTCGCGATTCAGGCTTTACGATTTTTTACATGGGCATCAACATCGGCTCCTTCGTAGCGACACTTCTCTGCGGCTGGCTTGGCGAGACCTATGGCTGGGGTTACGGTTTCGGTGCCGCCGGTATCGGCATGATCATCGGCTTGTTCACATTCCTGTACGGTCAGAAGTACCTTAAGGGACATGCCGAGCCGAGTGAGCCCGAAAAACTCAAGAAGAAATTCCTTGGCCCCATCAACGTCGAGTGGTCGATCTACCTGCTCAGCCTGCCCATGCTCGGTGTGTTCTGGTTGCTCGTCCAGCACGAACCTGTTGTGCTGATTACGCAGAACGTATTCCTGATAGTCGCGATCGTCGGTCTGATTCTCTATTCAATGATTCACACGAAAAAGGATCACAACAACACGCTTGCGTATGCGATCGCTGCTATCGCTATCATCTCGGGCATTTGCGCCGTGATTGCCAATCTGCATCCAATCGGCGGTCTCGAGGCCGTGGCCGACGAAGTGCTTTACCTGTCAATTGCGCTGATTGTTGGTTTCGTTGTTTACGGGTTCGTTACGCACTACTCCGAGGAATTTGGTCGTACTGTCGTTCTCATGATTCTGATTCTATCGACAATCGTTTTCTGGGCGCTGTTCGAACAGGCCGCTGGTTCGATGACCCTGTATGCCGACCGTATCGTCGACCGCACCATGGGCGATACGACGTTTACGGCTGCCCAGTTCGGCTCCCTGAACGCCGGCTTTATTATGTTGCTCGCTATTCCGTTCGCAGCACTCTGGACCTGGCTCGCGAAAAAGAACCTGGAGCCGAATACGCCAGTTAAGTTTGGGCTCGGCATCCTTCAGGCCGGCCTTGGTTTTGGTGCGCTCGTATTTGGCGCCCAGTTCCCGAACGAAGCCGGGCAGGTTGCCATGATCTGGCTCGTACTTGCTTACCTGCTGCACACGACCGGCGAGCTTTGCCTGTCGCCGGTTGGCCTCTCGGCGGTTACGAAGCTGTCAATCGGTAATGTGGTCGGAGTGAGCATGGGTACCTGGTTCCTCGCGACCGCGTTATCCGAAACTGTAGCCACACGCCTAGGCCGTATAGCTGCAATCGACACCTCGGTCGGTGAGACTGCCGATATTGCTACGTCGGCTGCGACCTATACGCAACTGTTCGAATTCCTGATGTGGTTCGGTATTGGGGCAGGCATATTCATGATCATCATTTCGCCGGTCCTGCGTCGATGGATGCACGGCATACACTAAGACTGGAAGAACTATGAAGAACACTCTGAAACTCTGTGCGAGCCTCGTGCTCGTCACGCTCGCTGCTGCCTGTTCACAAGAGGCGCCTGAAGACCCCACTGCTGTGGCGACGACCGAGAGCGCAGAAGAGTTTGTCGCACGCGCCAATGCCGAGCTCATCGACCTCGGCTTGGAACTCGGTGCCGCGAGCTGGGTGCGTTCGACCTACATCACGCAAGACACCGCCATCATCGCGTCTGCTGCCGGCGAGAAGTACGCAAAGTGGCACAGCGAGATGGTGCAACAGGCGCTGGCTTACGACAGCCACGAGCTGGACGCGTCAACACGTCGCGCCCTGAACCTGCTCAAACTTGGCACATCGGCGCCGGCGCCCAATGACGCGGCCAAGCGCAAAGAGATTTCCGAAATATCCACTGATCTCGAAGGCGCGTACGGCGCAGGCCAATACTGTAAGGGCGACGACTGCCTCTCGGGTTCCGAGCTCGAGCAGCTCATGAAAGACACCCGTGACTACGACGAACTGCTCGACTACTGGACCGGCTGGCGCCAGATTTCAGTGCCGATGCGCGATCAGTATGCACGCTTCGTCGAGCTCGCCAACGAAGGTGCCGGCGAACTTGGCTACGGCAACCTTGGCGAGATGTGGCGCTCGAACTTTGACATGACGCCGGCTGAATTCCAGGCGGAGTCCGGAAAGCTGTGGGAACAGGTCAAGCCACTCTACGACGAGCTGCACTGCCATGTTCGGGCCACACTCGGAGGTGTTTACGGCGAGGACAAGGTACCGCAGGACGGACCCATACCCGCACACCTGCTCGGCAACATGTGGGCGCAGGAATGGTCACAGATTTATGACCTGCTCGAGCCGTATCCCGGTGTCGGTGATATCGATGTCGATTCCACACTGAAGACCAAGAACTTTTCACCCCAGGAGATGGTGCGTTCGGCTGAGAGTTTCTATGTGTCACTTGGCATGCCGCACCTGCCCGATACGTTCTGGGAGCGTTCGATGTTCTCGAAACCCGCGGACCGAGACGTCGTCTGCCATGCCAGCGCGTGGGGCCTCGACGGTGGCAATGACCTGCGCATCAAGATGTGCATCAACCAAACCTATGATGAGCTGCGCGTGATCTATCACGAGCTTGGTCATAACTACTACCAGGGCGCATACAAGAATCAGGCACCACTGTTCCAGGACTCCGCTCATGGTGGCTTCCACGAGGCGATTGGCGATACCGTCGTGTTGTCGATGACGCCGGGCTATCTCGCTGAGGTTGGTCTTGTGAAGTCAGCAACNGACGATCCTCAAGCCGTCATCAACCGGCAGATGCAGATGGCGCTCGACGGCATCGCATTCCTGCCCTTCGGCAAGCTCGTCGACGAGTGGCGCTGGGGCGTGTTCTCGGGCGAGATCACGCCCGACAATTACAACCAGGCATGGTGGGACCTGCGTACGAAATACCAGGGCATTGCCCCGGCAGTTGAGCGGACCGAGGCCGATTTCGATCCGGGTGCGAAGTACCACATCCCGGCCAACGTCTCTTACACGCGGTACTTCCTCGCACGCATCCTGCAGTTCCAGTTCCATCGCTCGCTGTGCCAGACCGCGGGACACGATGGCGATCTGCACGCCTGTTCGATTTACAACAGCAAGGAAGCCGGCGAGAAGTTTTACGCAATGCTCGAGGCCGGTGCGAGCCAGCCCTGGCAGGATACGCTGGAGCTCATGACGGGTACGCGCGAGATGGATGCCACTGCGATCATCGATTACTTCGCGCCGCTCATGGGCTACCTTGAAGAGCAGAACGAGGGCAGATCCTGCGGCTGGTAGTGACAGCCGGGCGGCGGCGTGCCCTTTTTCGCTAATTGTGGTCCGACAGCTCCATGACCCGAAGCTGTGCCTCCTGGCGCTCTGATTCCCGATCGAGCGTTGCCGCCAGCGCCCTGAACTCTTCGGCGCCGAGGTAGCTTCGCGCCCGCTCCTTGATGCGCTCGGTTTTTTTGCGCCTTGACTCGAGCCTTTGCCGCTGAATTTCAAGTATTTCGTCCCGGCCTGGCTCCACTGACGGGTCGGCTACGGCCGAACCCGCGGCACTTCTCTGCCAACCGAACAGCCCCTCTTCGACCAGAATCTGCAGTAGTTCGTCCCGCGTCGCACTGTTTATTGGCTGATTCAGCCCCGTCCATACTCTGGCGATGATTTTGTGCTCCTCGCGCGTATTCACGTACTTGCCGAAGTCGTCATAGTAGACGCCCAGCTGTTCTCTCATGATTGCGTCTCGCTCATCTTCGTGGGCGAATATCAATTTGTCCGCCACCTGTCGATCTGCGTCGCTCATTGTCGCTTCGCCATACGGGGCGCCACGCTCCAGGCCGCTTAGCGCCTCAAGGAACCGCATTCGCTCGATCTGTCCCTCGGCCATTCCCCGAACGATGGCTTCAACCTCATTCTGTGGAATTTCATAGAGGTAGAAGAACGATTCGTGCGCCTCGCGCACGCCTCGTTCCATTGATTCTCGAAACTGCGGTGACGCCGCTCGTGCGCTGGTCGAAGTTTCCCCCGGCCGGGCCATACGGTCGGCCGCAAAGTCGGGGGGCTCCCGGGTTGCAGGCGCATCAGGTACCGATTCGAACGATTCAGATAGCGACGCAACATTCTGGCGCCTCGCGGACTCGATCGGCGGCGGGGTCTCGACACCAGGCAATCCGCCTACGTAGTACCCCAACGCAAACGATGCGATTGCTGTCAGTCCGACGGATATTGCGACCTTTAACATATAGATGATCTCGGAACAGGTGAGTGAAGGCTAATCGCTGGCCTGCTGCTGAGCAACTTTGTAAGTTTTGGCGAGCGCTCCCTTTTACAGGCAGTTTTTGAGTAAACTCCCCTCTATAACAAGAACGGGGCTTACTCATGTCAGACAACAACCAGACCGCCGCACCAGGCGGCTTCCTCGGCACCGTTGAGCGTGTCGGTAACAGGC
>JGI24723J26617_10001217_pt1 | contig 23187 bp, 24 predicted proteins | sample Cruoilmetagenom6_FD_26617 | JGI IMG/M metagenome (IMG submission 26617)
GTATAACTGCTTGTGAAGGTTCAAAGCGGATAACTTGATCTATAATCCGTGGATAAACTTCTATGAGCGCAAGAACACCCAATCCTGCTGCGCCGACAGAACGTGTTAAAACCACCAACGTGCATAGACCCAGAATTGCTACTATTACGTTTGCTGAAAATATAATGCCGATATTTTTTAGTATATCTTCAAAAGAATAAAACCCACTCAGGAATTTCTTTATTGTAGACTTTAGTGTCAATGCGTTAGCCTTGTTTAGCTTCCGGGTTCTGCATGTCCAATTTAGTGGTAACCGTCTTCACCTCTGTAGTATTGCGCATACTCACCTAACCCATACAGCTTTTGCTTTCTAGGATCGACGCGGTTCAAAACTGACCCAATAATATTATTCCGTGCTAAATCCATAGCATTTTTAAGTTCTTGAAGAGCATGATCTGTAATTTGTTCCCATGCCACAACCACAATAAATCCNTCCAGTTCAGTTGAAATCACCGCCGTTTCACTAACAAGTAAAAAAGGTGCGGTATCTACGATTGTTAAATCNTATTCTGAGCGCAAATAATTAAATAGCGTTTTTATTTTGCTTTCATCCGGGTCAACAAAATGATCTTCATCTTTAATAATCCATGGAAAGACATCAACATTATTGAAGCCGCTTGCTTTGATTCTGATTTCATCCAGACTTTTATCTTTTGTAAACCAATCTTCTAAAGATGGCATTTGGTCATTAGGATCGCCATCTTTCAAATGCTGGGGTAACGATTTATTTGAGTTATTTGATCCATCATCAGCTTCTTTCAGTATATCAACACCGTGGTGCCACATATCAAAATCAACAATCGCAATTCGTTGTTCTTTACTGCTAGCAGCGGCAGCTAGGCAAGTTGAAATCGTAGATTTTCCTTCGTTTTGAGAACAAGAAGTCACGCCAATAATTGCGTTTTTATTTTTCGGTAACTGTGTATGAAGATTGAAGAACGTTTTTCGGACTGACGTTGAAAAAATTGAACGGCTGCCTTTCTTCATTTGCTTGAAAAAACCTTCTTCTTCCAACGTTTCATCTTCATTAACTCTCGACGATTCTGTTGGGTCTGAAACCACATCATGCCACTTTGGAAAACACCCATCGCCATTTAGTGATGCCTTCCGAATTGGACGCGTGAAATAAGAAATCAATGTTTCATCCGTTTCGCTATGCAAAGGAATTGTGCCCAAACACGGCGCATTTAGAATGCTTTCAAGCTGTGCAGTGGTTCGTAGTCTTCTATCAAATGCTGCCATAAATATGGTTGCGAGAATAGATATAAAACTCACAGAAAGCAGCCCAAGTACAGAAGCGGTTTTGGAACTTAAGCCCGTCGGCTCTAAAGGTGCGTTTGCTGTAGAAACTAACTGAGCGCCCGGACTCATGATTATATTTTCTGCTTCTACACGCAGAAGTTGTTCAAAAATTTGCTCGTGACGTTGTCGGCTGCTTTCAATTTCACGAAGTATCTCTTCTTTCCGGATCGTGGCTATTGTGCGGTCAATTAGCTTTTTTTGGATAACTTCTGTTTCGTTCTTCAAAATGATCAGTTTTTGCTGATCCTCTGTGGTCTCTGGAATGATATTATCCATTTGTGCCTTTAGTTGTAAAACACGTGCGCGTAGTCTTGTATCTAATTCTAAATCGTTAAGTTGTTTTGACTGAACAAGAACAGCAAGTTCTTCTTCGCTATCGGAGAGTTGTGATATAATTTCTGAAGTCCGCTGTTTCAGAATATTTTCAGCAATTAAGATTTCGTTTCTTTTTTGATTAATCCGCCGGTCAATGTAGGTGCGCGCAATCTCATTAGCAAGATCCGCCGCTAATGTAGAATCTGGGACTCTAACGACGATTGTCAAAGCCAGGCTTTCACCTTTTCGCCCAACAACAGTGGCACTTGAAAGCCATTTAATCTGCTCTTCTCTTGGTAGTTCAGGAATAGTTCGAGCAGGGTTGATAGTGCCAATGCCAGTACTTTTATGCTTGTCTATGATACGCTCAATTACATTACCCAATAATTCAGTAGATTTAAAAACATCCAGCTGTGTTTCGACAGCAGAGCGGTTAGTACTTAAACCTTCTGAAATTTCCAATAAATTATGCGTTGAGTTCTCTGGTTCAAATACAACGACAGCACTTGAGACATATACCGGGCCTCGTATTTCAGAAAATATGTAACCCAATACGGCTCCAACAATGGCAAGAATTATGATGTACTTTGAGTTGCGAAGTAATGCAGCCACAATATTTGAAAACCCCAGCCCAGAATTCACGTCATCTTTGTAAAGAAAATACGGAGTGGTATAGATTTCATTTTCCATGCCATTTTGTGTTTGGTTTTGCTGATCTTTTTTCAAATTAGTCTTTATATTCATTTCAACCACTCTTTAAGTAACCCTGATTTTGGGTTTATTATATTAAAAACTAGGCTCAGTAGCTCAATACTTAAAGAAAACGGCGAAAAATTGAAACAACTATGATAGAGTGGCCTTAAATTTGCTGAAACTACAACTAAGCACCGGAGAAAGATGAGCTCTACCAATTACTCCGAAGTGAATAGGGAATTTGCAAAAAAAAATTCTGGCTCAACTAAAATGGACAAGTTGGAATTATTTCTGGCTGTTACAACAGCATTTTTAGCACCTATTAATGCCGCAAGATTAAATGGGATTTATATTACATTTGCAGATATCTCAGCGTTGCTATGCCTCGTTATAATATTTGCCAACCATGGTATTCCTAGGCATATCTTTGGGGCACTAACAAAGGTTTACTTTTTGGGCATCTTTGTCTTTTGCGGCTCTATATTATTAAGCTCAATTGTAAATGGCGACGGTGTCAGAGGGCTTATCGGGGTCGCACAATATATTCTTGCATATATAATTTTTCCACTTGTTTTAATACGTCGCACTCACAAAGAAGCTTGGATTATCGCCTTTGCTTTTCTGGCAGCTATGATGGTTATATGCCTACACGGTATCATAATTATAACTTTTGATATGGATGTTGGCACGCGGTTTATATCATACTCGGGTAGGCTGCGCGGACTGGTAGAGCGTGAAAATGAACTTGGCGGACTATTGGCGATGAGTGTTCCTTTGGTTATCGTGTTAATCCGTACAAAATGGTTCCCATTTTACTTTGGGTGGTTTATTTTGCTTTCCATTTTATACACCATAATGTTGACAGGATCTAATACTGGAATGGCTTGCTTCGTTATCGCATTTATCGGGGCACTTTTATTCAGTGATAATTTATTACTGAACGCAATTTATTTATCTTCAGTTGCGACTATCCTAGTTCTTGTTGTGGCCATTTTTGGTACTGCGTTTTTGCCTGACATATTTGAAGACCGTGTTTTAACCGCATTTAGAACTGGCGATATTGAGCACCTTGGAACACTGTCTGGACGTTTGGAATTAGTCGCGGAATCCATCCATTTGGCTGAACCCTACCTTTTTATAGGAATGGGCTTTGATCAATTGCGCGAATTAAGTGTACACGGCGCTCCGGTACACAACGTATTCTTGTTGGTTCTAAATGAAGGGGGTGTATTTGCCCTGTTCGGTTTCCTGATTATTTTAATAGCAATTTTTACACAGGCTAGTTTGGTGGTGTTACATACACGAAGCTGGAATGCTGGTGCTTTTCTCATGGTAACAGTTATAGTTTTCACTATAGTAATTTCGGGGCTTCCACATGTTTATGCGAGATTTCTTGTCCTTCCTTGGATTGTAGCTGTGGGTCTAACAACAACTATTCCCATTTTCAGGAAGCCTAATACTATTCGATCCAGAAACGCACTGGGTTAGCCTATCAGTTAGTTATTGATAATCAAATCCATGTATTGCTATCATCCCCGAGGAGGGTCAACTGTATTATCAGTAAACAACATAAGTGGTATTTGGGTGATATTCACCTTAATCCACTACAATTATGTGACGAACATGCAACATTTATAAATGATGCGCCAAAAAAGCAGCGCAATTTGATAATATAACATAACCAACGGAAAAGGTTTGAAGTTAACCATAATAAGTTAGTGATTTAGCATGATAAAACAGAACCAAGATATTGACTATTCAACTATTGGAATTGAGTTGGCCCGAGAAGATAGGTTTTATCGGCAGCTATACTTGATCCGCAGTTTTGAAGAAAAGCTGTTGGAATTATTTGTTGATAATCTTTTGGCAGGGACAACGCATACTTCTATTGGTCAAGAAGCCGATGCTGTGGGTATTTTAGATGCTTTAGATCGTGAGAAAGATATGGTTTGGTCCAATCACAGATGTCATGGCCATTTCCTTGCATATTGTGGGCAGACTTATCGTTTGTTTGCCGAAATTCTGGGGCGCCAAACCGGCGCATGCGGAGGTAGAGGTGGCAGCCAACATTTGCATTGGCGTAATTTTTATTCTTCTGGAATTCAAGGTGGTTTTGTGGCGTCAGCCGTCGGGGCTGCTTTGGCAGAAAAAGATAATGGTGCGATCAGCTGTGTGTTTATGGGAGATGGCACAATGGGCGAGGGAGCCGTTTACGAGGCCTTAAACTTCGCTTCGCTTCTATCCGCACCTGTCCTTTTTGTTGTTGAAGACAACGGCATTGCACAGACAACACCAAAGCATTTGGCGGTTGCGGGATCCATTACAGATCGTGCAAGCGCTTTTGGTATTGAATGCCATCATCATGTTGGTACCGACGTGGGCTCAATTGCTGATTTGTCCCACTCACTTGTCAAAGAAATTCGGGCAACCGGACGTCCGAAATGGTTACATCTTGAAACCGTCCGGCTTGGGCCGCATTCCAAGGGGGATGACACACGTGATCCTGCTTTCGTAAAACAACTTAAGGAGTTAGATCCGCTCGCTGTCTATAAGAGTAAAACGAAAGACCCTCTTGCTCTTGAAAGTTGGTGCGATAGTCATATTGCCCAAACCCTAGAAAGCGCTTTACAGGATGATCTATCATGCGCGTTGTAGAAGACCTAAGAAATAGCGTGTTTGGGCTAGTTCAACGAAATCCTGACACCATGATCATTGGCGAGGATTTACTGGATCCATATGGAGGCGCTTTTAAAGTCACAAAAGGCTTGTCAGATGCGTTTCCCAAAAATGTCATTACGACCCCAATTTCTGAAGCTGGGCTTGTTGGGGTTGGCTTGGGAATGGCCTTAAGNGGCAAAACAGTTGTTGCCGAAATTATGTTTGGCGATTTCTTAACCTTAACCATGGATCAACTTGTCAACCATGCTGCCAAGGTAAAATGGATGTTCAACGATGCGGTTGATGCCAATCTTATTGTTCGAACCCCTATGGGCGGGGGACGGGGTTACGGACCCACTCATTCGCAAAGCATTGAAAAACATTTTTGCGGCGTTCCGGGTTTAACAGTTCTGGCTGTAAACCAGTTTTCAAGCCCAGGGAAACTACTAGAAAAAGCGGTTTCTATTGGCAGTCCGGTTTTATTCATCGAGAATAAGATCATGTATTCAAAGCTGGTCGAACCGGAACGTCTAATCACTTATGATAAGCCTGATGGAATAATTTTAACATATGGTGGGGTGTCAGAAATGTGCGTTAAAGCCGCCGAGAGGTTGTTGGAAGATGAGGAAATTACCATAGAAGTGGTTCCAATTGAGTCTCTTTCACCACTGCCAATCGAGTTGATCCAGAACGTGACGGCAAAATCAGACCGTATCTTTACCGTCGAAGAAGGGACTGAAAGCTGGGGATTTGGTGCTGCTTGTGCCGAGCATATCCTAAGTGCCGGTATTACACCCAAGCACTTTATATCGATTGCCGCCGACCCCATTGCGATTCCAAGTGCGCGCAACTGGGAATTGCAAATTCTTCCGAATGTGGGTCGAATTGAACGTCAAATACTTGAAACATTTTAGAGGATAGTCTCGCATGGGAGCTTTCGAAGTAAAAATACCGCGGGTCAACGCAAACGAGGACGAAGTTCTTGTGACAGATATTCACTACACAGTCGGGGATGCTGTCGAGGTTGGGGATATTCTTGCTACGGCTGAAACGACAAAGGCGGCAATTGAGATCGAAGTGCAAGAGGCGGGTCACATTCTAGAAATCCTGTCCAAACCAGGCAGTATGATCGAAGCTGGCGCTACAATCGCAGTTATAGATATGGGTGGTGAAACTGTCTCAGAAGGTGCTGTAAGTCAGGACAAGGCCACAAATGCGGATGTTAAGGTGACGACCAAAGCCAAACTTTTGGCCAATGAACTGAATATCGATATATGTTCGGTTCAACCAAAGGCGGGCAGAATCGGAATTGCAGAGGTTCAAGCTGCCGCAAAGCAAACGAACGCCGCAAATGGTCTAGAAGCAGAAAAGCCTTCAAATCTAACCGAAATGAAAGCGATTATTATCGGCGGTGGCGGGCATAGTGCTACCATTGCAGAGATCGCAATAGCTGTAGGGTGGAATATAATTGGTGCCACTGATAAGCACCTTTCCAAACACACAAATGTAATCTCAGGAATAGATGTGATTGCCTCTGATGACCACCTTCAAGAGCTGTTTGATGCTGGGGTCACAACGGCCTTCATCGGCGTTGGTGGAGCGACGTCTTCGCAAAGCCGTAAAGAGGTTTTTGAAACTTTGCAGAGGATCGGATTTACATTACCTCCTTTGGTCCATCCATCTGCGCATTTTGGGGCCGATACAAAATTAGGCCCAGCAACGTATGTTTTACCCCAAGCAATGATAGGGCCAAGATGCAAAATTGGAGCCAATGTTATTGTAAATTCAAGCTCGGTCGTGGCGCATGATTGCACCGTCGAAGATCACGCACATCTAACGCCAGCGGCCATCTTGGCGGGCAATGTTTGTATTGGTACAGAAACGGTTGTTGGGATGGGTGCAACTGTTTTATTTGGAGTTTCCGTAGGCGCACACTGTCTGATCCATAACAATGTATCTGTCTTAATGGATGTAGCAGACCACACAGAATTAAGCCTAGAACACAGCGCCAAGCGACGCTCATTAGATATCTGATGGGCGCGGCTAGCTTATCGGCCAAGTACAGAATGCTGACCCGGGGGGTTTTGGCTTTCGGATCGCCATACAAGAACTTCAATGCATCTGTAATCACCACATAAGATAATGAAGCCGTCCTTCGTTCTGGCCTGAATTTGCCCTGGTATTCCAATATACTCTATCGGGTTATTTGGAAAAGCTGCTACATCTATCCAAAGCCGGCCATCATCGGGCGTCGATGTAAATGCCCCGGGATAAGGCGCACCAACGGCTCTGATAAACCGTTCTATGTTGGCAGCACTATCTGTCCAATTGATTTGACCGTCCTCTGGCGTACGTTTCGCGCAATAAGATGCTTTAGTGTGGTCCTGGGCGATATTTCTAACCGTTCCATCTATAATGGCTCGTACAGCGCCGGGTATCAATTCCGCTAAGGCTGCTGTGTGTTTGTCATAAAGGCTACGCGCAGTTTCTGTAGCTGTCAGATCAAAGAATTTCTGTGCAATTATATCGCCGGTATCAGCACCTTCCTCTAACCAAAACAGCGTAGAAGCTGTTTCTTTCATATTCAATAGGATTGTCCAGGGAATCACGGCGCGCCCACGCAATCTTGGTAAAGGGGCCGGATGAAATCCAAGATTTCCCAGCCGCGCAATAGACCGGAATTTTTCATGGCATATTTGCGACCATCCCAATACCAAACACAGATCAGGTGCGATCCTTTCAAGCTCTCGAATAGTCTCATCGTCATTTATATTATTTGAATATATGATCTCTGCACCAATCTCCAAGGTTGGTTTTGTTAAGTCCACAAAGTCAGAGTGCCGTCCCGCTTTTTCTGGCGGCAAAGTTACAACATGGGTTGGCGAAAGTTGCGCATTTACAAGCGCCTCAAACGCGATTTTTGTACTTTCCACGGCACCAATCAAAACAACCTTCATATCTTTCCTCAAACTCAACAAGTTACATCCACCTACTTATCAGTTCTGCCAAAAAATATCTTGGTTATTTCACAATTTTATGCTGTATTTTACGGCACAAGAGTAAATAGAAAATCTACAGTGCTTAAAACAATCTATATAAAGTTTTAAGATGGTTAATTTGACACTTAAATTAGCGTATGTGATTTACGAAGAATTGGAGCGGGTTTGAAAGATAAAGGTGCAAACAAAATCCGATCACAATAGCTTTAACACATCTGTTCACGGATTACGCGGTGTTGCGTCATTGATGGTTTTTTTTGCACATCTGTTGGGCGGACCCGCAGAGCATATATATTTTGACCGTCTGGGCTATGTGAACGGCGTAGTGCCTTTTTGGAATTTTGGAACTTATGGTGTCTATCTATTTTTTGCCATCAGCGGGTTTGTGATTTTGCCAAGCGTTCTTCGCTATTCACCCAAAGAGTTTTTTGTGCGCAGATTCCTAAGAATCTATCCAATATTTTTTGTGTTTACACTTCTGTTCGTTATTCTAAATGCAATCACAAATCACATTCCAGAAACCAATTCCCTTTTGCCCATTTTTGCAGGCTTCACATTTCTGAATTTGGTGGTGGGCACAGAACAACTAACTCCAAATGCATGGAGTTTAACCTATGAGGTCATGTTCTATGCGCTGACCGCANTGGCCGTATTNTTTNTGGTTAAAAAACAATCTATGATTGGCGCAGTGCTTGCTTTGGGTCTGTCGGCCGCATTTGTTTTGGCATTTCCCGCCGCCCTGTTTTTTCTGATCGGCATTATAACACAACTGATGTATCAGCGCGGCCTGTTGGTGACTGGTCACATGAAGCTGGGTTTGGAATTAGTCGCCGTTGTGTCTTTGGGAATCATCGCCAGCATGGGGCACTTCGGTTACAAGCCGTCAGAAATGAGCGACCCCATAGCCCAATTAACGATACTTGCGACAGCGTTTTATTTTTACTTTGCTGTTGGCCAAACAAGTTTGACAAGTAGAGCGCTAAATCGCCAATGGGTATTGTATTTTGGAAGCGTCAGCTACAGTCTGTATCTTGTTCACCCCTATATTTACCTGCCACTTCGTTTGCTCTTTGATAAGATGGGATGGTTTACAGAAAACATCCTGTTATCGATGGTACTTTTTATTATTTCTGTTGTGATCCCTACACTTATTGCAACGCATCTTGTGCATATCACACTTGAAAAATTACCATATAAACTACTATTCAAAAGAGAGATATTTTCTATTAACAGCAAGAAATAAGCGTCTATTTGCTAACAGTGCAACTACTCTAGTATTCCGTGACATGGGCTAGAAGCCCATAGGAAAATAGTAGACGTTGGCAGCAATGTCATAGTTGGCAAAGGCACAGCCTATTTTTACGACAATTAGAATTGATTTGCAACAACACTAAAATGCGGTGGATTCACCCATGTAGGTTCGTTGTTTTATAGGTATTTCTTTGATGCTGGCCTTCAAACTTTTAATAATCAAGACTTCGGCGCGATTGAGGCGTTTTTTCGGGTTTGTCGCCAGATAAATATCGACTGCTGGTGGTTTTTTGTAGGGAGGCAGGCGCCAAAGCTGGCCCTCTTTTACGTCCTTTTCCACGACATGTACTGACAGTGGCCCGATACTAAGACCACAGAGGATCATACGTCTGACCTCTTCCAGGTGGCTGGATTGACCTATAATTCTCTGATCCAGCTCATATTCACGACGCAACAGAGCCACCGGTCGCAATGCATCATTCAAGTCATCCGCACCACAAGAGACAGCATCCATCCCTCGTAGATCATCCATTCGTAGATTTTTGCGCCCAACAAAGGATGCCGATAAACGCGGACTGGCCCCATTGGGGGTTTATCCAGGTATGGTTTCAGTGGATGTGAACCTGATGAAATGGGTATCGGTCCGGTTTTTGCTATTTAAACAATGCGGCAATTGCAGCGCAACATTTTCTAATGGCGGGCTTTAGACCTGCCATTCTGGATATTGACGTGCACCATGGCAATGGTACGCAGGGTATTTTCTATGACCGCAATGATATTTTAACCGTATCTATTCATGGCAACCCGGCAGATTTTTATCCGTTTTTCTGGGGGCACCCTGCTGAACGCGGCACAGGGCGTGGTTTGGGTTACAACCTGAATATTTCATTACCGTTTGGCACCGTTGACACTGCATTTTTGGTCGCGCTTGAAACAGCCTTGCATCGGATCAAAACCAATGGCAATAATGTGCTGGTAGTCTCGGTCGGGCTCGACTCCCATGAAGGCGACCCGTTTGAGGCTTTCAAAGTAACCACGCTGGGCTTTGCCAGAATCGGAGCCGCCATTGCAGCCTTCGGGCTGCCAACGCTGCATGTGCAGGAAGGCGGTTATCTACAACCTGCGCTTGGTGATAATTTGACTAGTTTTCTGCGCGGGGTACAGGGGAAATGACACAACACACCGATATCTTGATTATCGGCGGTGGCATCGCCGGGATTGGCGCAGCTGCCCGTCTGGCCAAAACTGCCAAGGTCATTGTGGTGGAAGGCGAGGCCGCACTTGGCTATCATTCAACCGGCCGTTCTGCAGCGTTTTTTATCCGGAACTACGGCAATACAACATTGCGCACCCTGAATGTCGCTTCCGAACCCGAACTCATGCAACCAGATGGTGTGTCAGACCACTCACTTTTATCGCCACGCGGTGAGTTGTTGATTGCTACAGAACAGGAAATGACCGCCCTTGATACCTATTTAGACGATGCAGATGATATGGAGCGTTTGACACCAAAACAGGCGGGTGAGCTTGTACCAATATTGAATACAGATCGGCTTGCCGGTGCGGCACTTGAAAGTGGTGCACAAGAAATCGATGTCGACCGGTTACTGCAAGGTTACGCACGGCTAGCGACATCACGGGGGGCACAAATCATCAAAGGCGCGACAGTCACAAGCCTACAGCGAAACGACACCACTTGGAGCGTGGAGACGAATCAAGGCTGTTTTGAAGCCCCCATTGTCGTAAATGCGGCCGGTGCATGGGCCGATAATATTGCACGGATGGCCAGTCTAGCACCTTTGGGCCTTGTTTGTTTTCGCCGCTCGGCCGCAATTATTCCAGCACCCGAAGGGTATGACATCAGTAAATGGCCGTTATTTGCCTCAGCCTCTGAAGGATTTTACGCTAAGCCTGATGCAGGTGCATTGATGGTGTCTCCTGCGGATGAAGACCCTGTTGATCCCCATGATGTATGGGCCGATGATATGGTGTTGGCCGAAGGTTTGCACCGGTTTGAACAGGCAGTAAACGTACCTGTCACCCGCCTTTTACATAGTTGGGCCGGATTGCGAACCTTTGCTATGGACCGCACACCCATTGTCGGGTTTGATCCCCGTGAAAAAGGGTTTTTCTGGCTTGCCGGACAAGGCGGATATGGTATTCAAACCGCCCCAGCCTTATCAAGATTGGCCATGCGCCTGATAGGCCAAACCCAACCTGATTTGGCTAAGCAAACAGTTTTAGCCCTTGCACCTGATAGATTCTTGAAAGGAAAATAAAATGAATGATATTCAACGCATTAACCCCGGCAGCCGGATGAGCCAGGCCGTTATTCACAACGGCATAATCTGGTTGGCGGGGCAAGTTGGCACACCTGGTGCCTCTGTTGCCGATCAAACCCGCGACATGCTGGCAAGTGTGGATGCTCTGCTATCAGCAAACGGCGCTACAAAATCACGTATACTACAAGCAACAATTTGGCTGGCAGATATGGCTGATTTTGCCGAAATGAATGCCGTTTATGATGCTTGGATAGACCCGGAAAATCCGCCAACACGCGCTTGTGGTGAGGCAGCACTTGCAACACCGGAATACAAAGTTGAAATCATCATCGTCGCGGCTGTAGGCGATAGCTAAAACCCTGTGGCGCGGCACATGAACTGCCGCGCCCTGATAAGGATCAAGTTTGGCTATTTTCTGCAATAAATACTGCGAAAATATTAAATCTACATGTTTAACCCGAATGGGCCTCAAACGTTAAAACTCAATTTCAATCAAGCATTCAGCCATTAAAAACATTGTGCGCATATTGGTAAGCGTTTACGTTGATAAGCACGACAATACGAAAGACTGCCATGCTTGATCAGTTTATGAAGCCCCTTGTTAAGTTATGGCTCCGAAGATACAAAAAACAAAATGTTACCCCTAGCGTCCGCGCAGTTTTCCTTGGTGATGCTGTAAGTACAGATATTATTCTACATGGAATCTATGAGCGATATGAAATTGATGCTTTAGCGCGTTATGTCTTTCCAAACCTACCTGATGGATCCAATTGTTTAGACATTGGCGCAAATATTGGAAACCATACAAACTCATTCAGCCCATATTTTAAGACTGTTTATTCATTTGAACCAAACCCCGTTGTCCAACTAATTTTACGCGCAAATGCAATGGGTAAAAATGTTCAGGTCATTGAATGTGGTTTATCAAATCAAAAAAACAAAGTTCCATTCATGCAGCTTTTTGCAAACCTGGGAGCCTCGCGTATCACGGATCAAACGACTGCTGATGGACAATCAATTCAAGTAGAGCGTTTGGATGATATCGTTACCGATCTTGAAATAAAGAATGTAAGCTTTATCAAAATGGATGTTGAAGGGCATGAACAGCAAGCGTTGGAAGGCGGCATTAAATTTTTAAAGCGGGAACAGCCAATTATCGCTATGGAGAGTTTTTTCAAAGAAAACCCAACAACCGGAAAACAAATTACGCAAATACTCACTAATGCTGGATATTCTTATTTCTACGAATTGGTCCCTAAATCCTATATCATTAGACAGCTTGCATCCATATCCTTTAAAGGGTTGTTTTGGTGGCTTATTCCAGCACATTGGCGAAAAACATTAGTGTTGCGTAGGGTTGAGACGTTGGATGGAATAGATTGTTCTTTGACAATATCATCATGCCGTAAACTACAAATTTAATAACCAAATACAATTGCCCGTAATCAACCGAAGCTCTCAGTACTTATTTAGCACCAAGACTTACTATTTACGTAATTTCCAGAACACGGTGTTCTTTGAAGCTTCTCCAGGCATTGTCGACAAGGCAATAGATTGGAATGCGGCCATCTTTTGTCAGACTTTCATCCAGTTTAATGTCATTTGTAGGTCTAAATACGCCATTGATGATGCGCTGTGTTCCGTTGCTTTTCAAAATTGTCACTGTGACCGAACTGGTGCCTCTGGCTTTCACAATTTTTTTAACTTCGGATACATCTAAGGTCTTCATTTCGCTATCTTCCCTGATCATGTCAGTGTCCAGCTTAGACAAGGTTGGCATTTTTTCCAGTAAATTGTTTGATTTCTTAATCATACTTACTCTTTTCACCCGGCAAAACTGTGCGTAATAAGGGCCTATGACAAATTATCTTTATCAGGGCGACCTGCCCGACGACCTAGACCTTGGCCCGATTGTGGCTATAGATAGTGAAACAATGGGGTTAATCCCGCGCCGTGATCGATTGTGTGTGATCCAATTGTCTTCAGGCAATGGCGACGCACATCTTGTCCAGATCGCCCAAGACCAAACAGATGCGCCAAACCTGTGCAAAATGTTGGCAAACACAGATCAGTTAAAGCTGTTTCATTTTGGACGATTTGATATAGCCGTGATGGAAAATCGATTTGGCGTGCGCACCACACCTGTTTACTGCACCAAAATCGCATCAAAGCTCGTGCGTACATATACAGATCGTCACGGGCTTAAAAATCTTCTGCAGGAGCTTTTGCGTATCGATATTTCCAAACAACAACAAAGCTCTGACTGGGGCGCAAATGTATTAACAAAAGAACAAATAGCCTATGCGGCTTCCGATGTTTTATATTTGCACAAGCTAAAGGAAGAACTGGATATACGACTGGCGCGTGAAGGGCGCACAGAGTTAGCCAATGCGTGTTTTGAATTCTTGCCGTATCGTGCCAAGTTGGATTTGGATGGCTGGCCAGATGTGGATATTTTCGCCCATTAAGCATTCGACAGCATTATACGAATATCTATGAATAGCAGTCATTGCTATTGACGCAAGACGGGCTGAAGCCCATGTAACAAGCATGACACATACCACAAAAGATACCTATTCACAGTTTGTGCGATTTGCCAAAATAGGCTTTCCGCTTTTGGCTGTGGTGCTGTTTGTTGGTATATTCGTTTTCACAAAAACAAACCCGATCAGAGGTGGCCTTATTATCTCTGGCCCTGAACTGGCTGAGCTTGCTGTCGGGCAAAAGATCACCAACCCGCACTATTCCGGTGTAACAAAATCAGGGGATGCATTTTCTATTTCCGCAGCATCAGCATTACCCAATGCGCCAGCGCCGGATCTGGTTGATCTGGTTACACCAAAAACTACAATTGGATTTGCAGATGGGTTAGAAGTAAACACGTCTTCGGATTTCGGCCAACTTGACTTAACCTCACAACAGGCAACGTTAACCGGATCTGTTTTGTTGGAAACCTCGAATAATTACCAAGCGCGTACAAAAAAAGTTGTGATGAATTTCTACACTGGAAATGCCTACTCTCCTAATCCTGTTGAGGCAAACGGACCAATAGGCAATATTATTGCCGGCAAGATGAACCTAACACAAAACCTTCACCGGAAAATACCACAAAACGGAATAATTCTTAGCTTTGGCAATGGCGTAAAGTTGGTATACTATCCCACAGAGATAAATCAGTAAGGCGGTAAAAAGTGCATAAGTTTCTATTTCCTATTCTAACACTTTGCGCTTTGACATTACCCGCACTGTCTCAAAGCACAACCAACCCCACCGGACCGAACGCGGCCCTTCCCGTAGAGGCAACGGCAGACGATCTTCAGGTAAACACAGAAGAAAATTCAGCAGTGTTTTCCGGAAACGCAAAAGTAATTCAAGGTGTGCTGGATTTACAGGCAGATCAGATCACTGTGCTCTTTGAAGAAGGTGTACAAAACATTAAGCTGGTAAAAGCCGCCGGAAAAGTCAGGTTCACGAATGGACAAGAAACTGCAGAGGCACAGAATGCAAAGTTTGATGTTGTTTCTCAAATTATAACATTTACCGGCAATGTCATCTTGCGCCAAACCCAAACCATATTGACCGGAAATAAACTTACTTACAACATCACAACAAACCGTAGTAAAATGTCTGGCGATGTAAAAACCGTTTTTGCCCCGAAATAACCGATGAATACCATAGAAACACCAAATAAAAGTAATGATGTGTCTGGGCTAGTTGTCCAAAGCATTAAAAAGTCTTTCAAACAACGCCGCGTTTTAGAAGACGTAAGTCTTAAGCTTGGCCGGGGTGAGGTTGTTGCTTTGCTGGGCCCGAACGGTGCAGGAAAAACCACCTGTTTTTATTCGGTTGTAGGGTTAATTCGCCCAGACGCGGGAACCGTTTTAGTGAATGGGCGTGATATCACTCAATTACCAATGTACAGGCGCGCGCAACTGGGTATTGGGTATCTTCCACAAGAAGCCAGCATTTTTCGCGGCATGAATGTTGAAAGCAATATATTATCAATTCTGGAAATTTGGGAACCGAACAAAGCCGAGCAGAAAATCAAACTTGAGGCGTTACTCGAAGAGTTTTCCATTACATATATTCGAAAATCTCCCGCACTAGCTTTATCAGGGGGCGAGCGCAGGCGCGTTGAGATTGCACGTTGTTTGGCGAGCAATCCTAAGTTTGTTCTACTGGACGAGCCTTTTGCAGGCGTTGACCCCATCGCCGTTGGCGACATTCGTGATCTGGTCACAAAACTGAAAAGCCGTGATATTGGCGTTCTTATAACCGACCATAATGTACGCGAAACATTGGAAATTGTGGATCGCGCCTATATCTTGCATGGCGGCAAAGTATTAATGAGCGGAACACCAAAAGAGGTCATTTCCGACCCAAACGTTCGTAATGTCTATCTGGGAAGCACTTTCAAAATATAAATACACTGTGATACTATTTTTATGGTTGGATTGTATTGCGCGACTCGCAAAGCCGTCCTAGGCTGTAAGAATGAACCCTTCCAATTTCAAATTTTAGTCTGCTAGGTAAAACCTGACGGATGTTGGCATGTGGGAATGTTCATACAGTGTAAAATAAAGGAGAGTTTATGCGCTATCAAATCAGTGGAAAACAAATCGATATCGGCGAATCATTAACAAACCATGTAAAAGATGGAATCGGTGAAGTTGCCGCCAAATTCGCACAAAGACCAACCGAAGCACATGTAACTTTTTCGAAAGATGCCCATGAGTTCAAGTGCGAATCTACTATACATTTATCCACTGGACTGACTGTTGCCGCTGAGGGTCGAAGCACAGAAATATATGATTCTTTTGAGAAATGTGCCGCAAAAACCGAAAAACAACTTAGACGATACAAACGTCGTTTAAAAGATCATCATAAAGATCGCGCAACACCAGTTGAAGTTATGGAGGCATCAGCGTATATCCTCGCCAGCGAGAGCGCAGAAAATACAAGTGAACCAGAATCACTACAACCTGTTATCGTCGCTGAAATGGAAACGAAAATTCAATCGCTTTCGGTTGGTGAAGCTGTAATGCAGATGGAACTGACCGATGCACCCGTTTTGATGTTTCGAAACGAAGGTCACAAACGCTTAAACGTAGTGTATAAAAGGAAAGACGGAAACATAGGCTGGGTCGATCCATCCAATTTGGAATAGGTCAACAGCATAGGTTTTTGGCGGTAACATATGGTACTTACGGAAATTTTAGCGGTGGACGCCGTGCATTACGCACAGAGCGAAACCAGCAAAAAGCGCCTGCTTCAGAAAATCTCTGAGCAAGCCGCAAGCGCATACGGATTAGACAGCGCAGTTGTCTTTTCCGCATTGAATGCGCGAGAGCTGTTGGGAACAACAGGTGTTGGTCGTGGGGTCGCCATCCCGCATGCTCGGTTTGAAGATTTGGATCGTGTTATTGGCCTGTTTACCCGTTTGGAAAAGCCACTTGATTATGGCTCTATGGACCAGCAACCCGTTGATCTTATTTTCACATTGCTGGCGCCACAAAAAGAAGGTGCAGAGCATTTGAAAGCTCTTGCATTAGTTTCCAGAACACTGCGGGATGAAGACGTTTGTGCTAAATTACGATCAAATCAGAATGAGCAAATTATCTTTTCTATTCTGATCGAAAGCTACGCATCACAGGCAGCTTAAGGCCTGTTCTTATATTGGGATGAAGTGCACAGTGCTAAATTTGCTCTTCGTTATGATTTAACAACATATGGCCTGCCAACCAGCGTTTCAGCATCTTTAGGTGCTTTTCTTTTCTTCTTATCTGGCTTGTAGGCCAATGACACATTATTTTTGTCTAGTTTTCGAACCAATGTATCAAGCTTTGCAGTATCAGACAGACGCGGCAGTGCTGTTGGTTTAGTTCTAGCTTCAGGTTCCAGAATTTGTATACTCGCCTGTAAAACCAGACCAGGGGCATTCAGCGCTTCTTCTAATGAAAATACGGTGCAGTTAGCATATTTATTGTTTTCCAACGCTTTTAAAAATTCATTTTCCCTGGCTTGCAAGACCTGCGTACGCATCAATTTCCCTTTAAACTTATATGGACTATTTGCGATCGAAATCAGCCATGCCTCTTTAACAATAACAAAATGAGCACGATCATCTTTAACAATACTTGGCACAATTTTCTGCGTATCGGTCATATCAAACAAAAAAGCAGTACGTTTATCTGATTTTTGGCCCCACAGAAAATTAGACAAAAAGCCTTTTGGGTGTGTATTTCGCAATTTAATATTTGCTGGCAAGTTACCCGTAGCCAATACGGCTTTCTTGCGAAATTTAAGATGTCGACGGTTAAATAGGTTTCCAAAAACATTTAGTTCTTTTGTTGTATGGGCCCATTCCGGAAAGCCCTGAAATAGAAAACCCAACCCAACAAAAACACCAAAATCAACATTTGATACACCCGATCTTTTGGCAGAATCACGGGGAAACCGGCCCTGTAAGCATCGTCCTTCCCCACCTGTGTTTCTAGTTTCGTTAGCATCAAGGAATATTTTATTAAACTCTTGCTCGTTCGACTTAGACAAAGGAAGGTTCTTACGGCTTACCGTTAATAAGTCGCGGTATAGCTTATGTGCGCCCGGCCAAGCTTTGCGTATAAAAAATGCCCCGGTTTTCGGCAGTTTCGCCAAATGATCATCATAAAATAAGAATGGTTTTCCCTGCGAGTCAAATGTCGCAAAAGTTAAAGACTGCGGCTTTATATGATTGGAATGCTCCCGAACTAACGATTGAAAATAGGATTCATCAGAAATCCACGTTTTCGAGAAAAATCGGTCATTTTGCTGCCTTTGTGGATCTGCAACTATTTTTAGAAGCGTCTCTTTTGTTAAACACCACCATTGAGAGCCCATATGTGGGGCAATATGACCGGGAACAGTGCGGTTGATTTTTAGCAACCGTTGCACATCAACCAGTCGATCAAATGCAAACCTGTGCTTACGCCATGATAATGGAAAATACAGTGTGAACCGTTCCTGATCTAAGCCGCCCTTCACCCACTTTTCATCCCCAACCGGAAATGATTCTATAAAATCTGTTCCTTTGTGCCGCTCCAAAAAGGCCATAAGCTGTTTAATGGGGCGTGCAGGTAAACATGATCCACTAGCCAAAAAAACATTGGTCACATCCGGATGGTTTTTTAATAAAACTTCTGCTGCATTTAGTGTAGCTTGAACAATAGAAAATTGCCCCCAACCACATTTCTCCCGTTTCGAAAAAACCACATTCTCAATATGGTTCAATGACACCTCAAGCTCTTTAACTTCTTGAGGTGCTGAATTTTGATCTATGTGCAAACTGACCGGACAGTTGTTTTTAGCAAGAAATCTGACCAGTTGTCCCGTTCTGTGCAAATCCTGATGCGCTAATATTATAAACCCTAATTTCATGCCTAGGCCCAACTTCCACGTGACATTAAGCCAAGGTTCTCAAGTTGTTTCCAGTTTTTATAACGCGTCGAAAATCGCGTCCACATTTCCTCTGAAGTTTCCGCATACTCTTTGTACTCTCGGCTGGCTGCATAGTGTTCTTTGCGGTCCAATTCCTCTATTGCTTTGTCGGGAAACGTATTTAGAAATTTTGTGTGCATCAGGCACCCACAGGCTTTTTGCCCGCCCCATTCATCATAAACAAGGTTCAGACTGCGCGGTAAAATATTATGCGTTGAGCTTACAAACACATTTCCCTTGGCCCATTTAACAAGGGGAATCTTGTTCAAGGCAGGTGCCATCTCTGGCTTGTCTTTAAAGAATACACGTTGACGCACCCCGCCTTGAATCCAAAGGTTTTGATATTTTTCGTTCCGTTCTACGAAATAATTGCCAGCATCAAAGAAAGGCGTCGCACGCATTGGATTTTTTCCCTCATCGCAAACCGCTTCCTCAACTTTTCCGCGTGGATACATATCAATTAAAACCGCCCCGAACGACTTAATCGAAGAAGAGTCCAGCCAGTCTGTCAGCGCGCGCAATGGGCGCGCATCACAATGCGGGTAGACAAAAAATTCATCCACATCTGCCACAAGAATCCAATGCCCGTCAGCATATTTTGACTGCAGGCCATTTAACCAATCCATGCCAAAATTAGCCCGCTTATAGCTTTCATTTGTTGTCCATAAGGATACGTCCGGTTCAGCGGCCAGAAGTTCTCGGCCGCCATCCTCTGAACCATTATCAACAAAATAAAAATGCTGAATCCCTATGCGCCGGTAATATTCCAGAAAAAATTTTAACCGAGGTTTTTCGTTCCGAAATGTTGTGAAAAGAAATATATCGTCCGGTTTTGTCGTGGCGCTGCGATCAACGACACATTCAAGCTCTCGCCTTTTTCTTAAAGAGCGAATACGCCTGCGTTTGCGCTCTAAGCGCGATTTATATTTGGACCACACACCCATTAAAAACTCACAATATACACACTTCTTCATTTCCCCCAAATATGGCAAAAATATGTTTATTTTTCCAGAGCATGACAAAAATGTTTTTTGGCAAATAATTTTGACATCTGTGTTATTTTTAAAGCTTCAAATATTTTAGGATTCTGGATACCATTGACCGCCAGACATCAAACCTATCTCTTCAAGCTGTTTCCAACCAATAAAGCGAATAGAGTCTTTGTGCCATAAATCAGGGTCAGCGATGATTTTATCATAGTACGCATTATAACGATCGGTGTGCGTAAAATGCTCGCGTCGCTGTTTTTCTTCGCATGACTTCCCCAACACAGGTGCAAGAAACTTGCTGTGAAGCAGGGCCCCTGTAGGCATGTTGCGACGCGCATCAAACCCGGAATTTAGGCGGTTTGGCAGGGCAATGTGTGTGGAGCTGACATAAACATATGACCGACGCCACTTGATAAGTGGGGTCTTGTGCAAATGGGGTGCAAAATCAGGTTTGTCCATGAAAAACATTCGTTTCCGAACGCCGCCGCGGATTGATATATTCCGGAATTTTTGCTGCTTTTCCCAAGTGTAGTTATGGCCATCAAACCACTCAAGACCTTGATGTGGGTCATCTCCTGGAGCGTAATTCATCTTACTAAGAGGCCCTTTGGGGTACATATCCAGCATTAATGCCGCCATAGCTGAAACGCCTTGATCGTCCAGCCACTTAGTTAACACGCTCAAGTCGCGTCGTTCCCAGTCTGGATAAATAAACAGCTCATCAGCATCTACGGTCAAACACCAGTGTCCATGTGCATACTTTCTTTGCAGCCATGCAAGCCAATCAACACCAAAGCGGGATTGTTTGTAACTGTTAGGTGTAACCCATAGGGAAACGTCCGGTTGTTCGCGCAAATATTCAAGAGTACCGTCATCACTGGCATTATCAACGAATAAAAAATGATCAATGCCCAATTTGCGATGGTGTTGCAGAAAAAAGGGTAAACGGATAATTTCGTTTCGTACAGTTGACGCTACAAGGATAGAGCCGGGTTTTATTTGCTTGGTTCTGTCAACAACTGACGCAAGCTGATGACGCTTTTGATATGTGCGGAATAACAGTTTGCGACGCTTCCAGCGCAATTTATATGCCAGCCAAATTTCCTTGCTGATCCCCATCGCTAACTCAATTTATTATTTGATCTATTGTGCAGCACGACGCGATTCTACGGTTTCAACCATAAATTCCATAAGCTCATCCCGCAGCTCGGGGCGCGATAAAGCAAATGCAATCGTTGCCTGCAAAAACCCAGATTTAGATCCGCAATCATACCGCTGACCATCAAATCTGAACCCAAAAACATCGTTTCCGTTTTCAACTTCCATTGCAATGGCATCTGTTAGTTGTATTTCACCGCCAGCACCCTTTTTCAACGTACCAACATTTTTCAGAACACTCGGCGTAAGAATATAACGCCCGATAACGGCCAAGTTTGAAGGTGCGTCTTCCGGTTTCGGCTTTTCAACCATTCCTTTTATTTTCAACAAAGAGCCCATATTTTCTTCAATATCCAGCAAACCATACGCAGAAGCCATACTAGGCGGCACTTCCATAGCAGCAACCATACAGCCGCCCGTATTTTCATAAGCTTCAACCATTTGCTTCAGGCATGGTTTTTCAGCAGCAATAACATCATCAGGCAGGATGACAGCAAAGGGTTCATTTGCAATCAGACGGCGCGCGCACCAAACGGCATGGCCCAGCCCCAAAGCATCGCGTTGGCGGATATAAACTATTTCACCACTGTCCATTGTCGAGCGTTTCAATTCTACTAGTAGTTCTTTTTTATTTTTCTTACGCAAAGATTGCTCTAATTGAGGGGCGCCATCAAAATAATCCTCCAAAGCACCCTTGCCGCGCGAAGTCACAAATATGAATTCTTTAATACCGGCATCGCGCGCTTCATCAATTGCATATTGAATCAATGGCCGATCAACCAAAGACAGAATTTCTTTTGGGATTGATTTAGTTGCAGGAAGGAATCGTGTTCCCAAACCGGCTACTGGAAAAATCGCTTTTGTAATTTTTTTTCTCATTACTACTACCCTTTACTACTACCATTTTCGCCACTTTAAACTGTACAATATGGCGCAATTACATTTAAATCATGGATTTCTTATTGTATAATTTGGATAATTTTATGGCTGATGCAAGCTTTTGGAAGTGGAATCTGTTAATTTTTTGATATTTCGCGAGTATTTCATGCATTTTGCAAATCGATCCCAGGGGCAAAAGCGATAAAAAACGGGTTTTCAAAGATGTTTTTACCATAAGACAGCGCATCATGATTATCAAACCGCACCACTTTACCGCCAGCCCCTTGCAAAATTGCCTGGCCTGCGGCTGTATCCCATTCCATTGTGCGGCCAAGGCGGGGATAAATATCTGCCTCACCAGTTGCCACAAGACAGAACTTCAAGGAAGAACCGGCACTGCGCATATCGGCTACTTTATATTTATTGATATAATCATCCGTCGCCTGATCGCGATGTGATTTAGAAGCTACAACAATCAAATTATCCTGATCTGGTATGCTTACGTTTATCGCCTTGCGTATACCAATAATATCATCTTGGTACGGACCCATTTCCTCAAACGATTTTCCCTGATCGTCTGTTATGAACAACCGTTCTTTTGCAGGTGCATAAACGACACCCATGATCGGCACACCTTTTTCAACGTAAGCAATATTTACTGTAAAATCGCCTCGCCTGTGAATGAACTCTTTGGTGCCATCCAGTGGGTCAACGATCAAAAATGTGCTCGCCGTATTTTTATGCGTATCACTTTGCTCTTCTGTCACGATAACCAAATTGGGAAAGGCTTTTGACAGCCCGTCAAAGATAATTTTATCCGCTGTCTCATCAGCAATGGTTACAGGGCTTTCATCGGATTTGGTTTTGACTTCAAAATCATCCAACCCGTAGATTTCCATAATGGCACGACCAGCCTCAAGCGCCAAGCGGCGCATCTCAATGCATAATAGAGATTTATCAATTTCGAGCATTTTATAGGCTTTCCTAGATTGTTTGCATTTCTTGCGTCATAACAATATTCATCTTAGTATCCAANTTATAAAAACAGCAATACAAAGGACTGCAAGCCTTTAAAAGTTAACAAATAGCAGGATCAACTAAGGCATGGCAAATTTATTGATCGGTACACTAAGGTTTCTCTCTTTG
>JGI24723J26617_10001222_pt1 | contig 23156 bp, 18 predicted proteins | sample Cruoilmetagenom6_FD_26617 | JGI IMG/M metagenome (IMG submission 26617)
GGCGATTTTTCGATGACAGCCGTGAGGCCGTCAACCATGGCGGTGATCGTGTTCGCTGTTTCGGTTGTCGCAACGGTGTACTCGCGAGTCTGAGGTGCCAGCGCGAATGACGGGATTTGCTTGATGCCGTCCCCGGCGTAGTGCACCTCGAATGCGGAGTCATCGACAGCGGTCAGTCGCAACTCACCCTCGGTCGTCGTCACCGTCAGCGCATTGCCAGCTACCTCGTGCGCCCGGTACTCGCCGAAATCGGCGTGGCTTGCCGACGCTGCAGCGACGGCTATAAGAGACAGAATCAGTTTTTTCAATAGGGGCTCCGCTTAGCGTTCGAGTTCCAGNATGAGTACGGAACGCGGCGCAAGTTCGAGAGTATCGNTCACGTCGTGTGTCTCGCCTGNAATGACATCTGTACCTTGTGACGAATTGCCGAGACGCTCGCTAAACCTCGCGGTATCGANCGATACCGACTCGTGGCCCAGGTTGAAAACGATCATCACTGTTTCGTTATCGTTGTATCGAAAGTANGCGTAGACATTCCCGATTGGCGTGAATTGCATCAGGCGACCGTTGTGAATCACGTTGGCCTGCTTGCGCCACTGCAGCAGTTTTCGCGTAAAGTCCTGCGCAGCGAGCTGCTGTTCACTGAGTCCTTCGCCTGTGAAGGCGCTTTGTTCGTGATCCGGCCAACCCCCCGGAAACTCTTCCCGGATCGCACCGTGGCTGTCTGTTCCCGGGTGTGACATCTGGATCTCGGTTCCATAGTAGATCTGGGGGATTCCTCTCATCGTGGCGTAAAACGCGAGGGCCACGCGCCACAGGTCCTCGTCGTCGCCGAGCTGGGTAAAGACGCGGCTCATATCGTGATTGTCCGGCATGATGACCAGGTTCATCGGCTCGGGATACAGGTAATCGTGGCCCAGCATTTCGTACACCGGCGTCCAGATGCTGCCCCAGGGTGGTTCATCGGCCGTCAGTACTTCCTTGAGTGCCATTTGTAGCGGGAAGTCGAAGAGGCCGGGGAGATAGGATTCGTATCCATCTGCGTTCTGCTTGCCGCGCTGCCAGTACGAGACGACGTTGGGGCTCGCGCTCCATTCCTCACCGACCATGTTGAAGCCCGGATATTCCTGCATGATNCGGCGACTCCATTCGGNCATGAATCTCTTGTCAGGATAAGGATAAGTGTCCTGACGAATTCCCGTCAGGCCTGCGTACTCGGTCCACCAGATCGCGTTCTGGACCAGGTAATCGGCGAACAGCGGATCGCGCTGGTTGAGGTCCGGCATCGCATCTGCGAACCAGCCGTCCGCATGGCCGGCCTTGTCATATTCCGATGCGTATGGGTCCTGGTTGGTTGTACGTGCATGCGTCGATACGGATTTCGTGTCGGGCACATTGAGCCAGGTCTTTGTGGGCAGGTCGTCCATCCACCAGTGATTGCTACCGGCGTGGTTTACGATCAGGTCCTTGATGATGCCAATGCCCTTCGTGCGCGCCTCGTCCACAAAGTCACGGTAACTTTCGTTGCTGCCAAAGCGAGGGTCGACTTTGTAAAAATCAGTGGTTGCGTAACCGTGATAAGAGCTCTCGTCCATCGCGTTTTCGAGAACGGGGTTCAGCCAGATTTGTGTGAAGCCCATTTCGGCAACGTAGTCGAGATGCTGGCGTACACCTTCGATATCACCGCCATGGCGACCGTAATCGTCATTACGATCGAGCTCGTCATCGTAGCCGTCGACCGTGTCGTTTCCGGGATCGCCGTTGGCAAAGCGGTCGGGCGTGATCAGGTACATCACGTCGCTACTGTCGTAAGTACCAACCCGCCCGGGTTCGCGCTCCCGCAGTTCATAGGTCCGGGCGATCCGGTCGTTGCCGTTTGTAAGGACGATCTCAAACTTGCCAGGAGCAGCGTCGCCCAGCTCGAGGTAAATGAACAGGTAGTTCGCGCTGTCACCGTGTTCAACGCGGGTTATTGAAATCCCGCTTGCCGCGACGCTCGGCTCGTACTCCGAGATCTCGTCGCCATGTACGAGCAGCTGCAATTCGGAGTGTATGAATCCAGTCCACCAGAACGGTGGCTCGATGCGTTCGATGCCATCGCTGGCTGTGGCGATGGCGTCGTCAGAGGAACAGGCCGCGAGCAGCAGCAGTCCGGCGACGGATGCGAGGTTTCGTTTCATGTCATCCCCTTGATCAGGGCTANAAATATAAGCATTTGGGGCCTTTTTCGGGGATGAATACGTTTGCAGAAAGCCCGTTGAAAATCAATGAATTGATAGAATTGACCGAATGGTCTCAAGCTCTAAAATTTGGCGCGCCGCAGCGCTGTTTCCCGCCGTTGCCATACTCGTGCTGGCGGGGTGTCTGCCGGCGGCCGGCGTATATTCTCCGGACGGCCGGATTGAGGTAAGTGTCAGCATCGATTCGCAAGGTCGGCCTGGCTACGTGCTGCGCCACGACCGGGCGAGCCTGGTCGACTGGTCACTCCTGGGTATTGGCTTTGTCGACAGCAAGCTCGTCGACGGACGCCACCGCATCGACAAGGTGCAGCGTGACAGGCACAAGGGCACCTGGGAGCAGCCCTGGGGTGAGCGCCGCATTGTTTCCAGTGAATACAATGAGATGTTCGTTACCCTGGCGAGCGATGAGGGCCATGACTACGGCGTGCGTATCCGGGTGTTTGATGATGGTGNCGGGTTTCGCTACGAGTTCGATGGCGAAGGCGACGTGGCTATCGACCGGGAATGGACCGAGATTAATCTCGAGGGCCCGGCGACGGCCTGGTGGCAACCCGCAGGTGGCAAGGTTCGCTACGAACACCTGTACAACGGCACTCCGCTCGATGAAATGGAAGCAGCACACACTCCTGTAACCGTTGTACGGGAGGACGGTGTCCACGTGGCTGTACACGAGGCGGCCCTGGTCGACTACGCCGCGTATGTGCTGACGCCAACTGGCAGTGGGGGATTCCGCACTGAACTGCGCCCCTGGTCGGACGGTGTCGCCGTCAGGACGGCTCGACCGTTCGTGACGCCCTGGCGCACGATTCAGATCGCCGATGATGCGAGCGGGCTCATCAACTCCGATCTGATCCTGAATCTGAACGAGCCGAACAAACTCGGTGACGTCTCCTGGATTCGCCCCGGGAAGTACGCAGGGATCTGGTGGGAGATGCATCTCGGGCTGAAGACCTGGGAAGCGGGACCGCGCCACGGAGCCACGACCGCGAATGCGCAACGCTATATTGATTTCGCCGCAAAACACGGTTTCGCCGGCGTCCTTGTGGAGGGTTGGAACAAGGGCTGGCACGGGCCGTTTAACTACACCGAGGCGTACGACGATTTCGACCTTGACGGCGTCGCGGCCTATGCGCGTGAGCGCGGCGTGCACCTGATCGGCCATCACGAGACCTACGGTGACGTGCCATCCTATGAGGCGGAGATGGAGGCAGGATTTGAAGTCCTCGCGGCCTCCGGCATTCCGCAGGTCAAGACCGGCTACGTCGCCGATGCGGGCAGGTTACTGCGGGTCGATGAAGATGGCGACGAGCATTATGAGTGGCACGACGGTCAATACGCAGTCTCACACCAGCTGCGTAACGTGCTCGCCGCGGCGAAGCACGGGATTGCAGTCAATACTCACGAGCCGGTCAAGGACACCGGATTGCGTCGTACTTACCCGAACTGGCTGACGCGCGAAGGCTCGCGTGGCCAGGAGTTTGCGATCTGGGGGCAGACCCCAAACCCTCCGGAACACACGGTGTTGCTGGCGCACACGCGCTTGCTGGGTGGTCCCATGGACTTCACGCCAGGGATGTTCGACCTTCATCCCGTGCGCGACGGCGTACAAAAACGCATCCAGACAACGCTGGCTAAGCAATTGGCGCTCTACGTCGTTCTGTACAGTCCGATGCAGATGGTTCCTGACCTGCCGGAAAACTACGCCGCCAGGCCCGACGCCTTTCGCTTCATCGTTGACGTGCCAACGGACTGGGAAGACAGTATCGCGCTCGACGGCGAGATCGGAGAATTCGTGGTGATCGCGAGGCGCGAGCGAGGCGGCAACGACTGGTTCCTGGGCGCGATTAACGATGAGAATGAGCGCAGCGTGTCTGTTTCACTCGATATGCTCGAGGACGGCGTCGACTACGTGGCCGAGATTTACAGCGACGGTGACGACGCGCACTGGGACACCAATCCGTATGCGCTCGCGATCGAGCGCAATAATGTTACAAGGGACAACACGCTTGAGATACGGCTGGCCGCCGGGGGTGGCGCGGCGATTCGGTTCAGGCCGCAAGAAGAGGCAACAACAGAATGAAAAACAAGCCTGCATTAAGTTTCTGGCAAATCTGGAATATGTGTTTTGGATTCCTCGGCATCCAGATGGGTTTCGCGCTGCAGAACGCAAACGTCAGCCGAATATTTCAGACCCTGGGTGCCGCAGTCGACGAGATTCCGATCCTGTGGGTAGCGGCGCCACTGACGGGCCTGATCGTGCAGCCGATTATCGGCTATATGAGCGACCGCACCTGGAACCGGCTGGGTCGCCGGCGACCGTATTTCCTGGTCGGGGCAATCCTCGCGTCGCTGGCGTTGTTCGTCATGCCGAACTCACCGTACCTCTGGTTTGCCGCCGGCATGCTCTGGATTATGGATGCCAGCATCAACGTGTCCATGGAACCGTTTCGCGCATTCGTGGGCGACATGCTTCCGGAAAAACAGCGTACGTCTGGATTCGCGATGCAGACTTTCTTCATTGGCATTGGTGCCGTCATTGCATCCGCGTTGCCGTGGATCATGACCAACTGGCTGGACATCGCCAATACGGCGCCGGCCGGCGAGATTCCGGACTCGGTCAAGATCGCGTTCTACGTCGGTGGTGCGGCATTCTTGTTGGCCGTGTCGTGGACAGTCTTCAGCACGAAAGAGTATTCGCCCGAAGAGCTGGCCGAATTCGATGCCGCGCGTCCTGCCGATCATGTGGCCGATGACACCTCGTTGCGAGCAGCATCCAGGTACCGAAACGGCGGCGTCGTATGGCTGATTTTCGGGTCGGCATTTCTTCTCTGGATCGCCAGCAAAGACCTCGACAAGGAACTGTATATTCTCGCCGGTGGCATTGCCGCATTCGGCGTTTTCCAGGTACTGGTTTCATTTCTGCAGAACAAGGGAGCAACAGGTAACGGCTTCTACGAGATCATGCACGACCTGTTCCACATGCCGCGTGCAATGCGGCAACTCGCCGTGGTGCAGTTTTTCTCCTGGTTCGCGTTGTTCGCGATGTGGATCTATGGCACATCAGCGGTCACGAGCTTCCATTTCGGCGCAACTGACGTCACGTCTGCAGCCTACAACGACGGCGCGGACTGGAACGGCGTGCTCTTCGGATCCTATAACCTGTTCGCGGCGTTGGCCGCTGTCGCGATTCCGTTCGTCGCGAACCGCCTGGGCTGCCGCGTTAGTCATATGTTCAATCTTGCACTCGGCGGTATCGGTCTCATCAGTTTCTATTTCATTAAAGACCCGTACCTGTTGTTGATCCCAATGGTCGGCGTCGGCTTCGCCTGGGCGTCGATCCTGTCGTTGCCCTATGCCTTGCTGTCGAACAATCTGCCAGCTCACAAGATGGGCGTGTATATGGGAATCTTCAATTTCTTCATTGTCATTCCGCAGCTGGTCGCAGCGAGTATCCTGGGCTTGCTGCTGCGTGAGTTCTTCGACTTGCAGCCAATCTTCGGTTTGGTCATCGGCGGCATTTCACTGCTTATCGCTGGTGCAGTGACCTTGCTCGTCGACAAGTCGGCGGAACCCACGGCATGAGAGCCATTGTCGTCGGTGCCTCGCTGTTGCTGGCGTCCTGTGCGACACCTCCGCTGGAGGGTCCTGAGCCCCGTGAGTACTACGGCACCCTCGAGCCGTTTGCATCGGAGGCGGTGTATTTCCTCCTGACCGACCGTTTCGTGGATGGTGATCCATCCAATAACTTTCCTCTGCAAGGTGGTGGGCCAGACACGCGCAGCTTTGATCGGCCGATTCATGTGCCCGGCTACGAGCCGGCGAACATCGGTTACCTGGGCGGCGACTTCAAAGGCGTGCTGGACAATGCCGGCTACATTGCCGATATGGGATTCACGGCCATCTGGACAACGCCGATCGTCGACAACCCGGACGAGGCGTTCACGGGCAGCCGGGTCCCGGGGCGCGGGCCGGGTGGAGACAAAGGTAAGACCGGGTTTCACGGCTATTGGGGCGTGAATTTCTTCGAGGTGGATGAGCACCTCGAATCCGATGGACTGCGTTTCGCCGACTTCACACGCGACCTGCGCGATCGCCACGGTCTGAAGTATGTTCTTGATGTCGTCTGCAACCACGGCTCACCCGCGTTTACCATGCCGGAGGATCAGCCGAAGTTCGGCGAACTGTACGACGCCGAAGGGTACGTGGTTGCGGATCACCAGAATCTCGACCCCGAGAATCTCGACCCGGACAATCCATTGCACGCGTTCTACAACCGGACGCGAGACCTCGGCGAACTTTCCGATATGGATGGCGGCAACCAGGATGTCTTGGATTACTTTGCCGCCGCGTATTCTCATTGGCTCGACCAGGGCGTTGCCGCGTTAAGGATAGACACGATTCGGCACATGCCAAACACCTTCTGGAAAGCATTCGGTGATCGCTTGCGGCAGAAACGGCCGGACCTGTTCATGTTTGCAGAAGCGTTCAACTATGACGCCGCCGAAATCGCGGTGCACACCTATGCCAGGAACGGCGGCATTAGCGTGCTCGACTTTCCGACCAAGCAGGCGATGAACGAGGTGTTCGCCGGCAACGCAGGTTACTCGACGCTCGAGTCATCTCTGCATTTGCGCTCTCAGGTGTACCACAATCCCTATGAGCTTATGACGTTCTATGACAACCATGACATGGACAGGATGGCAGCCGATGAGGCCGGCTTCATCGATGCTCATAACTGGCTATTTACAAGCCGGGGAATTCCCGTCGTGTACTACGGTTCGGAAATCGCTTTTCGGGCCGGGACCAACGAGCATACGGGTAACCGGGACTACTTCGGCCAGGATAATGTCGAACGGGCGAGAACTCACGCGATTCGTGTGGCGCTGTCGAGAATCGCCAATGTACGCAAGAATTCGGTAGCGCTACAGCGGGGTCTGCAGGTCTACACGGGCTTCGGTCCGCGCTCGGCGAGTTTCTTTCGTGTGTACCAGAAAGGCGGAGTAAGACAGACGGCGCTCGTCCTGCTGAACGGCGGTGATGACGCCATGATGATGACGTTTGGCCAGCTACCGGCGAAGGGTTCGTGGACGGATGCTGTGACGGGGCATGTGGTGCAGGTCGACGATGATTTTGCCGGGCTGGCGGAAATGGTTGAGCCACACGGCGTACGCGTCTACCTGAGCGACGCACCGATCACGCACCCGCGGTTTATCGAACTACTGGAAGAGGCGCAGGCGGCTAAAGCGCGCCGCAAGACGCCCTGACAATAAGGCGTGGCGCCATTTGAGTCGATTCGACGGGCTTGCCCTCGATGAGGCCAGCAATTCCCCGTACGAGCCCATCGGCGGCCTGCCTGATGTCCTGGCGGACCGTGGTCAGGGCAGGTGTGACATGTGCGGCGAGTGAAATATCGTCAAACCCGACTACGGCGATGTCGGCGGGAATCGAGTATCCGTTGTCTTCGAGTGCACACATAGCGTCGATCGCAATGACGTCTGTCACCGCAAATATCGCGTCAAACTTCTCGCCGCGTTCCAGGAGTCTCAATACCGCGCGGTAGCCCTGGCTCTCCGAGCTCATCGCGTTGACCTTCAGATTGTCAGAGGGCTCAATTCCCGCTTCGCGGAGCGCCCTGCAATAGCCGTCATAGCGCGCCGCCAATTCCGGCGATCGCTGGGACGTGCTGCCGAGGAAAGCGATGCGATTGCGGCCGTGGTTGAGCAGGTGACACGTCGCCTGGTAGCCGCCGTCAACGTTGTCACAGCTAATCGAATGCCCGGGCAGGTCGTCCAGCATCGGGCCCCAGATCATAAAGCGTGTATTGGCCCGCGACAGTGCCGCGAGATTCTCGTGGTAAGTCAGGTAGTCGCCGTAGCCGAGCAGGATCAGGCCATCGGCCCGGTTGCTCGCCTGGTACTCAATATGCCAGTCGTTAGTGAGCTGTTGTATTGAGATTAATACGTCGTAACCAAGGCCGGCTGCAGCGCGCGTGATATAGCCGAGCATCGACAGGAAGAAGGGATTGATCTGCGCGTCCTCGCCTTCGGTCTCGTCGAACAGCAGCAGGGCGATGGTGTTGCTTTGCTGCGTCCGGAGGCCCGCAGCATTGCGATTGACGAAGTAGTTGATATCGCGCGCAATTTTCTGGATTCGTTCCCGCGTTTCCTGACGAACCAGGGGCGAATTGCGTAACGCACGCGAGACCGTCGCTTGCGAAACTCCCGCAAGGTCTGCGATGTCGCGTGATGTAGGGTTCTCGACCTTCATCCCGGTTTCTCATCCTCCCGGGATGATTCTGCGCGCGGCACGGACGTAATGCCAACTTCGTGTCGTGGAAATGCGTCGGCATCGATCGTTTCGAGATACCCGTGCCAGGCCGCGTAGCCTATGACCGGGACGATCACGATCAGGCCAACAAATGCCGTGGCAACACCAATCAGCAATGACACAACGATAAGCGACAGCCACACGACCATGGCGCGCTTGTTGCGTAGCACGGCGTTCACCGAGGTCACTATGGCCGTAATGCTGTCGACGTCGCGATGCATGATCATCGGTAATGAGAAGGCGCTGGCCGAGAACGTCACCGCTGCGAACACGGCGCCGACAGCAGAGCCGAATCCGAGGTAGAACAGCCAGTCCTGGAACGATGGGTCGCCAACTGTTGGGAAGAAGACGCTGACCATGACGGCGGCCCGCGCCCACACGAGGAAGATAACGAGCAGCGCCAGCGTGAATATCATCTCATTGCCGAAGTGGCGCTTCCAGGCAGCTCGTGCGCTGCGTGCCATGAGTGGCTCCTGGCCACGCTCCAGCTGGGCGCTGATGGCGTAGAGACCGATACAGGTTAGCGGGGCCAGAAACACGAAACCGCCGATCATCGCAAACATGAACCATTGGCTACCGCGAAACCAGGCCAGCAGGCAGACGACGCCGATCAGGAGTGCAACCGTCAGGCCGTACGCCATGCTGTGCTGAGGTGCCTGCACCAGGTCCTTGACGCCAAGACGGATCCACCTGAACGGCGCCCACGGTGAGAGTTTCTTGCAAGGCGCCACAAACGGCATTTCATTGCGGTCGAGTTCAGCTTGCTCGGTCATGACCTGGTTTCCCCCCTCGGTCGGGCTAGTCCGGACTTGGTACGAGCTCCTCGTACAAAGCAATCGTCTTCTGGACAGTGTCTTCATTTCGAAACGCGGTTGCAATTCGCTCGCGTGCGGCCTCGCCCATGCGCTTGCGCAGTGCATCGTCACGATAGAGTTTTTCGATCCCGTCGGCGAGGCCCTGCGCATCCCTGGGTGGTACGACGATTCCGGACTCACCATCAACGACGAGCTCAGGGCTGCCACCGGAGTCGGTGACGACCGGAGGGACACGATAGACCATCGCTTCGATAATTGATCGCGCCAGGCCCTCGCGTTTCGTCGAGGGCATACAGAATACATCGCAGGCCGCGCTGAGTTCTGGTGCGTTGGTGACGAAGCCGACACGATGAATGCGGTCTTTCGCCGGGCTGCGCTCGATGCGCTGAGTCAGCTTGGCGGCATCCATGTGACCGACCAGCATGAGGTGGACGGGTGCATCCCGGGGCAGTGCTTCGATGGCGTCTATGAGGAAGTCGATGCCCTTGCGAGGCCGGTAGTTCGCCGTACATCCGACAACGAAGGCATCGGCCGGAATACCGTATTCCGTCAGGTCGGCGGGCGTCGCCGTATACCACTCGAGCTTGTGGCCCTTGTGAATCGTGACGGGCCGTTCGTCCGGCATCCGCAGGAAGGCCGGCTGCATCTGGAGAAAATGGAGGCGTATCGCGTCGGCCACACAAATGATGCGGTCGATACGAGGATTCAGGTAGCGCATCCACGACATTGGGTCGAGGAAGCCCACGGCACCGACGATGCCCCGGTAACAGATGACTTTGACCGGCAGTCCCTTGCACGCGCGCAGGCCGTTGCTCACAGCCTTGTTATTGTACGTGTGCATGATGTGATAGCGGCCGTGCAAAAGTTCCGCACGCAGCGCCGCGATGCCTTTCTTGTTAAAATTCGTCGGCAAGCGAATATCGACGGTCGGCACGCCCGCATCGGAAAGAATCTTGTTATTCGGGTGGTCCTCCGGGCACACCACGGTGACCTCGATACCGGCGTTGTGCATCCCGATAAAGGTCGCGACTGACGGTCGGTCTGCGCTCTCGGTGATGCAAAGGGACCGTATCGGCATGGGGCGGCTCAGCTCTTGAATTCCGGGTTGTCGAGAATGCGTACCGCAACCTGCTGCCCGGTTACCGAGAAACAGATGTACTCATACCTGAGGCCCGTACGCGCCACGAATTCCTGGAACGCCTTGAACTCGTGCTCCTGCCAGCGATGAAAGTTGTAGTACTCGTCAAATAACACGATGGCGCCGGGCTGCAAGCGGCTGCCGAGCGCTTTGAAGATCGTCACGGTCGAGGAGTACAGGTCACAGTCAACATGCAGGAACGCCAACGGGTCAGTATGGTTTTCCAGGAACCCGGGCAGCGTCGCATCGAAGTACCCGATCTGGAATTCCACGTTGTCGGGTACCTTGGGCAGCTTCTTCTGCGCGAACGCCCCGACCGGGTTGCCATTCCAGTATTCCTGGATTCCGTCGAACGAGTCGAAACCGTAAACCGGGCCATCCACCCTGGGTGCGATCCAACGCATGGACTTGCCGCGGCCTACTCCGAATTCGATGTACAGGCCTTCCTTGCGAACCTGGTCCAGCGTGTACTTCACGAGGGCCGGATGCTTCTCGAAGAACGGCGCGTCGATCATGTTGTCCTTGATGTACTCAAGGGTCTGCTGCTTGGCTTCGAGATTCATGTCGACGAGAAGGTTTGAGGCGTGGTGCTTCAGCACAAAGCGCCGAAATATGAACTCGCTCAGGGTACGCTTGAATAGGGGCATCGATCTCGCTCGGGCGGGGCTGTTTTACGCCGCGTAAGGTACCACAAGCGTGGTCCAGATAGTGCGCTGCGTCACGGTTCGTGGTGCCGGAGGCCCTTAAAATGGCTGTCTTATTGTCAAATGGCTGCGGGAGACTGCGCCATTGCTTTTGCTATGAACGACGCCCTACATACTTCGTCAAACCGTGTCCTGGTCGTGGACGACGACGCCCGGCAAATCGCCGAGTATGTGCTGTGTCTTGGCGAAGGGTTTGAGCCGGATGTGGCAACGGAAACGCTTGGCGATCTGGAAAAGGTGCTGCTGGGCGAGGAAGATAGNNTCGACCACAATCCGCGCTTTGAAGTGCACTCGCGCAACCAGGGTGATGCGGCGATAGAGGCGGTTCGGCATGCGCTCGAAACGCGGCAGCCGTTCTCTGCAGTATTCCTGGAACTGGACCTGCCGCCCGGGTTGGGCGGTATCGAAACGGCGCAGGAGATCCGGGCACTGGACCCCAACGTCAATCTCGTCCTTGTTTCAGGATCGCCAGACGCGCACCCGGAGCATCTTGGCAAGAAGATTCCACCGGCCGACAAGGTGTTCTTCTTCCGGAAGCCGTTCAACGGCGTCGAATGTCGCCAGCTCACAGCAGCACTGTGCGGCAAGTGGCACGCAGACATGGCGTTGCGCCGTGCCAATGAAGACCTTGAAAAGCGAGTCGAAGAGCGTACAGCCGCACTGCAGAAGATTGCCTACTTCGATATCGTTACACGACTACCGAACCAGTTGTTGCTGATCGAAGAACTGAAGAACCTGATCAGCAGGGCGGAAGACGTGGAGGGCGACACCGTTGTGGTTTTGCTCGACATCGATCGCTTCAGCTTCATCAATGAGACCATGGGTTACGAATCAGGAACCGAGCTATTACGCTCGGTCGGCAATCGCCTGAGCAGGACATTCGCGGAGGAAGTCATCGGCAAAAAGGCCATTGTCGGTCGCTCGGGTGCCGATGAGTTTGCTGTGCTGGCTCCGGGCATTGATTCCGATACCGAAATTCACGAACTGGCTGAAATGGTCAAGCAAACGGTGGAGGAGCCGTTTCTCATCAATGGTCGAGACCTGTTTCTCAAGGTAGCGGTGGGAGTGGCCTGGCACCCGGTTCACGGGCGTGACGCGAAATCCGTCTTTCGCAGCGCCGAGGCGGCACTGCATCGTTCCATGCGCAGCCTCGACCATGCGATTATTTATTACCACAGCGAAATGCGTTTCCACGCACGACACAGGTTCGACCTCGAGGCCGAGCTACGTGGCGCGATCGACGACGGGCAGATCATTGCGCACTACCAGCCTCAGCAGTGCACATCTACGGGAGAACTGGGCGGTCTGGAGGCTTTGGCCCGTTGGACACGCCCGGATGGGTCGACAGTCGCGCCGTCAGATTTCGTTCCGCTGAGTGAGGAAATGGGAATCTCGGACGTATTGTTCGAGTCCATCATGCGGACAGTTTGTCGTGACGTGGCGATGTGGCGTGGCCAGGGAGGATGGGACATCCCGGTCAGCGTCAACCTGTCAGCGCACCAGTTACGAAATCGAGATCTCGTGGGCCTGATCAAGGGCATACTGAGCAGCGCCAAGGTCGACCAGAAGCTCATTAATCTCGAACTCACAGAAACCGTTCTGCTTGAGGATCTCACGATCGCCCAGCCTGCCTTGAATGACCTGGCGTCCTATGGCGTGGGTATTCATATCGACGACTTCGGCACCGGCTATTCATCGCTGAGCTACCTTGCCCAGTTGCCGGTGCAGACACTCAAGATAGATCAGACCTTCATCGGACAGTTGTCCGATCCCGATGCGACGACAAAAGTGGTGGAAGCCATCATCGCACTCGGCAAGGCCCTGGGTCTGGAGGTTGTCGCCGAGGGCGTGGAAACAGATCAGCAGTATGCGGCCGTCAGAAGACTTGGTTGCGACCTGGTTCAGGGCTATTTTATTGCGAAACCCATGCCCGCCAGCCAGTTGCGGGAATGGGTTGGCGGCTACGAGGATACCCAGAGCCTCAAGCACGGCACCGCGGTCGTCGAAATTGACAAGGCACGCCAATAGCCAGCCAAAAAAAACGCGTACGGCAGTCGCCGTACGCGTTTATTCCAATGCAGACCGGCTCACNGCCTGCCACGTCCTGAACTAGCGTTCCGTGATACGCAGTACTACGCGTCGGTTCTGCGCTTTGCCCGCAGACGATGAATTGTCTGCAATTGGCTGCGACTCACCGTAACCACGAACCGTCATACGACCAGCACTAACGCCATTCGAGGCGAGGTAGTCATGCACAGTCTGGGCGCGTCGTGCCGACAACCCTTCGTTGTAGTCGGCAGCGCCGTCGCTGTCTGTGTGACCCGCAACCTCGACTTTGATCGTCGGATTCTTGTTCAGCGTGGCGGCCGCGTCATTCAGGATGCTCTCTGTGCCAGGTACCAGGCGGTCCGAATTGGTCTGGAAGTTCACGCCCTCAAGCGCAATCTCTTCCTTGATCTCGCAACCCTTGATGTCGACTTGCACGCCTTCGGCCGTTCCCGGGCATTCGTCGAGACGATTGATAACGCCATCGCCGTCATCATCCAGTTCACAACCGTTTGCGTCTACCGGCTCGCCTGCCGGTGTTCCAGGGCACTGGTCCTTCTCGTCGGTCACGCCGTCACCGTCACTGTCGTTCGGGCAACCGTTTGCGCCAACGGCGACTCCACGCGGCGTTTCGGGGCACTCATCCATCGAGTCCTTGACCCCGTCGCCATCGCTATCGAGTTCGCAGCCCCAGGTATCCACACGCGCACCTGCCGGCGTGTTCGGGCAATTGTCCGAGCCGTCGGCAACGCCGTCGCCATCAGTATCGACCCATCTGGGCTTGCTGGAGCCGAACGGGACCTGCAGGCCCACGCTGTAAAGGTTGTCTTTCATGTTGCGAGGCAGTGCGGAATCCATACGATGCCGCCACTCACCGCGCAATGCGATGTTTGAATCGAAGAAATCAAGCAGGAAGCCGGCGCCTGCCGAGTACATACGGCCATCCAGGTCCAAGCCTGTGCCCGCAAGATCGACCTCGAAATATCCCAGGCCAACGTGCAGATACGGACTGAAGCGCTCATCTCTCCGGAATACACGTTGCAGGTCGACGCCGAAACCAGTGTGATCCTGGTCGGGCTGGCCCGGCATGTCTGACTTGGTATCGGCGGTCGAAATCATCGCTTCGATGTTAATCGTATGGCTGAGCGCATAGCCGAGGCTGATTTGACCGCCGTTCAGCCCGTCTTCAAGCCCGCGTGCCTTGTCGTCGTCGACAACGTTGCCCATTGCAGAAAAGTACGCCTGGCCCGGCTCAGCTTCGGCGAACGCAACCTGGACGCCGCTAAGCGCAATAACAGTCGCTGCGGCAACGCAGATAATGGTTCTCATATTGAATGCTCCCTCATTTTGATAGCCCGAACAGCGGGTTGGCGGGATTCTACCACCTGGAAAGCCGACAAGCGCCTGTAACGGTTGATAGGCTCGGCGATTGACAAAACCCGGGGCTTGGCCGTTAATGTCTTCACTGAGAGGGCCCGCAGTACGAAAAATTGTAATTACAAATCGACAACGCGAAGGGGAAACAATATGAGTGTCGCAAAGACTTCCGAGATTACAGCATCATCATCGAAAAGCTTCGAGGACGCAGTCCGTCATGGCATCAAGAAGATGAGCAAGACCGTGAATGACATTGAAGGCGCCTGGGTCAAAGAGCAGAAAGTTGTGGTAGAAGATGGAGACGTAACGGCGTACCGTGTCACGATGAAAGTGACGTTTATCGTCAAGTAATTCAGAGCACACGCATAAGAATTAGTCCTTAAGAAGGGAGATAGAAATGGCAGGAAAGTTTGAAGTTTATAAAGATAAAGCGGGCGAGTTCCGTTTTCGGCTCAAAGCAGGCAATGGCCAGAATATTCTGGGTAGTGAAGGTTATAGTGCCAAAGCCAGCTGCATGAATGGTATCGAGTCAGTCAAGAAGAACTCACAGAACCCGGATCGCTTCGATAAGAAGACAACGGCTTCAGGTAAGTTCAGCTTCAGGCTATGTGCCTCGAACGGTCAGTGCATCGGCACGAGCCAGAGCTACACATCCGAGTCCGGCTGCGACAATGGAATGAAGAGCGTCGCCGAAAGCTCGCCGGGTGCGGCTACGGACGACCAGACCTAGAGCCCGAAAACGTAGCAACACAGATTGTTACACGGACCGGCGGCATGCAAATTCCGCCGGTTTTTTTTGCGCCGGTGACCTGGCTTATATAGGCTGGGCAGCCTCAGTTAACGCCTCGGTCCAAGAATTGTGACAAAACGAAACTGGTCGATTGACTCCCTGGTCCTGATCTTCTCGTTCATCGTGTTCGCGCAGCTGCTCTCCTATGTGGTGCCGCATGGGCAGTTTGACCGGGTGGCGTCACCAGACGATCCGGATCGCATGGTGGTTGTTGACGGGACGTTCACGCCGTTGGCCGCCGAGGATAGCGTCACGTTGCCGGCCTGGCATTTCCTGATGGCGATCACCGATGGCCTCGAGTCCGCGCAGGGAATCATCTTCCTGATCTTCCTGGTCGGTGGCGTAATCGCCGTACTGCGCAAGACCGGCGCTATCGATGCGGCCTTGCATGGCGCCGTCGAAAGACTGGGGAGCAGCCCCTGGCTATTGATCGGTGGTTGCCTGGTGCTGTTCAGCGCGGGCTCGTTCACGATCGGAATGGGCGAAGAGTATGTGCCGCTGGTCCCGATCATCGTAACGATGAGCCTGGCAATGCGCATGGATGCCATTGTGGCCATGGGTATGGTGTGGATACCGTATGGAATTGGTTGGGCCTGCGCGGGAATCAACCCTTTCGGCGTACTCATCGCACAGAACATCGCCAGCGTACCGCTAACGTCGGGATGGGCGTTCCGGCTCATCATGATGGTTGCGTTCCTGGCAATCGCGTTTCACCACATCTACCGTTATGCCATGCGCGTTCAGGCGGACCCGTCGACAAGCCTTGTCGCGCACGTCGATTACAGCAAGGGCTTTGAGGCGCCCGGTGACCTGGCGTTTACCGGACGACGAATCGCAATACTCGCGGTGTTCGTGCTCGGTCTGTGCGCGTTCGTGTACGGGGTGAAGGCGCATCACTGGTACATCGGGGAACTCAATGCGATCTTTCTCGGCATCGGACTCATTGCAGCGATAATTGCTGGAATGTCGGCAAGTGAGACCAGCACTTCGTTTATCGAAGGCGCTGCTGCGATGACCCCGGCCGCGCTGCTGGTCGGATTCGCGCGCACTATCGAAATCGTCATGTCCGACGGGCAGATTATCGACACGGTCGTCTTTTCCATCGCCGGCTTGCTCGAGGGCATGCCAGCCGAGGCCTCGGCGATTGGGATGTTGATCGTGCAGACTATCTGTAACTTCTTTATTCCCTCAGGCAGCGGCCAGGCATTTGTGACCATGCCCATCATGTCGCCGCTGGCTACGCTTACGGAAGTTCCGCAGCAGACCGCTGTACTTGCCTACCAGTTCGGTGACGGATTCACAAACATGATCGTGCCGACGAGCGCGCTCGTAATGGGTGCGCTGGCGCTGGGCAAGGTCCCGTATGCGGCATGGTTCCGCTTCGTCGGTCCGCTGTTGCTCAAGATGTTTGCGCTGGCTGCCATTTTTCTCGTCGTGTCAATGCACATCGGCACAGCATTCGGGTTCCACAACTAGCCGGATTGTCATGTGCGCTCATACCAAGTGACGCCGTCACCATCATTCTCTGCGGCCATGTCGCCCGTATTGCAGAGATAGATCAGGTGCGCCAGGGCTTCGCCCGTCGCCATCATGCGATTACCATCATTGATGTTCGAGTTGAATAACTCGCCAAAAACATCGACCGCGCGCCGCGGTTCCTGGCTCGTTTCAAGGAGCTTGTCGAGATTGTCGACATGTTCTTTTCGCAATTGCTCCAGGCGCGTATGTGCGCCTCGAAAAGGCTTGCCGTGTGCGGGCAGTACCAGCACATCTTCGGGCAGTACGGTTTCAAGTTTGTCGATCGAGTTGAACCAGTCCCGGAGTGGATTCGCCTGCGGTTCGGTTGGCCAGACGCTGACATTTGGAGAAATCGTGGGCAGGATCTGGTCGCCCGATATGAGGATGTTGCGAGCGCGATCAAACAGACAGGCATGCTCGGGAGAATGACCGCGACCGACAATGACTTCCCACTCCTGCCCGGCAAATAGCCAGCGTTCTCCGTCCTGCATGCGCTTGTAGGAAAGTGGCAGCTCGCCGACTACCCGGCCGAACATGCCAAAGTTTTCCTTGTACAGCTCAAGCTGTTCCCCGGAAAAACCGGCGGCCCTGTAGAACCGTATCGCTTCGTCGGTTGCGTCCCGACCTGTGTCCCCAGTGAGGAGACGGCACAACATGTACTCCTCACGCGTCATCCACAGATCCACATCGAACTCGCGTACCAGCCACCCGGCGCAGCCTACATGGTCGGGGTGCAGGTGCGTGGCTATGACATGGGTTGCCGGGTCATTGCCCATCGCGGTCTCGAACGTCGTTCGCCAGATGTCACGGCTCGTAGAAGTGTCAAGGCCGGTGTCGACAATCACCCATCCCTGGTCGTCGCGCAGCAACCAGAGGTTAATGTGATTGAGCGACATGGGCAGTGGCATGCGGAGCCAGGTAATGCCATCTGCCATAGAAAGGGTCTCGCCCTCTTTGGGGCGCGACCGGTGTTCGTACTGAATCCCTTTCATGGCGGGATACTCGCACGTCAACCTGCGGCGCGCATCTCCCGTATGGCTTCTTCCTTGACCGGTCCGTAGCCGCGCAGGTCAAGATAAGCGCGTACGCGGCCGAGTAGATCTGCATGGTTACCGGCGTCAAGGTCGGGTAGCGCAGTGTCGAGCAGCGCTTCGAACTCGGCGATGAGTTCACGTTCCATGCGACGTTCCGCGGTGTAGCCAAAAACATCGAACGCGCCACCGCGTAGCCCTTTCAGACGTGCGAGCACACGGAAGGCAGGCAGAATCCATGCGCCAAACTCACGCTTCAGCGGTCGGCCGCGTGCGTCCTTCCTGCCCCCGAGTAGCGGGGGAGCAAGGTGAAAGCGAAGCTTCGCTTCGTTGCCAAAGTCACGCCGCACGATTGAGAGAAATTCAGGACTTGTATGCAGGCGCGCAACCTCGTACTCGTCCTTGTAGCTCAGCAGACGGAACCAGGCCTGTACCACAGTACGGCACAGTTCGTCACCGTTTGCGATCGATTGTTCCGCGTCGCGAACTCGCGCGACCAGTGACACGTAGCGTTCCGCAAGGGCGTCGCCCTGGTAGCCAACCAGAAACTCGCGGCGAGCTTCGACCATGTCGTCCAGCGACTCGTTGTCGGTACTGCTGCCGGCATCAAGGAGTTCCTCGATCGCCGCCGGGTCATGCGCGGCAATGCGTCCCCATGTGAACGCCTGTTTGTTTGCCTCGATCTTGACGCCGTTGAGCTCGATGGCTCGGAGTAACGCGTCGAGCGATACGGGAATCAGGCCTTTCTGCCACGCACAGCCGGTCATTATGATGTTCGCGTAAATAGTGTCGCCCAGCAGGCCTCCGGCCAGGCGATTGGCGTCCAGAGACGACAGGTTGCCATCGCCAACCGCCGCCCCAATGGCGGCTAGACGATCGTCAACGCGCAAGTTCGCATCTCGTTGCCGGATAACATCGCCGGTGTGCATTTCTGCCGAATTAACCAGGGCGCGTGTGTGGCCTTGCTGGTAGGTAATCGACGCCTTCGGTGACGAACTCACGATCAGGTCACAACCGATCAACGCATCGGCTCTGGCAGGCTCGATACGTACCTGGTTGATATCGCCGGGTTGTTCACCGATGCGCAGGTAGCTCAGGACCGGGCCGAATTTTTGTGCGAAGCCCATGAAGTCGAGTTCGCTGGCGCCCTTGCCCTCGAGATGTGCGGCCATCGTGATCAGCGCACCTACGGTTATGACTCCGGTGCCGCCGACGCCTGTTACCAGTAGGTCGTAGCACGAGTCTATCGATGCGATCTTCGCGGCGGGTAACGCTCGACTTAGTGATTCCAGCTCATCCTGGTACAAGGCTGCAGCCTGCTGCCGCTGGATCTTTCCCTCAATCGTCACGAAGCTCGGGCAAAAACCGTTAACGCAGGAGAAATCCTTGTTACAGCTGTTCTGGTCGATCTGCCGTTTGCGCCCGAATTTCGTTTCCTTTGGTATCACGGACAGACAGTTCGATTCGACCGAGCAGTCGCCACACCCTTCGCAGACCAGTTCGTTGATGACGACGAACTTGTTCGGATCTTCGAGTTGGCCGCGCTTGCGGCGGCGCCGCTTCTCGGTGGCGCAGGTTTGCGCGTAGATGAGCACGCTGACGCCCGGTATCTCGCGCAACTCACGTTGCACGCTGTCGAGTTCGCGGCGGTGTGAGATTGTCGTTCCCGCCGGAAAATCACCGGCGCTAAAAAGCTCGGGTTCGTCAGAAACCAGGGCTATGCGGTCGACACCCTCGGCCCTTACGGCCTGCGCAATGCTCTGTACGGACAGGGGTCCATCCACGGGTTGGCCGCCGGTCATCGCGACAGCATCGTTAAACAGGATCTTGTATGTGATGTTGGTTCCGGCTGCGATCGACTGTCTTATCGCCAGCGACCCCGAGTGGTAGAACGTGCCATCGCCAAGGTTCTGGAAAACGTGCTCGCCGCCATTGAACTTCGAGCGAGCAATCCAGTTGACGCCTTCACCGCCCATCTGGATGAGGCCGTCGGTGTCGCGACCCATCCAGCTGGCCATGAAGTGGCAACCGATGCCGGCCAGNGCCTTTGANCCCTCAGGCACTCGCGTCGATGTGTTGTGCGGGCAACCGGAACAGAAGTAGGGGACGCGCGTTGCGCCTTCGACGACAATCTCGGTGCCGCGTTTGTTGGCGAGCGCCTCGGCACGGCGCGTGAAGCGATCGCCACCGAATTCATGGTCCAGGCGGCGAGCGACAATGGGTGCAAGCTGCGTGGGCGATAGCTCACCGATCCATGGAACAAGGCGCTCACCGTTCTCATCTTCCTTGCCGACCATCCGCTTCGGTTTGTGCCCCGGGTAGTCGTAGAAATATTCTTTGAACTGGCTCTCTATGATGCCGCGCTTTTCCTCAACGACCAGCACTTCGTGCTTTTCCTGCACGAAGTCGAGGGCACCCGTCGGCTCAAGCGGCCAGACCATGCCGACCTTGTACACATCGATACCGATTTGCCGTGCCTCGTCTGCATCGATGCCGAGCAGTCGCAGGGCTTCCATGAGGTCCAGATGCGCCTTGCCCGTCGTGACGATGCCGAAGCGTGCATTCGGCACGTCGAAAATCTTGCGGTCTATCGGGTTGGCGGCCGCAAAGGCGAGCGTTGCCGCTTTCTTCGCCTCGAGCCGTTCCTCGATTTGCGGTCCGGGGAAATCGGGCCAGCGGTAGTGCAGGCCCGTCGCCGGCGCGACATAGTCGGGCGGAATCACAAACTGTCGGTAGGGCGGCAACTCAACCGACATTCCGGATTCGACCGTTTCTGTGATCGCCTTGAAGCCCACCCACATACCGGAGAAGCGCGACAGTGCAATGCCATACAGGCCGTACTCGAGGTACTCGGCAACACTGGCGGGATTCAGGTGCGGCATCATGAAGGTCAGNAATGCCACGTCGGACTGATGCGGCATCGATGACGAAATNCAACCGTGGTCGTCACCCGCTACGACCAGAACGCCGCCCTTGGGTGAGCTGCCGTAGGCATTGCCGTGTTTGAGCGCGTCGCCGGCGCGGTCGACGCCGGGCCCCTTGCCGTACCANATACCGAATACGCCATCGACCGTCTTGTTCGGGTCAGTTTCGACCTGCTGGGAACCGAGCACGGCAGTTGCGGCGAGGTCCTCGTTCACGGCTGGGAGAAACTCGATGTTGCTTTCCTCGAGAAAACGCTGGGCGCGCCAGAGTTCCTGGTCGACCATGCCGAGAGGGGAGCCCCGGTAACCACTGATGAAGCCCGCGGTCTTGAGGCCGGCCGCGTCATCCACGGTGCGCTGCATGAGTGCGATACGGACCAGCGCCTGCGTGCCGGTCATGAGGACCCGCCCCGACTCGCGCCGGTAGCGATCAATAAGTTCGTAGTTATCCAGCATAGTCGCGCAGTATTGCAGGCGGTGCGCGAGAAAGGGTGCCAATCATCCCGAGAATGGGTGGTTTTTCGGTATACTGTGCCAATAAGTTCAATAAAACGGAACAGTATTGATGTTAGGCAACAAAGACCGCCAAATTCTTTCGGAGCTGCAGCGAGACAGCCGTCTCACCATGCAGGAGTTGGGTGAGCGCACAGGGATGTCGAGTTCGGCTTGCTGGCGGCGCGTGAAGAGTCTCGAAGAGGCCGGCATCATCGACCGTTACGCCGTCGTCGTGAATCGCAGCAAGGCAGGGTTTGGTTTCGCGTCCGTAGTGCACGTGTCACTCGCACGCCACGAGCAGAAGAATGTTGATCGATTTATCCGTGAAGTGCACCGGCATCCCGAAGTCCTTGAGTGTTTCGCGACCAGCGGCGAGGCCGATTTTCACCTGCGCGTCGTGGTCGAAGACATTGATGCCTATAATGAGTTTCTGGACGACTTTATTTTTCGTCTGCCTGGTGTGTCACAAGTTCGGTCGAATATTGTGCTGAGAGAGATCAAGGCCGACACGGCATTGCCGTTCAAATAGGGTGTGGGAAGAATGAAGATATCGCTATCGAGTGTTTCTGTCTCTGATCAAAACCATGCATTGGAGTTCTACACGGAGACACTAGGCTTCATCAGGAAAAAGGACATTCCGATGGGAGAAGCCCGGTGGCTGACAGTGACGTCGCCGGAGAATTCGGACGGCCCGGAGTTGCTACTGGAACCAAATGATGGGTATCCCGCAATGAAGGCATTGAAAGAGTCACTGGTTAAAGACGGTATCCCGTTCACTGCGTTTGAGGTTGACGATATCGACGCCGAGTATGATCGCCTCAGAAAGTTGGGAGTCAAATTCACTACGGAGCCGACCGAATATGACGGAGCGAAATTTGCCGTGTTCGACGATACCTGCGGTAACTTGATTCAAATCTACCAGGAAACCGACTGACGGCTACGGACCCGAAGCAGACACTGACTTTCAGGCGTCCTAAGTACATCTCAGAATTGACGGTCATTCCAACCTTGCTGCAATGTTTCGGTATATACGGTATTACCCGCACATGAGGAGCGTCCTGTGGCAGAGCCGTGCTTGAACGACAAGACTGAATATCCGGACGACAAAATACTGAGGCGCTACTTGGACAATGCGAAGGATGCATGGGACGGTTTTGTTGCATTTCTGGAGGGCAACTATCCNAATTACTCCGGCGAATGGCGGTATTACAACGACGGTAAGAGCTGGTTATACAAGATCACCAAGAAGACTAAGACGATCTGCTGGGTGAGCGTATATCGCGGGAGATTCACAACAACGTTCTATTTTCCGGATCGGGCGGAGAGTCTAATAGTGAATAGTACGTTGAGAAAGATATACATTGAGCAATTCGTCAATGGTAGGCGCTTCGGCAAGACCCGCGGATTGACGGTTGATATCCGGAAGGTCGCAGATCTGAGCACCACGAAGAAGCTGATCGCGATCAAGGAGGATTTCAAGTAGCACCGATCGTCTGTTGGCCGGAAGCTGCCCCTCAAAGTACCGTCATTGAGCGACCGCTATTGGTGAAAGCTGACGTTCAGAATCGCGACTTTTGAACATCCAATGGCGAGCGGCCGCTAAGCACTCGAAAGTAGCCTGTCAGGTGATATAGTTTGGGCGACTGCTACTGACCCACAACGGCCGTTCACTTCGGTTCGATTAATGACTCGATTATTCTGTTTATTGTCGGCCCTTTTGCTTCTAGGATGCATGGGGGATGTAACGTGTG
>JGI24723J26617_10001226_pt1 | contig 23108 bp, 21 predicted proteins | sample Cruoilmetagenom6_FD_26617 | JGI IMG/M metagenome (IMG submission 26617)
GCGCCGCCTCGCCTGCGGCCAGCGTGTCGGCAGCCTCGGTGCGGCGGGCTTCGGCTTTGGTGATTGTATACGCCAGATCCTCGCGTTTGCCGGCAATTTCCCCCGGTACAGCGCTGGCCTCGTTCAGTTCCTGCTCAGAGTTGACCTTGCGCCCAGCCAATTCGGTAATTCGGGTCTCTGCCGTTTCCAGCCGGTGTCGCCAACCGCTGAGATCCTTGGTCACTTCCTGAGATCGCCTTGTGCGCGCCTCGCCTTCGCGGCGCAGCTCATCATGGGACGAGCGGCGGGTCAGCATGGTGATCCGTGCCGCCTCGACCGTGTGTTTGATGTCCTCGACTTCTGCCCGCGCGCTGTCCAGATCGCCCAGATCTGTCAGCCCGGCTTCGGCCTCGGCCAATTGCGCGCGTGCAGACATTGCGTCTTCGTGATGCCGGTTCACCGCCAGTTTAAGCGTCTCAAGCCGCCCCTGTGACAGGTTGCGTTCTGCCTCGGAACGACTCAGGGCGCGGGCGGCGTCTGCAACGTGCTGATCGGCCTCGCGCCGGGCAAGACGCGCCGCCTTGTCTGCTTGCGTTACCTCAACCAACTGTCGGCTTAGCAATTCGTGGGCACCCTTTGCCCCTTCGGCCCGCGCCCCGACCCTCTCCATTTCCTGTTTCAGCGATTCCAGCCGATTCAGCTGTTCCAGCCTCAGGGCCGCAGTGCTTGGCGCGTCCTCGGCCCAGGCGCGATATCCGTCCCAGCGCCACAAATCTCCTTCCACCGAAACCAACCGCTGACCGGGTTGCAACAGCACCTGCAACCGGTCCCCGGCATCGCCGTCCACCAAACCAATCTGCGCGATGCGCCGATCCAAAGCCTCTGGTCCGGACACATGCAATGCCAGCGGCTCCACCCCATCCGGCAATGAATGGCCCTTGTCATACCCCGGCAGCACAACCCAGCCGGACGGCCCATCTGCCTTGACCAAAGGCGCGCGCAGATCGTCAGCCAGTGCCGCCCCCAACGCCTTTTCGAAGCCGAATGCCACTTTCATCTGGTCCAAGACCTGTCCGCCCTCGGCTCCGTCTCGGGCCACCAGCCTTGCCAACGCCGCCATTTCCGCGCGAAGCGCCCCGGCCTCTCCCTCAGCTTCGGACCTTTGCGCGCGTGCCTCGGCTTCGCGCGCTTGCGTATCCGCGCGCGCCTCATCCGCCGCCGCCAGATCACGCTCAGCCTGGTCTGCTACCTGAACGACCGTCGATTCGGTTCGTCTCGCCGCCTCGAAATCCTTTGACGCATTGGCCAGGGTCGCTTGCGACTCCTGCACGGCCTTTTGCGCGTTTTCCGCCTCGCTTTCAGAGCGGGCCAGCGTCTTACGGCTATCCTCCAGCAGCCGTTGCGCCGACTGATACCTTGCGGCCAATCTTGCCACATCCTCGGTCACCTGGGACAGATGCCCCTCCCGGTCCTGCAACACCGCCGCCGCCGCGCGCGCCTGTTCCGCTGTTTCCGCCAGCTTTGCCTCGTGGCCTTCGCCGGCCTTGGTCAGCTCTCGTGCCTCCCATTCCAACCGTTCTATTGTGTCGCCCGCGTCGCGGTTCAACCCTGTTTCGCGATCGATATCGCGCCCCAGTTGGTCGACCCGTGCCGTCAGCGTTTCGATCGTCTGGCGCGCGCGGTCTTCCTGGTCGGCCAGCGTATCGCGCTGAACCAGCAGGCGCTGTAAAACCGCTGCTGCAATCGCCTCTTCCTCGCGCAAAGGTGGCAAGGCTTCCTCGGCGGCCAGGTGCCGCTTGGCCGCCTGACGGGCATTGGTTTCCGCCGCTGCCGCCTCGCTCGTACGCAAGCGCAACACATCATCGGCAGTCGCGCGGGCCTCATCCGCCTCTTTCCAACGGCGATAAAGCAACATTCCTTCGGCCTGACGCAGTTGCTCGCCAATCTGACGATAGCGCGCGGCCTGCCTTGCCTGTCGCGCCAACTGCGACAATTGTGCTGCCAGTTGCTCCAGCACGTCATCGACCCGGCCAAGATTGGTTTCCGCCCCCTTGAGCTTCAATTCGGCCTCGTGACGGCGTTGATAAAGGCCGGAAATACCCGCTGCCTCTTCCAGTATGCGGCGGCGCGCCTTGGGCTTGGCGTTGATCAATTCGACAATCTTGCCCTGCCCCACCAACGCCTGGGAATGCGCACCAGTCGAGGCATCGGCAAACAACATCTGCACATCGCGCGCCCGGGCGTCGCGGGTATTGACCTTATAGGCGCTGCCCACATCGCGGGTAACCCGGCGCACGATGTCCAGCGTATCAGCCTCGTTGAAGCCGGATGGTGCCAGTCGCTCGGTATTGTCGATCTGCAACTGAACCTCGGCAAAGTTGCGGGCGGGCCGGGTCGCGGCACCGGCAAAGATCACATCCTCCATGCCGCCGCCGCGCATCGCCTTTGGCCGGTTTTCCCCCATCACCCAACGCAAGGCCTCAAGCAGGTTCGACTTGCCGCAACCATTGGGTCCGACAACACCGGTCAAACCATCCGCGATGATCAGATCGGTCGGATCGACAAAGCTTTTGAAGCCGGTCAGTCTGAGTTTGGAAAAACGCAACGTGTCTGCCTGTTGTGATTCCCGTTGAACTTGAAATGTGCGGTTTGAAAGCCGGTCAAGTCAACGGTTTACCGCTGCATATGGTAAAATCGGCAAAAATTTCCACAATATGTTGAAAATTCTGGTTTCTAGGCCTCATTAAATCGACTTTTTACTTTGGCCTCGATCACCTTGGCGCATTATTTGCGAAGAAAACCTACTGGGGCTTGGTGAGCGGCCACCCCTGGAAGCCTATCCCAGATCGCATTCAAACTCGGCATAGTCCGGGCCAGGCCCTTCGTTCACCCACTGGCTTACTTCCAGACAGGAATAGGACACAACGCCAGTTGGTACGACCCAACCCTGCTGGCGATCTTCGCAGGCCAAAGTTCCCGTCGCCAACGCCTGATCACCCAGAACCTCGACCACCTGACACCCGCTGACCTGCGCCATTGCAAACCCCGCCCGGTTGCGGATCGGGCCAAAACGGGGGGCGTATTGAGGGTTGACGCGTAGCGCCTCTGCCAAATTTCCGCGCACCCGCACGTCAAATACACTCCCCTCAACCACGACCCGCGTCACCGGCGCGCCGCGAAAATGCGGGCTGGGCGTGTTGCACGCCGCGAGAATCAAAACCAAAACAGCCATCCGCCACATGCCGCGATTGTGCGCGGATTTGGTTAATAAACCTTTTAGGCCGCTTCGTTGCGCATCAAATCCGGTTGTGATGCGCATTATGTGGTCATATATTTTTACCAAACCAAAGGACCGCCCAAAGGACCACCATGCCATTCGAGAAAGTCCAGTCAGAAACACTTTCGACCTCGGTTGTCCGTCAGATCGAGTTATTGATCTTGCGTGGTATCCTGCGCCCCGGTGAACGGCTCCCGTCCGAGCGCGAATTGTCCGAGCGCTTGGGCGTTTCGCGCCCATCGCTGCGCGACGCGGTGGCNGCGTTGCAGGATCAGGGACTGCTGACCAGCCGCGCCGGGGCGGGCATCTTTGTGGCCGAAGTATTGGGATCGGCGTTTTCGCCTGCCCTGACCCGGTTGTTCGCCACTCATGACGAAGCCGTGTTCGATTATCTGTCCTTTCGCCGTGACATCGAAACCCTGGCTGCCGAGCGTGCGGCAAGGTTAGGATCGGATAGCGATTTGCAGGTAATTCAGGCGATCTTTGACAAGATGGTCACAGCCCGCAAACCAGAGGAAGAGGCACGGTATGATGCGCAGTTTCACTCGGCCATTATCGAAGCTGGCCATAATGTCGTCATGCTGCACATGATGCGTTCAATGTTCGAACTGTTGCAAACCGGCGTGTTCTATAACCGGCAGGTGATGTTCAAACAGCGCACCACGCGGCAGGCCTTGCTGGATCAGCACCGCGCCATCAATGACGCGCTTCAGGCCCGTGATCCAAACGCCGCAGGGGCCGCGATTAAGGCGCATCTGGGGTATGTTGAAACCGCATTGGCAAACCAGAAAAAGACCGAGCGGAACGAAATCATCGCACGCCAGCGGCTTGCTCATGAGACAGGTCAGCCCTGAAGCAAGGTATTTCCCGACCAGAGCCGCAGAAGTCTACCCCGGTAACTTGCCTGTCAGCACATAGCGCAGAATTTCCACCACCTGGCGCGGTTCCTTGGCAACCGCCAGCGCGGCTGCGTCGACCTCTTTCAGCGGGTGGTCATGTTCATCACCATGCAGGATGACCAGCGATTTTCCCAAAGCCGCCGCATAGCCCGCGTCAAAGGCTGCGTTCCACTGTCTGTACTTGTCGCCAAACCGCACGACGACCACATCTGCATCCTCGATTCCCTTGCGGGTGCGGATCGCGTTGACCATCGCACCTTTACGGTCATGCCAGTATTTGTCCGGCTCCTGGCCCAGAATGGCCACNCCGCAATCGTCGCTGGAATCGTGGTCAGTGACGGGCGCATCGAATTCCACNTCCAATCCTTGCGCGCCCTTGATGATCTGATCACGCCAGTCAGTGTGGATTTCACCTGAAAGATATACACTCAATGACATTGGACTCTCCTTTTATCGGTGTCGGCGACCCGGCCTAAGCGCGCANTACCCCACCGGTGGCTTTGCTGACCTTNTCCACAANCCGCGCAGCAACGGCTTCGATATCGGCCTCTTTCAGGGTTTTNCCCGTTGGCTGAAGTCGCACNGTGATGGCCAGGGATTTCTTGCCCTCGCCCACCGACCCGCCAATGAATTCGTCAAATACCCGCACGTCCTCGATCAGCGCCTTGTCCGCCCCGGCGGCGGCATTGACCAGCTTCGACGCCTCGACATCGGCATCGACCACAAAGGCAAAGTCGCGCTCAACCGCCTGCAAATCGCGCAGCTCAAGCGCGCCGCGGTTGGCCCCGGATCTGCGCGGCATCGGCACCTGGTCCGGCCAGATGGTGAATGCCATCGCCGGCCCCTTAACATCCATTGCCGTCAGTACGCGTGGGTGCAATTCACCAAATATTCCCAGCACTTTTTTGGGCCCCAGACAAATCTTGCCGTGCCGCCCCGGATGCCACCACTCGCGCGCGCCGCGCAGGATCTGGACCTTGGTCGGTGCGCCAATTGCCGTCAGAACTGCCTCGATATCCGACTTGGCATCGAAAACATCTACCGCCCTCGCCGTGCCGTGCACATCTTTCGGCCCGGTCCGTCCCACCAGCAACCCGCTGATCAGGTTATGCTGCTGCCCAGGTTCGCCACCGTGAAAGGCCGGCCCCACCTCGAACAGAGCCAGGTCCATGAACCCGCGCGCCTGATTGCGTGCTGCCGCCTGCAACAGGCCAGGCAGTAATGCCGGGCGCATATGGCTCATNTCNGACGAGATCGGGTTTTCCAACATCGTCGTGTCATCNCCGCCACCAAACAGTGCCGCGCTGGGCTGATCAATGAAACTGTAGGTAACGCATTCATTGTATCCAAGCGCCGCGCAACTGCGCCGCGCCATTTGCACCCGCCGTTGGGGCGGGGTCATGACCGGCTTGGGCACGCCCGGTGACAACCGTTTCAGGGGCCGCCCTTCGAGNTTGGTCAGCGAGGCGATGCGCGCCACTTCTTCGACCAGATCGGCCTCGCCCTGTACGTCGGGGCGCCAGCTTGGCACATGCGCCATGGTTCCTTCCAGCCGGAACCCCAGCCCCGTCAGGGTCTGGCGCTGCTCGGCCTCGGGAATGTCCATTCCGACCAGAGATCGCACCCTTGCAGTATCCAGCTTGTAGGCGCGTGCATGATCCGGCATCGCCCCGGCAATCACCACGTCGGATGCCTCTCCGCCGCACAGATCAAGGATCATCTGGGTTGCGTGTTCCAGGCCTTCCAGGGTGAATTCCGGATCCACCCCGCGTTCAAACCGATACCGCGCGTCCGAGTTGATCTTGAGCGCCCGTCCCGTCAGCGCGATCTGAATGTGGTCCCAGAACGCCGATTCAAGGAACACATCAACCGTGTCCTCGGTAACGCCAGTGGCAAGGCCGCCCATGATGCCGCCGATGCTTTCGGGGCCGCTATCGTCCGAGATCATCATCATTCCGGGGTCAAAGGTGTAGTCCTTGTCGTCCAGTGCGGTCAGGGTCTCGCCGCCCTGCGCGCGGTGCACCCGCAGACCACCCTTGACCAGGCTTGCGTCAAACACATGCAGCGGGCGATTGCAGTCGAAGGTAAAGTAATTGGTAATGTCCACCAAAGCCGAGATCGGCCGCAGCCCGATGGCGCGCAGCAAATCCTGCAACCACTGCGGCGAATGGCCGTTCTTGACACCCCGGATAACCCGGCCAGCAAACAGAGGACAGCCATCAAGGGTGTCCTCGTCNATGGAGACCGGGATCGGACAGGCAAAATCNCCCGATACCGGTGCGTAATCGCGGGTCTTGAGTGTGCCCAGACCGCGTGCCGCCAGATCGCGGGCAATGCCCTGCACGCCCAGCGCATCAGGACGGTTGGGGGTGATGGCGATCTCGATCACCGGGTCGACCTTGGCAGGATCGTTTTCGGCCAGCCAGTCGATGAACCGATCCCCCACCGCACCNCTGGGCAGTTCGATGATNCCGTCATGTTCCTCGCTGAGTTCCAGCTCTTTTTCCGAAGCCATCATGCCATAGCTTTCGATACCACGGATCTTGCCGACACCAATGGTCGTGTCGATGCCGGGCACATAGACGCCGGGTTTGGCGACCACCACGGTGATGCCTTCGCGCGCGTTGGGGGCACCGCAGATGATCTGCAACTCGCCCTCATCGGTGGCCACCTTGCAGACCCGCAGCCGATCCGCGTCGGGGTGCGGTTCGGCGTGGGTGACATGGCCAAGGGTGAAATCGGCCAGCCGTTCAGCCGGGTTGGTGATTTCCTCGACCTCAAGGCCCAGATCTGTGAGGGTATCGGCGATCTCGTCCAGAGTTGCGTCTGTTTCAAGATGGTCTTTCAACCAGGAGAGTGTGAATTTCATGGGCCTGCCCTTACGCGAACATTTCTTACCGCAGGCAATGGCAAAGATTGACCCAAGGTTCAAGCGCAGGGTGGGTGAAACCCACGCGCATATCAGGGATAAGACGGCTCCAGACCCAATAACTCATCCAGTTGCCGGGCAATCCAGCCATGCGGGATGAAGTGCCCGGCAGTATGGATGTCCAGCGTAACCTGGCCGCCATTGCCGCAATCCTCCCAGATGGTCCGGTTGAAATCCAGAAAACCGACCGCATGCCAGGGGCCGGCCTCACGCCCATCGCCACAGTCGAATTGTCGCCGCCAAAGCGCCACGGGAAAGGTTTCGTCGCCTTGCGGACCCATGGGAAAATCCATGACCGTATCGCTTAGCCCATGCACATGGCGCACCTCGTCCGGCCCTTGCGGGCAGTCCTCGGATTGGCTCAGCGTACCGGAAACAGCGATCAGGGCGGCCACGCCATTGCCGTTTTCGCAGACATAGCGCCAAGCCATGGCCGAGCCATAGGAATAGCCCGAAATGTAGATACGGGACCGGTCGATAGGATAACGGCTGGCCGCGTCCTCGATTACCGCAGCGGCAAAAGCGACATCGTCCGTGTTGTTGTCCCAGAAATCCCAGGTCCGGTGATTGCCGTTGGGCGCAAGCAACAAAACGCCACGTCGCCGTGTGGCCCCGGATATGCGGGCGTGTTTCACCGGAAGCGAACCTGTTCGCTGCCAACCATGGAAGTGCAGCAGGACCGGCAGAGCGGTTGCGCCATCCCAACCATCGGGTTCCTTGACGTGGTAGGAACGGGTGCCGAGCTGGCAGGCGACCTCTGCGTGGCAGGGTTGCACTGGTTCCGATGCCGAGACCGAAGCGGGCCAGGTGAGGGCAGTCAGAAAGAAGAGAATGCAGGTTTTCATTCGCGCGAGAGTAACGGCGCAACAGGCAGTGTCACATCACAGTTGTGTGGGGACGTGTCACAATCCAACAGGCTTTGAAGGTTACGCCCGCCATGGCTGCCGGTCCGACTGATCGCCTGTGGAATATTGCTGATCTGGTGGCGCGGCTGAAAGCAACCCTCCGGCAATGAAAACGCCTCAGGTCAGCAGAAACAGGAAGATACTGAGAGTGACAGAGGCCAGCGACGTTGCCACCAGCATGGCAATAGACGCGACCCCTTCCAACCCGACTTCCTGGGCCAGAACCGTGTAAATCCCAAACATCGGCATGGCAGCCGACAGGATGACCGCCGCGTGCATGTCCGGCGGCAGCATTGCCAGGCCCAGCAATGGCATCGCAAATGCTGCCAGGGCCACCAGCGACGGGTGCAACAGCAGTTTGGCGAATGCAACCTGCAAGGCGCGCCACTGGTTGCCAGACAGTTTCAACCCAACCATTGATCCGCCCACAACGATCAGCGACAAAGCCGAAGCCGAGGCGGCAAGCATGACGAACAACCTTGCGGCCACATCCGGAACCGGTATTTTCGCCAATGAAACGACAAGGCCAAGCAGCAGGCCGATCACCATCGGACGTCTGAACACACTGAGGATGGTCCTTGCAACGGTTCGGGCGATGGGCAGGCGCTGGCCTCCCTTTGCCAGATCCATCATGACAAGGCTGATTGGAATCAGAACAAAGTTTTCGACCAGCATGTTCAGGGCAAGGATGACTCCGGCGATGTCGGGAAAAGCCAACAACATCACCGGATAGCCGACGAAACCGGAATTCGGGCAGGTACTGCCCATAACCGCAACCGCGCGGCGGGCCTTGTCGGTGCCGGTCCAGGTGAACCAGGCCCAAGCAACGACGATGGTCGCCAGCCCTCCGGACATGAAAACCAGCATGTAACCAGGGTAAAACACGTCGATGATACTGCGCGAGGCCACGGCGTTGAACAGCAGGGCAGGCAAGGCAATATTCAGCACGTATTTGCCCAGCACCCGCATTTCAGAGGCCGAAAACCAGCCCCGTGCGACAATCAGGTATCCAATGGCGATGGCTGCATAGATCGGAAATGTGATAGCGAAAATCTGGCTCATGTCTGCGGTGCATCCCAATTGTCAGGGGCGGCGGCACCCATTTCGCGCGCGAGTTGTGCCAGAAATTCGAGCATGAAACCAGCGCGCTTGCCCGCAAGCCCGCTGCCTTTTGCAGTCAGCATGTCGCGGGGTAATTGCAACAGATTCACACGCCAACGGTCGATGGCCCGGACCCGGCTAAAAAACGCCAGTTCATGGGCCGGGTCGTTCTGCATCAGCCGATCTGACCCAGGTTTTCACCTATCTGCCCGCCCACCTGTCCGCCCACCTGTCCCCTGTGCAGCAACATATGGTCAAGGATCACACAAGCCATCATCGCCTCGCCCACCGGCACCGCCCGGATGCCGACGCAGGGGTCATGGCGGCCTTTGGTGATGATCTTGGCCTCTTCGCCCGATTTGGTGATGGTCGCGCGCGGTTTCAGGATCGACGATGTGGGTTTGACAGCAAAGCGCACCACGATGTCCTGCCCGGTGCTGATGCCGCCAAGGATGCCGCCGGCGTGGTTCGAGGAATAGACCGGCCCGTCCGGACCCATGGTGATCTCGTCCGCGTTGGCCTCGCCGGTGAGGGTGGCGGCATTCATGCCGGCCCCGATCTCGACCGCTTTGACGGCGTTGATGCTCATGCAGGCNGCNGCCANATCNGTATCCAGCTTGCCGTAGACCGGCGCGCCGATGCCGGCAGGTACGCCGCGCGCCACCAGTTCGATCACCGCCCCGACCGANTTGCCGGACTTGCGCAATTCGTCCAGATAGGCGGCCCAGTCAGAGGCCGCCTGCGCATCGGGCACCCAGAACGGGTTGGCCGCGATCTGGTCCCAGTCGAACTGTGCGCGGTCGATTTCATGCGGTCCCATCTGCACCATGTAACCGGTGATCTGCACCTTCGGGGCAATTGCGCGGATTGCCTCGCGGGCCAATCCACCCGCCGCCACCCGAGAGGCGGTTTCACGCGCCGAAGACCGGCCACCACCGCGATAATCGCGGATGCCGTATTTCTGCCAATAGGTGATATCGGCGTGACCGGGGCGGAATTTNTCCTTGATGNCACCGTAATCCTTGGAGCGCTGGTCGGTGTTTTCGATCATCAACTGCACCGGGGTGCCGGTGGTGCGCCCTTCGAACACGCCCGAAAGGATACGCACGGCGTCGGCCTCTTGCCGCTGTGTCGTGTATTTGTTCTGGCCCGGTTTTCGCTTGTCGAGCCAGTGCTGGATCATGGTCTCGTCGATTACGACTCCCGGAGGGCAGCCGTCCACGGTCGCGCCTATCGCAGGTCCGTGGCTTTCGCCCCAGGTGGTAACGCGGAAGAGATGTCCAAAACTATTCAGGCTCATGTGCTGGCTCCTATGGCCTGCGTTTAATCGCTGTGGCAGGCGGATGAAAGCCGCTTTTGCCGATATTGCGAGTTGTCAGAGCGACTTGGTCATACGAACCGTGTCACCCGCGCGGTCAATTTCCTGCCAGCCAAGTCGTTTGTAAAATTCAATATTTCGCAGCATCGCGATATGCGTGTTGAGCCGCAGCACAGAAAACCCGGCCTTTCGGGCGCTGGCCTCAACCGCTTCGATCAATGCGCGCCCAACGCCCTGCCCATCCTGATCGGGATGCACGGCAACATTGGCCAGCTTGGCCTGTTCCAGATCCAGCACCAGAACAGCGCCACCAATAACCCGTGCATTAATCACCGCCACCCAGACGATATGGTCGCGAATATCCGTATCGAGTCCACCAGAAACGTCCGGCAAAGACGGGATATCAGATTTGTAGCTGGCATAGGCAGCGTCAATACACGCGGCTAGCGGTTCAGCATCTTCGGCCATGGCGCGCTGGATCGTCCAGTTTTTCATGATCCGATACTGCCGCAGAGATCGACGCAGGTAAACTGCTTGAACTACCGACTTGTGCAGCCTAAAATCGAACTTACCTCGGGGTGGTGCGGATCTGACCCGCACCTGAGATGCAATCATGCGAACCCGTTGAACCTGAACCGGCTAATACCGGCGGAGGGAAGGTTAATGGACATCACTCCACCCTTGCCCTGTCGCCGCAAAAGGAGGATGCCATGAAGTATCTTGCATTTGCAGCGGGCGTTTTGACCGCAACGGCAACATTTGCCGATACGCCTGAACTGACCGTCTATACCTATGACAGCTTTGTCTCGGACTGGGGGCCTGGGCCACTGGTCGAGAAAGCGTTCGAAGAGGTTTGCGGTTGTGATCTGAAACTGGTCGGCGTGGGCGACGGGGCCGCATTGCTGGCCCGGATCAGGCTGGAAGGGGCGCGCAGCAAGGCCGATGTCGTGCTGGGGCTGGATACAAACCTGACGGCTGCGGCGGTGGAAACCGGGCTGTTTGCTGACCACTCGGTCAGCGCGGATTATACCCTGCCGATTGCCTGGCAAGACGCGACATTCGTGCCGTATGACTGGGGGTATTTCGCCTTTGTNCATAACGCCGACATGACCGCCCCGACCAACTTTCGCGATCTGGCCGCAAGTGACCTGAAGGTCGTCATTCAGGATCCGCGTTCCTCCACGCCGGGGTTGGGCCTGCTGATGTGGGTCAAGGCAGCGTATGGCGATGATGCACCGCAAATCTGGACCGACCTGTCGGACAATATCGTCACCGTGACCAAGGGCTGGTCCGAAGCATACGGCCTGTTCCTTGAAGGCGAGGCTGATATGGTGCTGTCCTACACCNCCTCGCCCGCCTATCATCTGATCGCCGAAAAGGATGCCAGCAAGGCGGCGGCGCTATTCGATGAAGGCCACTACCTGCAAATCGAAGTGGCGGGAAAACTGGCCGGGACGGATCAGCCAGACCTCGCTGATGCGTTTCTTGCGTTCATGGTGTCGCCAGCATTTCAGTCGCTGATCCCGACAACCAACTGGATGTATCCGGCCGTAACCCCCGTCGATGGCCTGCCTGAGGGGTTTGAGACGCTGATAACGCCCGGCAAGGCGCTGTTGGTGCCAGCAGACGAGGCCGCGTCGCTGCGCGATACGGCACTTGACGAATGGCTGACCGCGCTCAGCCGCTAAGCCGATGGCCGGGAACCGGTGCCGCCGCTTTGGTGGCAGCACTGGTACTGGGCAGTCTGGTCGCGGTCCTGTTGCGGGCCGAGGCCGGACGCGGGCCGGGTCCGTCCGACTGGGCGGCGGTGCGGTTCACTTTGGTGCAGGCGGTGCTGTCGGCGCTTGTCAGCGTGGCGCTTGCCATCCCGCTGGCACGCGCGCTGGCGCGACGAAGGTTTGCCGGGCGGCGGATGCTGGTCGCGTTGCTGGGCGCGCCGTTCATCCTGCCGGTGATCGTTGCGGTTCTGGGCTTGTTGCAGGTGTTTGGCCGCAGCGGTTGGATCAGTCAGGCGCTGGGCTGGGTCGGACTGGGGCCGGTGCAGATATACGGGCTGCACGGGGTGGTTCTGGCGCATGTGTTTTTCAACCTGCCACTGGCGACGCGGCTGATACTGCAAGGTTGGCAGGAAATACCGGGCGAACGGTTTCGACTGGCCGCGCAACTGGGCGCAGGGCCGCGCGCCATGTGGCAATTGCTGGAACGCCCGATGCTGGCGCAGGTTGTGCCCGGCGCGCTGGCAGTCGTGTTCGCCATCTGCCTGAGCAGCTTTGCGGTGGCCGTGACACTGGGCGGCGGTCCGCGCGCCACCACCATCGAACTGGCGATCTATCAGGCATTCCGGTTTGATTTCGACCTTGGCCGGGCGGCAATGCTGTCGGGCATCCAGATATGCCTGACCGGCGCGGCGGCGGTGTTTGCCTTGCGGGCGGCGCGCGGCGAGGGGTTCGGCGGTGGGCTGGACCGGGCAATGCGGCGCTGGGATGGCGCGGGGCGGGGCGCAAAGGTGCTGGACGGGCTGGTGATTGCGCTGGCCAGTGGTTTCCTGATGCTGCCGTTGCTGGCGGTTGTCCTGTCCGGGCTGCCGGGGCTGGCCGGGTTGCCGCCGGCGGTTTGGCGCGCGGCGCTGACCTCGGTGCTGGTGGCGGCGGGCAGCACGGGTGTTCTGCTGGCAATGGCACTACCGATGGCGGTGACGGTTGCACTGGAGCGGGGGCGGATGGTTGAGGTTGTCGGCCTGCTGGGGCTGGCGGCGTCACCGCTGGTGATTGGCACGGGATTGTTCATCATTATCAACCCCGTAGCGGACCCTTCGGGGCTGGCGTTGCCGATAACCGCGCTGGTCAATGCGGTGATGGCGCTGCCGTTTGCTCTGCGGATACTGGTGCCACGGGCAAGTGCTGTGGTGGCGCGCTATGGCCGGTTGGGGCTGTCGCTGAACATGGGCGGTGCACCGTTCATGTGGCGGGTTCTGCTTCCGCGGATGCGGCCTCAGATCGGCTTTGCCGCCGGGCTGAGCGCGGCGTTGTCGATGGGGGATCTGGGGGTGGTGGCACTATTTGCCGATCCCGAAAGGGCAACGTTGCCGTTGCAGGTTTTCCGGCTAATGGGGGCGTATCGGATGGAGCAGGCGGCGGGGGCGGCATTATTGTTGCTGGCCCTGTCGATGGCGGCATTCTGGTTGTTGGATCGCGGAGGGAAGTGGCATGCTGAGGCTTGAACGGGTGACGGTGGACAATGGCGGCTTTTTCCTGCGCGCTGATTTGCAGGTGGAAACCGGGCGCAAGGTGGCCGTGATCGGTCCGTCGGGGGCCGGGAAAACCACCTTGATCGAGGCAATCGCCGGGTTTCTGCCGGTGGTTGACGGGCGGATATTGTGGGATGNCGCGGACATAACCGGCACCGACCCGGGGCACCGNCCGGTGGCGATGCTATTTCAGGACGCCAACCTGTTTCCGCATCTAAGCGTGGCGCAGAACGTTGGGCTGGGGCTGCGACCCGATCTGAAGTTGGATCACCGTCAGCAGGAACAGGTGGCACGCGCGGTCGCTCGGGTCGGGCTGGCCGGGATGGAGGCGCGCAAGCCCGCCGCCCTGTCCGGTGGCCAGCAAAGCCGCGCGGCGCTGGCGCGGGTTCTGGTGCAGGCCAAGCCGCTGTTGCTGCTGGATGAACCGTTTGCCGCGCTGGGGCCGGCGCTGAAGGGCGAGATGCTGGATCTGGTGGCCGGGCTGGTGGATGAGACCGGCGCGACCCTGTTGATGGTCAGCCACGACCCCGGCGACGCCCGCCGGATAGCCGATCAGGTGGTGCTGGTCGAGAGCGGACAGGCACACACCCCGCAGGCCACGGGCGAATTGCTGGACAACCCGCCCCCGGCCCTGCGCGCCTACCTGGGTTAAGCGGCGATCTGCTGGCGGATACGGGTGATTGCCAGTGCTGCCTGGGCGGCTTCGCGGCCTTTTTCGATGAAATGTGCGGCGAAGATGGCGTTGTGATGGTCGGTGTCCTGATATTGGTGCGGGGTTAGCGATACCGACAGGATCGGCACGCCGGTATCCAGCCCGGCGCGCATCAGCCCATCGACCACGGCCTGCGCAACGAAATCATGCCGGTAGATGCCGCCATCCACCACGAAGGCGGCGCAGGCGATGGCCCCATAGCGCCCGGTCTGCGCCAGATCGCGGGCCAGCAGCGGCATTTCCAATGCACCGGGTACGTCGAACACATCAATCTGTGCCGGGGGAATAAGCGCCTGAAAGCCATCCAACGCGCTATCAACGATATCGGCGTGCCATTGAGCCTTGACGAATGCAAAACGGGTGAGTGTCATCTGGTGATCTCCTTCTTGGTTACGACACGTCCACCCAAGGCGATCACGAGCAAGAACACCGCTCGGGGGCGGTGAACCTGCACGTCCTCTTTCATCCGGACTTTGACCGTCGGCTCTGGCATCTCACCAGATCTGCTGACCCCCGGTCTTCCGCAGGAAGGCCGGGGCGCTCGCGGGCTTACAGATCAGGTCTGCATACCGCCGGTGGGGAATTCCGCCCCGCCCTGAGAACACGATCAGACTTGCCAAAGCCCACGCCAATCTGCAAGAGCAGATTGAATGACAAGGTAGGCGATGCATCCCAATCAATGGATCCTGAGCCTTCTGTATCTCTGAGAACGGACCTCCGGCGAACTCCTGCTCAGTGATTTGTTGCCGCCAGTCTTGAGCTATATTACCTTCTTCCGAAGATAGACCGATAGGTTCGCCGCCAATTTTGAACAGGAAAACAAATGCTTAGCAAACTCTTTTGGTTAACGACCACAAGTGCAGTTGTTTGTGCCTCCGCTTTGGTCGCTGGGGATGGCCATGCAGCATCAGATGAGGTGATCGCAGAACAGCGCGCTATGCTTGCTGCGGCGACTGAGGGCAAAGGTTTTGGTCCGCAATCGCCACGCGACATAGATATGCATGAAGGTGTTAACCACCGTGCTTTCGGCGCAGCACCGGCTGTGACGGAAATGATGCTTTGTGACATCCATTTCCATGAGAATGCTGAACACAAGGGCGGAGAGTTCACCACCTATGCCGGCAATGGCGACGGCCATGGCTTTGGCACCGGTTTTAAGTACAATGGCGAGCTGTCTGAATCGGAGATGGCTGCGGTCGACAAAAAGATTGGTGAAAGTGAACATGGAGATCTGGTGTCTGGTGATACGATCGAAATCCACTTCGTACATTCTACTGCGCAGGCGACATTGGGGCCGAGCCTTGGCACTTGCCTGAGCGACGCCATAGGGAATCCGCAACTTCGTGTCGNGACTGTGGTCGCGGTTCTGGTTTCCGAGGGAGGCACTGATTTTACTGAAATGGCTGCGATCAAAGAAATCAATGGCCTGAATCAAGTGCCAAACGTACCCAGCGATTTGGGTGAGCCGGTCGTATATGATGGCTCAACAACTGGTCCGGACTACAATGAAAAAGGCTCTCCGTTTCAAGTAACATGGAGCGTGCGCCCGAATGTTGTGAAACTTAATATCAACTCAGTGGATGCCTGGCTTCAGGACAATCCGTTCGAAGAAGACCATGCCCATGGTGTGCGCAATCTGGTTGTAAACCCAGATTTGTTGTCGCCAATCCACTGATCTCACTTTTGGCACAGGGTGGGATCACTGCCTGCTCTGCGCCGCGTTCGTAGCTTGCGATCGCTGTATAAGTGCTTGGATGGCGTGCGTAGTCGTGGCGCAGCCGTGATGTACCTGTCCCATAGTGCTTCTTTCCATTCCAACGAATAGATCGCACCATCAAACCTTGGGTTCAAACACCTAGAGTCAGATCTGCATACCGCCGGTGGGGAATTCCGCCCCGCCCTGAGAGCACGAACAGACTTGCCAAAGCCCACGCCAATCTGCAAGAGCAGATTGAATGACGAGGTAGGCGATGCATCCCAATCAAGTGTTTCATACCCACAGCGACCCCGACAATCTGGCCTTTGCCCGCGAGCGGGGGTTTGGTGTGCTGGCGGTTGCGGTCGACGGGGCGGCGTTACTGGCGCATGTGCCGTTTGTGCTGTCCGAGGGTGGTAAAAGCGCCGATCTGCATCTGCTTCGGTCCAATCCCATCACCCGCGCGCTTCTTGAACCGTTGCCGGCGCGCATTGCGGTGTCCGGGCCGGACAGTTACATATCGCCGGACTGGTACGGCGTCGCAGAACAGGTGCCAACCTGGAATTATGTTGCCGTGCATCTGACCGGCACGCTGGAACGCCGNCCCGACAAGGAATTGCGCGGCGTGCTGGACCGGTTGTCAGAGCAGTTCGAGGCAAGGCTGGCCCCGAAAGAGCCCTGGGTCGCCGACAAGATGGACAAAGGGGGTTTGGACCGGATGATGCGGATGATCGTGCCGTTTCGGCTGAACCTGACCGGTGTGGACGGCACCTGGAAGCTGGGTCAGAACAAGGCCGATACGGTGCGCGAACAGGCAGCAGATCACGTGGATGGTTTTGGGATCGGCTCCGAGGTCAGGATTCTCGCGGCGTTGATGCGCGGTGCATAGACACAGTGACAGACCGGCCATAGGGTGACGGAAATGTCCGCAACTGGAGCTGCGCCAATGAAACTCTATTATAGCCCGACCTCGCCCTATGTTCGCAAAGTCATGGTGTTGTTGCACGAAACCGACCAGCTGGCGGATGTCGAACTGGTGACGCCCGGCGGTTCGCCGTTTGAACCGGCGGATGAATTGTCGGCAATGAACCCGCTGGCCAAGGTGCCGGCGCTTGAGAGCGCCGATGGCTCGGTGTTGTTCGACAGCCGGGTGATCTGTGCCTATTTCGATGATCGCGCCAAGGGTGGGTTTTACCGCGATGGGCCGGCGCGCTGGGGCACTGCGACCCTTGAGGCGCTGGCGGACGGGATACTGGACGCGGCCTTGCTGATCACTTTCGAGGGCCGCCTGCGCCCCGAGGACAAGCAGATGCAAGACTGGTCCGACTGGCAATGGGCCAAGATCGAACGCGCCTGCGCCGCATTGAATGCAAGCTGGATGGATCATCTGGCCGGGCCGCTTGACATGGGGCAGATCGCCGTTGGCTGCGCTTTGGGCTATGTCGACTTTCGCCACGACGCGCGGGGCTGGCGACAAGGCAATGATGCGCTGGCCGCCTGGTTTGAAACCTTCGAATCACGCGCCAGCATGGAGGCCACGCGCCCGCCGCAGGGGTGATTGCATAGCGATACCGGTCTGATTTATCTTAAGATGAGGGCAGAACGCAGGTTAACGTTGCAAATCTGCCCCTCAGTTTCCTCATGTGCGCCTTTGACCGCTGGACGAATGTGATATGTCCCGATAAATACCCGCCCTGAGACACCGCTCTAGGGGCGGTGTATTCGTATGTTTGCCCGCAAAGGGCGCAGGAATTGGAGTATACCTCGTGTCCCACGCAGAAGACCACACAGATGACCATGGTGGCACCCGGAGGGATTTCCTCTATTACGCCACCGCAGGAGCAGGTGCCGTGACCGCAGGGGCCGCCGTCTGGCCGCTGGTCAACCAAATGAACCCATCGGCGGATGTGCAGGCTTTGTCGTCAATCCGTGTGGACATAAGCGGTGTCGAGGTCGGCACCCAGATCAGCGTCAAGTTTCTGGGCAAGCCGGTGTTTGTACGCCGCCGCACCCAGGAAGACATTGATCTGGCCCGCGCGGTAGAGCTGGACGATCTGCCAGACAAGGAAGACCGCAACGCCAACAAGCCGGGTCTGGACGCTTCCGATCAGAACCGCACCATGGACGAGGCCGGCGAATGGCTGGTGATGATGGGGGTTTGCACGCATCTTGGCTGTGTGCCGCTGGGTGACGGGGCCGGGGATTTCCAAGGCTGGTTCTGCCCCTGCCACGGATCACATTACGACACATCCGGTCGCATCCGCAAAGGCCCCGCGCCTGAGAACCTGCCGGTTCCAATTGCTGAATTCGTTGACGAAACAACGATCAAACTGGGATAAGGGAGCCAGAAATGTCCGGAATTCCGCACGATCATTACGAACCGAAAACTGGCGCAGAAAAGTGGCTGCACAGCCGTTTGCCCATCGTGGGACTGATCTATGATACGATCATGATCCCAACCCCGAAAAACCTGAACTGGATGTGGATCTGGGGCATTGTCCTGGCCTTCTGTCTGGTTTTGCAGATTGTCACCGGCATCGTGCTGGCGATGCATTACACGCCGCATGTGGACCTGGCGTTTGCCTCGATCGAACACATCATGCGCGATGTGAACGGCGGGCATATGCTGCGCTATCTGCATGCCAATGGCGGTTCTCTGTTCTTTCTGGCAGTCTATATGCATATCTTCCGCGGCCTCTACTATGGCTCTTACAAGGCCCCGCGCGAGGTGACGTGGATCATCGGCATGCTGATCTTCCTAGCCATGATGGCCACCGGGTTCATGGGTTATGTTCTGCCCTGGGGTCAGATGTCGTTCTGGGGGGCAACCGTTATCACCGGCCTGTTCGGCGCAATCCCGTTTGTCGGCGAAGCGTTGCAGACCTGGTTGCTGGGCGGACCCGCAGTGGACAATGCCACGCTGAACCGGTTCTTCAGCCTGCACTACCTGCTGCCCTTCGTGATTGCCGCACTTGTTGCGATCCATATCTGGGCCTTCCACACNACGGGTAATTCGAACCCGACCGGGGTTGAAGTGCGTCGCGGGTCAAAGGCCGAGGCTGAGAAGGACACCCTGCCCTTCTGGCCGTATTTCGTGATCAAGGACTTCTTTGCGCTGGTGGTCATTCTGACCGTGTTCTGGGCGGTTGTCGGCTTTATGCCCAACTATCTTGGCCACCCGGACAACTATATCGAGGCCAACCCGTTGGTGACACCAACGCATATCGTGCCGGAATGGTTCTTCCTGCCATTCTACGCCATCCTGCGCGCCTTTACCTCCGAGGTCTGGGTGGTTCAGATCGCCTCGTTCGTCACGGGCGGCATTGTCGACGCCAAGTTCTTTGGCGTGCTGGCGATGTTCGGCTCAATTGCCGTGATGGCGCTGGTGCCATGGCTGGATACTTCCAGCGTTCGGTCGGGCCGGTTCCGGCCGATGTTCAAATGGTGGTTCGCCCTGCTGGTGATCGACTTTGTCGTTCTGATGTGGCTTGGATCGATGCCGGCGGAAGAACCTTATGCCACGTGGTCACTGATCGCGTCAGCCTATTGGTTCGGCTATTTTCTGGTGATNCTGCCGCTGCTTGGCGTGCTGGAAAAACCCGACACACCTCCGGCGACAATCGAGGAAGATTTCGATGCGCATTATGGCAAACCGGACGAAGCGGGCAGTGATGCCGCGTCTTCGCCTGCTGAATAAGAAAGGACTGGGACCAATGTTCAAGAAACTTGCAATCGGTGCCGTCTTTGCCCTGACCCTCGCCCCCGTCGCCGTGACGGCGGCAGGTGGCGGCGAGCAGCACATCGAAGACTTTGACTTTTCGTTCGAAGGCCCGTTCGGGGCCTATGACCAGAACCAGCTACAGCGTGGCCTGCAAATCTATACCGAGGTCTGCGCGGCCTGCCACGGAATGAAGCTGGTGCCGATCAGGTCACTGTCAGACGAAGGCGGCCCGCATATGCCGGCGGATCAGATCCGCGCCTATGCGGCCGAGAACTTTGAAGTGTTTGACGCCGAACTGGACGATTTCCGACCGGCAACCCCGGTGGATAATTTTCCCCAGAATGACGGTGTTGGCGCGCCGGACCTGAGCCTGATGGCCAAGGCCCGCGCGGGTTTTCACGGTCCATACGGCCTGGGCATCAACCAGATGTTCAAGGGTATGGGGGGGGCGGAATACATCGCCTCCTTGCTGAACGGCTATACCGGCCACGAAAAGGAAGAGGCCGGCGTGACCCTGTACGAAAACACCGCCTTTCCGGGTGGTTGGATCAGCATGGCCCCACCGCTGTTTGATGAGCAGGTCGAATTTGCCGACGGCCATTCCAACACCGTGCACCACATGTCACAGGATGTCGCGGCATTCCTGATGTGGTCGGCGGAACCCAAGATGATGGCGCGCAAGCAGGCCGGTTTTGTCGGGGTGCTGATGCTGACCATCCTGTCGGTCATGCTGTACCTGACCAACAAACGGATCTGGGGCCCGGTCAAAGGCAAAAAGAACGCCTGATCTCCGCGCAAATCCAAAATTCGGAAACCCCCTGCGGCCTGTCCTCAGGGGGTTTTCTTTTGCCTCACTGAATATCTGCCGCCGCACCAATGGCCGCCTGTGACCGCCAACAAGGCAGATCAGCGCGCTATGGAAACGCCTTGATCAGCCGTAAGCTGCGTGCCGGAAACGCCGGTCATCTTGGCCTCGACAATCTGGCCCTCGGGCTGCGGGGAGTGGAAGCTCACCTCTGTGAACTGCCCGGTCCGGCCCATGTGAGGGTTCTCCATCAGCACCTTATGCGTCCTGCCAATCTGCGCCTGCAGGTGTCGGGNGACCTGCGCCTGTCCGGCACCGCGAAGCTGTGCGGCACGGGTCTTGATGGCCTTGCCGTTCACTTGCGGCATCCGCGCAGCCGGAGTGCCAGGGCGGGGCGAATAAGGGAACACATGCAGCCAGGTCAGGTTGCACTGCTCAACCAGCCGAAGCGAGTTTTGGAACATCGCGTCAGTCTCGGTTGGAAAACCGGCGATGATATCGGCCCCGAATGTTATGTCGGGGCGCAAACGGCGCGCTTCTTCGGTAAAGCGAATGGCATCGTCACGCAGGTGCCGGCGCTTCATCCGCTTGAGGATCATATCATCGCCATGTTGCAGGCTGAGGTGCAGATGCGGCATCAGCCGGGGCTCGGTGGCGATGGCCGCCAGCAGGCTTTCATCCACCTCGATCGAATCGATCGAACTGATCCGCAAACGGGCCAAATCCGGCACCAGCCGCAGGATGCGCATCACCAGATCGCCCAGCTTTGGCTCTCCGGGCAGGTCTCCGCCCCAACTGGTCAGGTCGACGCCGGTCAGGACAATTTCGTTATATCCCCGATCGACCAGCCGTTTGATCTGATCCACCACCACACCCGCAGCGACGGACCGGGAATTGCCCCGGCCATAGGGGATGATGCAAAAAGTACAGCGATGGTCACAGCCATTCTGGATCTGCACATAGGCCCGCGCCCGGGTGCCAAACCCATCAATCAGGTGACCGGCGGTTTCGGTGACAGACATGATGTCATCAACCTGCACCAACTCGGTTTCGCCCAGGAAATCCGCCGCCAGCCCCTTCCAGGTATCTTGCCGCATCTTTTCGACGTTACCAATGACCGCATCCACCTCATCCATCGCAGCAAAGGTCCGGGGTTCGGTCTGGGCGGCGCAGCCCGTGACGATCAGCCTTGCGTCGGGGTTTTCGCGGCGCAGGCGGCGGATCTCTTGCCGGGCCTTGCGCACGGCCTCGCTGGTGACGGCACAGGTGTTCACAATCACCGCATCGGCAAGCCCGGCTTCTTTCGACAGTTCCTTCATGGCTTCGGTTTCATAGGCATTCAGCCGGCAGCCCAGCGTGGTAAACTTTGGCGGGTTCATGCGTTGTCGTCCACAAATGCACCCGTCAAGGTGCCGCTGAACACATGCGCCGTTGCCCCGGTCATCCAGACGCCATCCTCGCGCCAGTCGATGTCCAGCTGGCCGCCATCCAGATCCACCCGCACCTTTCGCCCGGTCAACCCGCGCCGTGCCGCTGCGACCGTCGTCGCACACGAGGACGACCCCGAGGCCAGCGTGACCCCCACGCCGCGTTCCCAAACCCGCATGCGGATATGGTCTGGTCCGACGATATGGGCAACCTGCACATTGGTTCGCTCGGGGAAGAAAGGGTGGTGTTCGTGATCGGGGCCAAATGTCTCTAGCGGTGTGTTTTCAGCATCCTCGACAAAGAATGTGCAATGGGGGTTTCCCATGCTGGTAGCCACTGGATCTCCTTCGATTGGTAAGTGCAGCGTATCCATCTCGCGCGACAGCGGGATCTGGTTCCAGCGCAACAGCGGCGCGCCCATGTTGACCGACGTCATCCCGCCACCGGCGTCCCTTGCCTCAAGAGTACCGCGCGCTGTCGTCAATCGCAGGCTGTCCCGGCCGGTTTCGTCCATAACATAGCGCGCCACGCAGCGGCTGGCATTTCCGCAGGCCTGCGAGGTAGAGCCGTCGGCGTTGTAAAAAACCATATGGGCATCGCTTTCGCCGTTTCCGGTGCCAATGACCACCAGCTGGTCAAATCCGACGCCACAATGCCGGTCGGCGACGGCCCTGATCAATGCCGACGAGAGCGGCACAGATCGCAACCGCGCGTCAACAACGACAAAGTCGTTGCCCAGCCCGTGCATTTTCATAAAGGGCAATCCGGTATCATTTTGGGTGCGCATTGCGCGCATATAGCGCCAGTCTGACGACGAATCCAGCCAATGTGCGAAAAACGGTCACATTAGGGCTTGACCCTTGCGCCGCCCTTTCATACCAAGCCCGCCAGACAGGACGCACCAGACTATAGGATATGGTGAGTTTTGGCAATTTANCTGGTTGATCCCACCGGAACAATCAGCTTAAAGAGCGACACAGAAACGGGGTAACCGTTTCAGCAAAGAGATGGGCCGTTAGCTCAGTTGGTAGAGCAACTGACTTTTAATCAGTAGGTCGACGGTTCGAGCCCGTCACGGCTCACCATTCTTT